>OHYI01000084.1_pt1 | contig 45764 bp, 39 predicted proteins | sample 1580231 | NCBI WGS metagenome assembly OHYI01 (sample SAMEA3882555, study PRJEB24775) | human gut metagenome | biome: human-associated habitat; feature: intestine environment; material: feces | place: Netherlands | collected 2009/2010
TTCATATAATTACCCACACCCTTTCAAGTGCTCAGTTTTGTCAGATGCAGGAATATCATCTGACCTGCCATAAAAATGCTTTCTCATTAATTCCTCATACAGTTCATCACTCTCTGCCTTAACTTTCATAAGACAGTAGAGAACCACTGTACTAATAATGATTACGAACCAAATTAACACCTTGCCCATTCGACCACTCCTCTCAAATAAATAGAGGACCAAACCAGCTGATGGAATATTCCATCTCAAGTGCTAATTTAGTCCTCACTAAATGTTTTTGATATAAAATTGTACCTAATCTAAGCACACAGATTCACTCTCAGACTGATTGCGGACATCTGTGATACTGACTTGGATTTTCGGTTTTGATATAACAGCGCTGCCTTATCTACCGCTAAATTGGTATAAAAATAAGGACTAAATTAGGCATAACCCCTTGATTTTACTGGGTTTCATCTAACTTGGTCCTATTATAACTCAAACACCGTTTTCCCAACGAGAAACTGCCTGACGACTTACAAAAACTTTTTCTGCAAGCTCATCCTGCGACATTCCCTTTTGAGTACGAAGTTCAAGTATGACCTGTTTTGTATCCATTATGCAGTACCTCCCTTACACCTTTATTATAGTCTCACGCATTATCTCAAACAAGCAACTCGCAGTTGCTGTCCTTATTACTCGCCTTTTTCGTTCACGGCTAACCAAATTTCACAATGATAGTTTGGGGCGGTTGTATTCACAAACGGATAAACTTCAAACTCCACGCCCTAAGCATATTCATACTTCGAGCTTTGTGGGAAGATTCTGCCGTTTCTTGACATCGTATGCTTTGGAGTGTTACATTTCCTGTTCTTTGTTTCCTTTTTCCTGCATACCCTCATCGGCTTGTGCAATCATCTGTTTGTACTGTTCTTTCACACTTTCCGGTGCAAGTATCTGTACTTTTCCATTAAAGCCAAACACCCAACCGAAAAAGGTAGGGCTGGCTGATACTTCGGTCTGTACCCTGAAAGACGTCATATCATACGCAAGGGTTGTCACATCTTCTCCGAAACGGTCAACCATTGTTTTCATCAGACTGTTATCACACCGTAAATCCACAAGAACTTTCTCGCCTGAGAACATAAAGAAAACTTCCTTTGTGTAATTTTCAATATCAAAATCATCAGGCATAGGAATAATGTCCTTATCCAATATCTCAGGTTTTGAAGCAATACGGTCTACTCTGAAATTGATAACCTTACTTTTCTTCTCAGAATATCCGAGAACATAATAATAGTCCCCACACCAGAGAAGTTTATACGGACTGAGCCTATACACTTCGCCCTTGTTCTTCAGAACCTTTTTCTTTAATCCAGTATAATCATAATACTGAAAAGAAATCTGCTTGCCTGCATTGATGGCGTCGTTTATAGCGTCAATAATGTAATATATCTGCTCATTATCCGGCTTAATGCGATTGACCACATAGTTATTACGCTTCAGCTTTGCCACCTGCCCCGGACTGGTCATCGTATGTATCTTCTCAATCAGAGTTTCGCTTTTCTTCTTTGTAATGAACTTCGATGACTCCACTGCATCTATCAGCAGTTTCAGTTCCGGCAATTCAAACTTACGGCTGGCTACAAAATATTTGCTCTGAGTAGAATGGATAGTAACAATATCCATTCCAAACTCCTGAAGTGCAGCAATATCTTTTGTGACCGTCGTTCTATGTGCAGATATTCCGTATTCATCATTCAATATATTGATTAGCTGCGTCGTCGAAAGCGGATGTTCCTCGTCCGTTCGTTCCTCTAATATTTTCTTTAAGTATAATATTCTCGGCTTTGTTTCCATTGTTTGCCCTTTCCAAGCTATTACTCATATAGTCCTTTGAACATTTCTCCCTGTATCACGCTGATTTGTTCAGTCGGAATTACTGTTTCATCCTGCATAATCAGTTTGCGTTCAAATTCATCAATCTTTTTCACTATGCCGGAATGCGTGAGATATGCTCCTCCGGATTTTTTATCATCAGGCACGAAATAAGTTATTGATATTTCCTGTTCTGTGCCGATATTATCTCTAATCATATTTAATTGGTCATTTAATTTCATAATGACTTCATCGCTTAACTCTAACCGTTCATCTGTTAGCCTTGCAGTCTCTTTAATGGCTGCATCGTGTCCTGTAAGTGCCGCAAAAGGTGCAAACTGTGCTGCTCTGTCGTGAAGTGACATACGAGGATGGTTCTTCGATGTCGGATTCGGCAGATTGATTATATCGTCATAGGAATGTTCATCCATCTGTTACAGCACCTCCTTTGCTCGACAAGCTTGAATTTATAGTCCTCTCAAAACCAATTTGCTTTTTCTTCTCGAAATACGGGAATATCACTATCTCGATATGGATTGTAATTATGAAGATTGCAACCAAACTCTTTTAATGATTTTATTTTGTTATCCTGTGTCCATACAATTAAAGATATTCCGTCAAATTCTTCAACATTTCCATTATTCATTTTGCTTTTAAAATACCACTCCACGATTGTTTGATTGCCTTGATGAAAAAATTGCTTAATCTCCCAGACAAGAACACTTCCGCGTGTATTCCATTCGTCAAACCAGTGCTTTACCGTTTTGCGGTTTTCATATTTAGGACTCCAACTCTCAGTATATACAACATCATCTGTAAAAATATTGTCAATTCCTAAATCTGCTTTCTTAATCCACATATCAAACCATAATCGGATAATTTTTTCTCTCTCGTTCATAAAGTACCTCCATAACTTCCGATTTTCTCAATTCTCCAAACTTGAATTGACCGAGCTGATAGTTACCGTTTTCTAACACTCCATTCATCATCTTGAGCTTTTCTTTCAGCATAGTAACCGCAAGGCATATCCTTTAGAATACCAACAGAATTATCTAAGTCGAATACTGATTTTAAGGATACTAACTTTGCTTCGTCTGTTTCATGTGCTTTTCCACATAGAAATTGCCACATTCCATCATCTTCATCATGTGATACATACAAAATAGGTTCTCCATTCTCTAATATGTGGCAACAGGTTATTGTAGCTGTATTTGGTGCATCATAAAATGGGAATTTCATATTTAACACTCCTTTCAAACTTGAATTTTATAACTTATCAATCCCAATATAATATTATCATATGGTCTATCTTCTTGCGGTCAGTCAGCTCTATAATATGAGGATTACTTTTTTTATCAAAGTAATTATCAAATCCCATCAGAACATCATCATTCAAATCAAATTTTCTTGAATTAAAAACTATTTCTAATATGCCCATATTTTATTCCTCAAATTTCAGTTTATTTAAGCCTTATGACCGCCGATTTGCTCGTTTCGGTCTTTGGCGGTTGCACCTTCTTCAAGGTTCATTCCCTTCAACACAGCATTCTTGCCAAACTTCTTTTTGATACTCAGCATTGCTTCTTGCATACGCCTTTCCCGTTCTAATTTTTCTTCTTCCTCCGCCTGCTTCTTCCTCTGTGCTTCGTAATCGGTAAAGAGGTCGAGTTGCTGGTATTCATCTTCCTGCTTGACGGATTTTTCATCAACAAGTTTATTCGCTGTGATTGTTATTCTGCGTACAAGCAAATGCTCGTCAACTATCCTGTCATACAAGTCCATCACGGCGTTGGTAATCAATCGAGTAGAGGAAGTCTTTTTCTCAAGATTCGCTGTTCCGTGTGCGTGCTTTGGAACTTTGCGTCCATATCGGTCAATCGTAACCTCGCCTTTGTATTGATATTTTAGGTTCGGATTACTTAAATTCTCAATATCATAGCCGATTGTCAACACAAGCTGGTCAGTTACAAGTCCTTTATCCACCAAATCAAGCACCATTTGGTCGGTCATTTCTTTTACAATCAACTTTGCCTTTTCGTAATCATACGGGCAGTGAAGTACCTGTCCTGAACATACACTATTGGTTTCCGGCTTATAGGCTTTGACCTGCTCCATCGTACAAGGTTCATATCCCCAAGCATGGTCAATTAGCAATTCCGCATTGATTCCAAACAGCTTGTAGAGCAGTTCTTCGTTATACAGTTCATTCGACTTTCCGATGGAACACCTTGCAATATCTCCCATAGTAAAAAGTCCATGTTCTTCCAGTTTCTTTGCATAGCCTTTACCAACTCTCCAGAAATCTGTAAGCGGTCTATGATTCCATAGCTGTCTGCGGTAAGACATTTCATCCAATTCGGCAATTCGCACACCGTCCTTGTCCGGCTCAATATGCTTTGCCACGATATCCATTGCAATCTTACACAAGTACATATTCGTGCCGATTCCGGCTGTTGCCGTAATTCCTGTTGTTTTCAAAACATCCTGTATCATCGTCATGGCAAGTTCCCTTGCAGTCATCTGATAGGTATTCAGATAATTGGTTGCATCTATGAATACTTCATCAATCGAGTACGGGAAAATATCTTCCGGAGCAATGTATTTCAAGTAAACACTGTAAATCTTGGTACTATATTCCAGATAGTATGCCATACGAGGTGGTGCAACGATATAATCAATCTCCAATGCCGGATTCGCATTTAATTCTGTACTGTCATCAGACGAACCAGTAAATGTACGATTTAGTGCTTTCCACCTTCGGGTATTATTAGCTTCTTTTACCTTTTGCACGACTTCAAACAAGCGTGGTCTGCCGGGTATCCCATAACTTTTTAATGACGGAGATACCGCAAGGCAGATGGTTTTCTCTGTCCTGCTCTTATCTGCAACCACAAGATTTGTTGTCAATGGGTCACGATTTCGTTCTTTACACTCCACAGAAGCATAGAATGATTTAAGGTCGATTGCGATATAGGTCTTTTGCTTTGCCATCATTCTATGCCCCCTTTTAAAAATCCTTTGAGTAAATTATGCTATCGTTAGTGTCAATCCTCGGTATAAAAACCATCCAATACATATGTTGTGACTGGTGTTATATACAATTCATATTTAATAACCAGTCTGATTAAATCATTTCCGTCAATCAGTGTTATCGGCGTACCTTCTCTCGCAGCCTCTCTTGCCTTATTGGTAAATCGGCTATTAGTAATAAATACTCCATAATCGGCTTGATATTTGTTCATCGCCCCAAGAAATTGATTGATATCCGGCTCACTCACTGGATTTGAATTAAATCTTTTACACTGAATAACCACTCTGGTTGTTCTAAAATCATCGGCATCTACGTGATATCCATAACCATCAATGCCACCATCATTTGACACCTGAACGCCTTTGTTGGTAAACTCCACTCCCATCTTTGTAAGAAGTGCTCGTGAAAATTGTTCAAACTTTGCTGGAGACATATTAGCGATTGCACTCTGAAGTTTTACCTTGAAATCATCTAACAATTCGTCATCTGTGGATTCATTCTCCTCGTCTTCAACCTCCAGTGTTTCTACTGGCTTGTTTTTCGATTTGTTCTTAGTCGAATGTTCCTCCCAATAGCTTCGAGCCTTATCCCTTACTTCTGTCTTAACATCAAAATCTGTTAAATCTACATTTGCTCCATCTTGAGTAAGTGTAATCTTTGGATTGAATTTCACATAAGATATGAGTCCGACATAACTAAGCTCTTTAATAGCAAAATTAAACTTAAAATCAAATTTTTTGTACTGATTTCCTGTTTTATTAGATGTATATAGTTTCTGTTCAAATTCAGCAATATGCTCATCTAACTCACTAATTCTGTCTCTAATTTCAGAACGCTCTAACTGTCCACCTGCTTCCTGAAGGACTTGAAGGATTGGTTTAATAAGGTATGATACTTGTTCTTCTGTATTTAAATCGTCATAAAACATATTTACATTTACACCTCTCATTTACTGTGCATACTTCTTGAAATTCTCTGCCTGTTCAAGAACTTCCTTGTAAACATCATCAATGGTTACTGGCGGATAGCCGAACTCATCAAGCAGCAATATCAAATCCACTTGCAAGTTTGCCTTAATATCATCACGGGCAGACCAATCGGTATAGCGTGACTTATCATCAACAATCAGCTTTATCCTCTTGGATAATTCAATCATTTTATCGTCCGGATATTCAAACTCAAATTTCTTGGAAACTGCTTTCAAAATATCATAGAAAGCCTTTTCTTCATAATCTATACCCATATTCTTGAATGAATTCTTTTCCGTTTTCAGCTCGGACAACAACTGTGCAAGCTGCTCCGCAACATCATCAAGGACTTCGTTGGCATACGCTTCATCACGACGACGATTATTATACTCATCAACGACCTTTTTGAGTCTATCTGCAAATTCCACGCCCATAATTTTATTGACTTTTTTAAACTCGTCGATTGCCTGTGAAAGAAGCCTTTGAAGTATCTTGATTTTCGTATTCGGCAACTGAATAGCATTTATCTTATCCATATATTCATCGCTGAAAATATCAACCGATATATGCTTTCCGGTTTCAAATAATTCCTCAATACCATCGGACTGAATTGCACCCTCAAGCATTTTACGGACACGAGCGTTCATCTGCTCAATATCCGGTGCATCGCCTTTTGTCAACTTGAAAAGGATAGAACGGACAGCACAATAAAAATGAATATAATCCTTATCTTCATCGGAGAATTTCTCACTTGAGCTACAAAGGTTAAATGCCTGTTTCATTCTCTTGACTGCTGCCATAAATCTTCTTTCCAGTTCTTCAGACAACTGCACATACTCAACCGCACGGTTCAGGCAGGCAAGCTGTTCTGTAGGCGAACCATTGAAGAAATCACTACTATTAAAGTTATGGAACATCTGACCAAGAACCTCTAACTGGTCTTTTACAATCGTGATGGACTGCTCCACCCCTTCAAATTCTTCACTCTCAAAATTCGTATATTTCTTGAGGGCGGTATTCATATTTTTCTTGATACCTATGTAGTCAACAATCAAGCCTTTGTCCTTGCCCTCGCATACACGATTTACACGGGAAATCGTCTGAATAAGGGTATGCTGCTGAATAGGCTTATCAATATAAATCGTATCAAGTTCCGGTACATCAAAACCAGTCAGCCACATATCTACAACAATGGCAATCTTAAAGTTTGATTTCGGATTTTTGAACTGACGGTCAAATTCTTTCCTATCCTCTTTTGTTCCAAGCATATCAAAGAGGTCTTTTTCATCATCTTTATTACGAGTCATAACCAACTTGATTTTTTCCATTGGCTTCAACTCTTTTTTATCTTTCTCACTCAGAACAACACCGTCATCACAAATTTTCTTTTCTGTCCATTCCGGTCTGAGTTCCTTTACTATCTTATAGAAATCGTATGCTATATTTCGGTTGGAACATACAAACATTGCTTTGCCTGCTACGGTTGCACCTTCTGCCACACGGGTTTCATAATGCTTGATAAAGTCCTCCGCAACAGCACGAAGTCTGTCAGGGTCGCCAATAATAACTTCCATTTTGGCAACTGCTTTCTGGCTTTCTTCTACTTGATGTTCATTCGCTCCCTCAAGCTCACACTGAGCATAGTATTCTTCAATCTGTCTTACCTTGTCCTGATTGAGCATAACTTTAGCTGCACGACCATCATAAACAAGATTAACTGTAATACCGTCCTTAACAGCTTCTGTCATTGTATATGCGTCTACAACACCGCCAAAGACTTCGATTGTTCCGTCAACCGGAGTTCCAGTAAATCCTACATAAGTTGCATTTGGTAAAGAGTCGTGCAGATACTTGGCAAAGCCATAGGTTTTCTGAACGCCGGACTCTGTAATCTTAACCTTTTGGTCGAGATTGATTTGGCTTCTGTGTGCTTCATCAGAAATACAAATAACATTCGTCCTATCTGTAAGAAGTTGCAAATCCTCTGTAAATTTCTGAATGGTAGTCAGATAAACACCGCCACTCTCTCGTCCCTGCAGCTCCTCACGAAGTTTCTCACGGGACTCAATACTTACAACAGTTTCATCTCCGATATATTTTTTTGAACCTACAAACTGCTTGGAAAGCTGGTCATCAAGGTCTGTTCTGTCCGTAATAATTAGAATAGTTGGAGAAGAAAAGTATTTACTTTTCATCAGCATACGGGTAAGGAAAAGCATTGTATAACTCTTGCCGCACCCTGTCGCTCCGAAGTATGTACCACCTTTACCATCTCCTTCAGGGCGAAGATGAGCCTTGATATTCTCATACAATTTATTTGCCGCAAAGAACTGTGGATAACGGCACACTATCTTCAAATCCTTATCTGAGTTATCCGGAAAATAAATAAAATCTTTGATAACTTCAAGTAAACGGTCTTTTCGGAAAAGTCCTTTTACCATTGTCACAAGGGAATTGATACCGTCCAGTTCTTTATCGTCTGAGTTTATCTTTCTCCACGCATAGAAGAAATCATACGGGCTGAAGAAAGAACCATATTTATTATTTGCTCCGTCACTGATAACAACAAACGCATTATATTTAAAAATCTCCGGAATATCTCTACGGTAACGAATTGTAAGCTGCTTATATGCGTCCATTATGGTCGTATTCTCTTGTACCGCACTCTTAAATTCAAGAACAACAACAGGAATACCATTTACGAACACAATGCCATCCGGAATACGCAACTGATTATTTACGCCTTCAATTTCAAACTGATTAACCACTTTGAAAATATTGTTTTCGGGAGTGTCGAAATCAATAAGTTCAATATAGAGGTCTTTCTGCGTTCTATCCTCACGATTAAGAATAAATCCATCGCAGAGCAACTTAAATACAGCTTTGTTTGCTTCATAAATCGTACCGGAAATATTACGCAGCATTAGAATGACACTATCCACCTCACTCGGTGTGATACCGTCTTTCGCATAGCGATTATAAAGGTATTGCTTCAGGTCGTCCGTAAGCAGAACCTCTGTCCTTTCTCTGTGTATCTGGTCGCCACTGACATAGGTGTACCCCTCGTCTTTGAACAACTCCATTATCGACATTTCCAATGCGTGTTCATTAAAATTTGCCATTGCGTTCACTCCTTTTTATCAGCATATATCTCTTTCAATATTTGCTTATGTCGCTGTTCCATTTCATAATCCTGATATTTCAGTCCCAATTTGGCAAGCATTAGAGTTCCTTCCATATCATCTATATTTCCATAACTTACTGCACGACTTACTCCAGTCAATGCCCCAAGTATTAGCCTGGTGCAATCAAGAGCAAAATCTATTAACTCCTGAATATCAGGATATGTAACCGGATTTTTATCCCATACGTTTTCTTCTGCTAAAATATGTTTCTCGTCATTATGAGCATATATTTTGTTTCTTTGAACACGAATATTCTCTTGTTTTTTGCTGAGAGAGCAAAAACGCTTTTGATACAATCCTAAAAATTCTGAAAAAGTCAGATTAACTTGTATTGGTACTTTTTCAAAATCAGGTGTATCAAATAATTTTAGAATTTCTCTTTGGCTTTTCACTTCATTTTCATAGAAACATTCTTCCGTTGGTTTCAAACGATGCTGATATGGCACTTGGAAAGAATATTCTCTGCCATCTTCCTTAATTGTTACTATATCTCTGTATTCAGGAAATAAGTCCAAATTATCTCTGCAATACTTTAAGAGCAAACCAACTGAAACAACGTCTTTTGTTTTATCATACAATTTTGCAATTTCCATAAAACAAGCCTTTTGCAACGCCCCATACACTACTTGATAAAAGGCAGATGAAAGATTCATTTCATTGTTATACTTCTTGCTCATTTCTCTATACTGCATCATAATTGCATAATACGCATTGGCGTCAAATGCACTTTGATATAAATCCTCTGCAAGTTTGATTAACTTTTCTTTTTCCATTTTTCACACTCCTTGCAGTAAATGATAATTTAGCGGCTTAACTGGGTTACCAACAAGTCCTTTGTTTCATTAAGCCTATCTATTTCCTGCAAATTATGAAGTATTGCTGAAAATATTATATTTAGCTTATGTTCAAGTTGCTGCAATGTATTATCTGAAGGTGTTGGAATCTCATAATTTTCAAAAGATGTTTTGTTAATGTTTATCATTGTTGAGCTTCCCTCGCCTAATGTTCTTAATTCTACGGTATGAGCTTTTATCGAAAAATATAAGAAACACGGATATTTTGAAATTATCGCATTTATCTGTTGGTTTGTTTGTGCAATATATGATGTTAATGCCACCTCACCAGCATTTGCACCAATGCAAGCAACAACAACCGTATTTTCAGGAATATATTTATTTTTCTGACTATCAGCTCCCGCTTTTGAAAGTGAACATTCAGAACTGGTAATATATACATTTCCGTGCATATCCGGTGTTTTTATAAACGGAATATCATTACCATAATATTCAGCAACTGATGTTGGTGGTGTTTTTCCAGTAATAACCGTTCCAAAGTTATGGATTGGTTGTAAATCTGTAAAATCTGGTGCTGATGATGAAAATATAGCATTTGCTTGTGCTTCTAAATTATCATTTATCTTCTGTTTAGTTTCTATTCTTTCGTTCAAAACCTTATAAGCATTTACAACAAGCTGTTGAAAATCCATTGGTGGAATTTCAAATGGGACTGCACACATATCCTCCCAGTTAAAGAATTCCGTGGCACTGCCAGTTGACTTATATCGAGCATATCTATCAAATTCGTCCCTACAAAAGAACATGTACAAATAATCTGGCAGCAATTTATCAAGATATTCCTGCTTAACTCTAAATGCGACATAATCATTCGTAAAAATATACTCTCTATCGGTATTATTATATGCCATACCGATTTTTTCTCCATTGCGAGTTGTACGTCTATTAAATACAAACTCCTGCGGTCTTAAAACAATGAATTTCTCATAAGTACGTCCAATTAAGTTTGCCCTTGTTTGCATCATCTGCTTTGTATTAGAACAACCTCGAACATCTTCAATACCATATTTCAAATCAGAGTTTGTTCTGGATACCATTTCAATATATTGTCCTAACTGATTATAATTCGATTTCATATCCCAACTCCTTAAATACAGCAAGCAAATCTGATTTAGATTTTTCCTCTTGAACAAGAAGTTCTTTGAGTTCTCCCTGCAATGACTTCATTTTTGTATCAAAGTCGATGTTCTCATCACGGTTGACAAACTCAATATATCTGCTCGGTACAAGAGTAAATCCTTTTTCCTTTACTTCATCAAAAGAAGCAGAATAACAAAACTCTGGTACATTCTCATAAGTTTCCTCATAGCCTTCCTGCTGCCAGTTATGATATACACTTGTAACTTTAGCTCTATCTTCCTCTGTCAATTCAATGTACTTCTTCTCATAAGGACTGCCCATCTGTCGTAAATCCATAAAGAGTATTTCATCTTCTCGGTCACGATAGCGTTTGAGCTTTCCGTTCTGTTCCACAACACGAGCCTTTTTATTCTTATTGAGTACCCAAAGGGTAACGCTGATGTCAGTGGTATAGAAAAGGTTTCTCGGAAGAATAATAATCGCTTCTACCAAGTGATTTTCTATAAGCTGCTGTCTGATTTTCAACTCTGTACCATCATCAGATAATGCACCATTGGCAAGCAGGAAACCTGCCACACCGTTTTGAGAGAGTTTGGAAACAATATTCAGTATCCAACCATAGTTTGCGTTGCTTGTTGGCGGAACTTCATATCCGTTCCAACGAGGGTCGTCTACAAGCTCATTTTCGGCTCTCCACTGCTTCTGATTGAAAGGTGGGTTTGCCATAATGAAATCTGCTTTAAGGTCTTTGTGCTGGTCGTTGGTAAATGTATTGGCTGCCATCTCTCCAAGATTTGCAGAAATACCACGGATAGCCAAATTCATTTTTGCCAGTTTGAAAGTGGTATTTGTGTATTCCTGACCGTAAATAGACACTTTCTTTTTATTACCGCTATGTGCTTCTACGAACTTGATGGACTGCACAAACATACCGCCCGAACCGCAACAAGGGTCATAAAGTATTCCATCGTAAGGCTCAAGCATTTCGGCAATCAGGTTTACAATACACTTTGGTGTGTAGAACTCTCCTTTACCTTTTCCTTCTGCAAGAGCGAACTTACTAAGAAAATACTCATATACACGACCTATAATGTCGTTCTCTTTATCATCAGTGTTGATACGATTGATTTCATCAAGCAAAGAAGCCAACTTTGCCGTATCAATATGTAAGCGGGAGTAATAGTTATCCGGCAAAGCACCTTTCAGTGCCGGGTTGTTCTTTTCAATCGTATAAAGTGCTGTATCTATCTTCAGGGCAATATCGTCCTGCTTTGCATTTTCAATAATGTACTTCCAACGGCTTTCTTCAGGAAGATAGAATACATTTTCCTGAGTATAAAACGGTTTCATATCCGCATACTTTTCGCCGTGTGTAGCAATAATCTTATTACGGCATTCCTCAAACTTGTCACTGGCAAATTTAAGGAAGAATAAACTCAGAACAACGTGCTTATACTCCGCAGGCTCAACAGAACCTCTCAGTTTATCAGCACTTTTCCAAAGTGCTTCTTCCATTGATATTTCTTTCTTTGGTTTAGCAGCCCTTGCCATCTATAATTACCTCCGTGTTTTAATCTTCATCTAAAATAACTTCGCATATATCTCCGATGTCGCAGTGAAACACCTGACATATCCTCATCAGTACTTCAAGAGATACCGGCTCATTCTTATTTATCTTCGTTGCAGCGTATGATGTAATTTCGGCTGCACGCATTAAATCCTGTCTTTTCATTTGATTGTCAATCATAAGTTTTTGAAGTTTGTTATAGCATATCTTCATCAGTAACACCTCTTCATCTTATAATTCTTCTTCGTTACAGTTAGTCATTTAACATTATATATTAAATTTTCAGGCATTTCAAGATTTCAGGCAGAAATGTAACCTTCCAGACACTAAGGTGTCACTTTTTGCAAACACCTAATGCAACTCTTCTAAAGAATAATAAAAATGAGATGCCGAAGCACCTCAATTATACATTCTATTATTAACATTCAATGCAATCATTGCTATGACCTTTTCTATCGGCGGCTCTTTTCCGTCCGGTGCAACTGCTTTCCAAAAAGCTATTGCTTCCGGTTCAGCACTTTTCATTGCTTCCCGAATGGCAAACTGCATTTCCTCTTTTACTGCTTTTTCGGTTGTTCCATTTTCTTTTGCTATTTGTCTGAAAATGTCGTTCACTTCTACTTCCTCCTATGTCTATTAGTATGTGTCTATCACTGACAGTTGTTGTTATAGCATATTTGCTCTGTCGAAGTCCCGAAAAATTTGTCGATAGCTGAAATTTTTTATACTGAAAAAAAGAAAGCTCGTCGATTAGGACGAACTTCTGTGTTTTATGGAAGTATTTGCTTTGATTGCTTCACAAGTGTATCTATAACTTCATAAATTCTGTTTCTATCTTCAGGAGCAAGTTTTTCAAGCTTCTCATTCAGCATAGAGTTCTTGACTGTATATCCCGTTTCTAGGACATCAGTAAGAACCATATCCGATGATACACCTAAAGCATTTACTATCTTTATGAAAGTTTCGAGTGACGGAATTTTCTCTCCACGCTCAACCATACCAATATAATTTGTTGTCAAATCTGTTTTCTCAGCCAAATCTTCTTGGCGTAATTTCCTCGCAAGTCGGAACTTTCTTATATTCTTGCCGATTGTATCGAGCTTCATCACATCACCTCCCTTAGTGTGTTTCCATAACTAATAGTATAGGTTAAGTCGATTTCAAATCACACGCACCCAAAGGAAGTCAAACCAACTATTAGTGATGATTCCCAACTATTTTTATGTTATACTATAAAAGTAGTAATTCACGATTGTTAATGGCGAAAGACAAATCACAACCCAAGAGCCAAGTTAAACAATCTCCATAGAATAAACTTAGGGGTAAAAGGAATGGACGAACAAAAGATAATATTCAGTAATCGGTTTGAAAAAGAGAAATTTGAGGATTACAAAACAGATTTGGGAACTGGCAACACAATCACTCCTGACTTTACGGAAGCTGATGATTTTTTAAAATTTATACAGAAGAACCGCAGAAGTGTTCCAAGTAAAGAGCGAATTGCTGACAAGGATAAATTTATCAAAACCGTTTACGAACTATCCAATAGCTTTGAAATTGACGCTGACCTGATAGAATTTGCCGAGGGATATATCGCCAACATCTATGTAGATTATGCCTGCTACACTGGATATATCAAGAAGCTGTTAGCAATTCTTTTTATCCTTGCCGATGATATTTCCTTTTTAGACGGCAGTAAAGAAAATGCCGATATGCTTTTTAGCTTCACTTATCACACACACCATATTTTCCTGAATAACAGAGAAACAACTGATTTCTCATAATATACCCGATGGCTACTCAACTGAGCAGCCATCTTTTCAATTTTCCAGACACCGTCTGGAATTTTTAATATGCCGGAATACCGTATCCATAGATATTGCTGCTTCCGACTGCGTACTGTCTTTGCTTGCAGGCGTCGCCTGAGTTACCCTCTACGGTATAAACTGTGCCATTCTCACACTTCTCTACGATACCAACGTGGTCTGTTGTACCGTCGCCTTCCCAATCAAAGAAGATAATATCTCCTACCTTTGGTTCATAAGTGCGGTCTTGCCATTTTCCATTTGACTTAAACCAGTTTGCACCATCCACGCAACCTGCAAATTTCGGAACAAGTCCGCTTTCAATATACCCGCATTGGTCAGCACACCAAGATACGAAGCAGGCACACCATTCCACTCGACTGTTAAAGCCGTACCAGCTCCAGTAAGGTTGTCCGCCCTGATTGCCTAGCTGTGTCAAGGCAACCTCAACAATCGCCTGATTACCTCCGGCAGTAAAGGCTCGCCCATACGGATAGTATCTCAGAACATGAGCCGGATATTGGGTATCTCCATAACTGTCCCAACCAAGCCTTTGTGCCTGCTGAGTGGAAAACTCCACTGCATTGGCATAAGAATAACCGCCATACTTTGTTTTTGCCCAAGAAATATACCCATTACCGAAGTTGTAGCCTTGCAAGGCAAGTTTGATATGCTCCATATCTATCGGACTTTCCACTTCTGCCGAAGTAAGAGCCGCTTTCAATTCCTGAACTCCGCACTGGATAGAATATTCAGGGTCTTTAATTCCATTAGGTTCGTGCGGATACCTTGTATTGAAACTTCCCTCTGCTGCCTGCATAGGGTCAAGTCCTCTGCCACCGCTTTCCTGCATCATAACCGCCTTGATAAGTTCTACATACTCAGGAATGCCGTACTCTTTGGCATACTTCTGTATGATGGGTTCATAGGCTTCTACCTCTGCACTTACCGGAGTATAGGAATTACTGTCACTTCCTCCTCCAAACATTGCTACGGCAGCACCAAACAGCACGACAATCATAATAATCAGAACCGCTATCCAACCGCCTGCGGCGATTGCTGCTACAAGTGCTTTTGTCCCTGCAATAATCGCTTTGACTGTCGCAACAGTAGCTTTCGCTGTGGCTTTAACGGTATCTGCTGTGGCTTTCGCCGCTTTCTTTGCCGTCTGAGCCGCTTTCTGTGTTGCTTTGGCTGTTGTTTTTGCTGTTTTCTGTGCTATAATGGCAGCTTCTTTTGTGGTCTTAATAGAAGTCTTTGCCGTTTGTTCTGCGGTCTTGACCGACCTTTGAACAGTATTGGTTGCACCTTTCGATACGGTCTTGACTGTCGTATTTCCTGCCGACCTTGCAGACTGTTTAATTGTTTTCTCCGTACGCTCCAGAGTTCGGATGCTCTGTTTTCCGACAGGATTGACCGATTGTTTCTGAAGCTGTTTCTCTGCACGCTTGGTCTTGAAATTCTCAATTTCCGTTTTGGCTTTCTGATAATTCTGTCTTGTTTCACGCACACCCCATCTGCCGACTTTATCTGCACGGTATGCAGTTTCGTGAACAGTCCTATCCGTTGCCGCTTCGATTTTATCGGAAGCATATTCCTCTGCGGAATTTTCCGAAGCGTTAGTGAAATGTTCTGCCTTATCTTTCGTCATTACATAGGCTTTCTTCATTCGCTCCGTGGCAACTGCTGCCTTATTTATGGTCTTGATTGTACCTTTGCTTGTATCTCTTGTTTTTATATCAGCCATCGGTTTCCTCCTTTCTCGAAAAATAATAGAGAGTGGGGTTTAATCCACTCTCTTAGCGACAACAACAAGCCTGCCATTGTTTCTTGAATATTCACAAGTAGAAAGAGAAATCAGCTTGTCGCCATACTCTGCCGATACTCCGGTATCATACAGAGAAAGTTCCTTGCACTTGGCAACATACGCATCAAACTCTGCCACATTTTCTGCGTCCGTAAACTCATAATACTTAAAGCTGTCAGAGCTGTTTGTATAAACAACCGTCTTAAAGACTGCAATCACTTCATACTGGTGTCTATCCGTCAGTGTATCAAAGGTAATCGTCTTATGACCTTCCCAAAAGCTCTTGTTTCTGTACTTCATCAGTCCCGTAAACATAGAACCGTCATTCATGTGGTGTCCGTAAATAATGATGTTATCTGAAGGTTTCTGCACATCACAATTTTCCTGCACATATGGACAGCCATAAGCAGAATAGGTCTTATCAAACTTGTGCTTCAGGTAGAAGTTCGGCTCATTTACAGACTGCACGACCGGATAGTTGATATTGGTATCCTCAACCTTTATCCAACCCACCATATCCTCATTCTGCCGATAGAGTTCAAGATATTCTGCAAGATAGTCCTTATCTTCCGAAAACGTCACTCCCTCATTTTCCTTTGGCGGCTCGTCCTGCACAATCTCTGCAAGATTATCATAGACTTCATTCTGCTTGGCAGAGTCAATGTGATTACGGATAATAAAGAAGGTGCTTACAGACAACACTACCGTAAACACCATCGCAATAATAATATAGATTTTTCTGCTCATTTTCTCTTACCTTTCCATATCTTTTCTCTTAGGTGGAGTCAAATCTCTGCAATACTCCGGATACCTCAACTTGATACCCTCCATGAAATACGGAGCATATCCACAACAGAACAGTTTCTCCGGTGTATAAAGATTTTCCCTGCCTTCTTCCGTAAATCCATTCCAGAGATTAAAGGCAAGATGGCAGACCTTGACTGTGCCACTTGTCTGCCAACCGCCGTGCATACCTTCCGGTATGATGCAGTCCCTCTTAAAATCAAACATCTTTCCGATGTTCATTCTCGTTTCTTCTGAAATACCCATCACATAAAAAAATGCTCTGTGATAGCAGTCGTTGACTTTGCACTTATCCAGATTTTCCAATACAAAATCTCTGTGTGCAGCATTGCGAAATTGAATTTTAGACATTGTAAATCCCTCCTTACGCTTCGCCCGGCTTGGTCGTCATCAGTTTATAAAGTTTCGTGTTCTTAGGGAATTTGTTTGCAAACGGTACAAGCGAACTTCCCACCTTAATAAGTCCGTGTCCTGCTTCCACGTTCGTGATATAGGACATCTGGAGGTCGGAAATATTCAGAAGTTTTGCAAGCTCAAGCCTGTCTGTGGAAGCCTGATTCAGCATAATGATAAACTCTGAGTTTGCAAGCATTGTTCTTGCTGTGTGGCTCTGCAAAAGGTCATCGACGTTCTGGGTAATTCCGCTTGCGTATGCACCGTATTTTCTCACACGCTTCCACAAGGTAAAGAGGAAGTTTGCAGAGTATTCGTGCTGGAACAGAAGATAAATCTCATCAATGAAGATAAAGGTATTCTTACCCTTTGCACGGTTCTGTGTGATACGGTTCAGGATAGAGTCAAGGACAACAAGCATACCAATTGGCATAAGCTGTTTACCCAAGTCAAGAATGTCATAGCAGATAAGGCGGTTATTGGTATCCACATTTGTCTGCTTTGCAAAAGTGTTCAGAGAACCATGCGTAAAAAGCTCAATAGCAAGTGCCAGTTCCTTTGCTTCCGGTTCGTCCTGCTGCAAAAGTTCTGCCCTGAAATCCTGCAAGGTCGGTATATGTCCCTGATAGTCATTCTGCTGATAACTGCGGTACACGCTTGCCGTACAACGGTCAATGATAGACTTCTGCTTTGCTCCGAGATTTGTTCCGCCGATGAGCTGTTCACAAAGGGACATAATAAACTCAGATTTCAAAATGACAGGGTTTGCACCGTCGCCGTAATCCTTATTCATATCCATTGCATTGATGTGATTGTCGGAAGTAGCAGAAATATTGATTACTTCTCCGCCCATCGCATTGACAAGCTGTGAATACTCTCGCTCAGGGTCGATGATGATAATATCCGCATCTGAAGAAAGCACTTGATTGATGATTTCTCCCTTTGCCGCAAATGACTTACCGCCACCGGATACACCGAGAATAAAGGAGTTACCATTCAAAAGCTGCTTACGGTCTGCGATAATCATATTTTTGCTGATAACATTCTGACCGTAATAGATACCGTTCTCGTGGAAAATATCCTGCACCCTGAATGGGATAAATACCGAAAGGCTCTCTGTTGTAAGTGTTCTGAAGGCATCAATCTTTCTTGTTCCAAACGGCATTACCGTGTTGAGTCCATCTACCTGCTGAAATCTCAGTGTTGCAAACTGGCAAAGATGTTTTCTTGCTGTGGTAAGCAACGCTTCCGTATCATTCTCAAGCTGTTCCTTACTGTCTGCTGTAATAACCATTGTGATAACAGCGAACATCATTCTCTGGTCACGGGTCGTAAGGTCATCGAGGAACTCTTTCATTTCTTTCTTCTGCTGCTCCATATCATACGGAACAGTTGCAGAGAAGTTGTTATTGGCATTCTGCCTACGCTGCCAGTTTGTGATATTGGTTTCCACACCAAGCAGACGGTTCTCTGCTTCCTTTACTGCTTCATCCGTTGGAACGGGAACAATATCAATGGACATCATCAGATTTCTGTTCATATCCGTAAGTTCCGCTACCATACTGTCTTTGATATAGGACGCATATTCACGAAGAAAAAGGACTCTTCCATAACGGTTTCCCATCTTGAAATAGTCCTTTTCAAATTCCATTGTGTCGGGGCAGATATAATCCTTAAAATCGTGTCCCTTTTTTCTTGTTTCCTTAATATCAAAGTGGAAAGAGCTTTCTTCTCCCACACGATAGAAGTCGTGGAAAATACGAAGTCTTTCGTCTGTTTCCAGTTCCACACACTTACTTCCAAGCCTGCCGAAGTGAGCAATCAAATCTGCACCGACACGGGCAAAATAAGTTCTTGCGTCCTCCACACTCTTTTTGTTGATGGAAATGGTAATATACTTATCCTGAACAATAGAGTTTGCCCCCGTTGCCTTATCAAGAAGCATTTTGTTATATTCCTCTCGATATTCGTCCAAATTATCTCCGGTTGTCGGAATAAGGATTGTCTGCTCAAAATCCAGTCTGTTGAGCCGACGGTTATTGATTGTGATTTTTGTCGTTGCACCACTATCAAGGGAGTTCAGAAGTTCGGAATATTCAAGGAACATCGCTTCCTTATCCTCACGACTTGCCACTGCATAGTTAATATCCGTAAAGCGGTAGGTCTTTGAATATTTATCCTTTCCCACTTTGAAAATGCCATCATCAAAGATAGCTGCCACGGGAATCACGTCCTGCACCCCTTTCGGTACAACAAATTTTTCTTTATCCTGCTTAAACAGGTTCGTAAGAGTCTTAATCATTTGACTTCAATACCTCCTTCTGTTTCTGTTCAATGCTTGGCTTCATCAGTTCGTAATAAACATTGGTGGAGTGAAATACCAACTTCTTCGGCATTAAAAACTCCGACTTTATCCACGCATAAATTGCTTTCTCTGCGGTCATACCGTTATACTTCACAAATCCAAGTGCCGCAAACGGGGCAGCACCCAAAATGCACACCCACGATACGGTTTCCGTGCCAACATACGGTCTGAGCAAGAAATACAGTCCTACCGCAACGCCACAAGCGAGAACAGAAAAAATGAACTGTCTGAGCGACAGTCCAAAAAACATTGACTCTGTATAATTTCTGATTTCTCGGTTAATTTTTACTTCCATATCTGTTTCCTTTCCTGCGGTTTCGGTCTTTCTCCCTCACGCATTTATCATTCAGGCAAAAGACTTTGCCTTTCCGTTTACCGCCATAGTAAACACATTTCTTACAATCTCTTTGGTTCATCTCAAAATCTCTCCTTAAAGTCCCATCATCTCTCGGATAATACGGTCAGACATTTTCACTGCACCGACAAGAACGAGCATATTAAATACCAGTTCCCCGATATATGCCCACACCTGCGTAACTGCTGCTGCATCAGGATTCACTACTGGCGGCGATGAAGCAAATACAGAGAAAATAATACAAGCAAGTACAATGACTGCCCCTTCAAGCAGAACTGCACAATAGCTCTTGATAAAACTCTTGCCGACATTCTGTGTAGGTTCTCCTGCAAATGTGGAAAGCGGTATCGGTGCAAGTGCTGTGTACATATACAGTTTGAAAAATCTTCCGTACACCGTCATTATCAGAATAAACGACAGCACCGTGATAAATAATCCTCCGATAAGCGTTACCGCCCACAAGGGGATACTTTCGAAAAATCCGCAATCCTCTATGGTCGTTACCATCTCTGCGGGCAAGGTCGTCTGTTCCGGAGTTCCAAATCCGGCAGCATTCATAATGGTTGAAATCGTACCCTGCACGATATTAAATAGTGCAAGCATAAGTTCCATTCCGTATGTGATAACACCTTTCGCCAGTGCAAAACGGACAAAGAGTTTTAAAGCGTGTTCCGGTTTCTTCACATCTGTAAAACTTCCGCAGGTCTTTACCATACCTATCACGAAGAATAATACAAGCAAGGCAAGCCCGATAGCCTGAACTGCACCGTTGATGTCAACGATAACCTTCCAGATGTTCCCGCCCTTAAAGTTCTGCGGTGTAGTTGTGATGAGCGTCCATATTTCCGACAGTTTTTCATTCCAAGTTTCAAGGGCATTTTCAAGATTTTGAACTACCCAGTTATCACTCATTCAAAGCACCTCCTTACAATTAAGGGGTGTACCTTAACTTGGCACACCCCTCGATAACTGTGTAACTCTTATCTTAGCCTGTGATAAGAGTAAGGATTTCTTTCGCAAAAGTGATAATGACACCGCCCGCAAGAGTCAGGAAGCCATTGGCTCTCTGAGAAGGGTCGTGAGATTTGAGTGAAAGACCGACCTGCACGATACCAAAGCCGAGCAAAATCATACCGATAGCACGGATAAGTCCGAAGATAAAGTCAGACAGATTGTTGACTACGGTAAGCGGGTCATTCGCTGCAAATGCAGTCGTTGTCATTCCAAGTGCCAACGCACCGACAATGACCATTGTGCAGTAAGCACGGAAGCCTTTCTTGACCTTTCCGGTCATAGGCAGTTTCTTTGTTTCCTGAATGTCAGTTGCTTTTTTCTTAAAAATAGTCATAGTTGAATACCTCCAAAATTTAATTTGTTTGATTGTTTATGAACAGAGCTTCCATCTCCTCATCGGAAAGAAGTCCCCAGTTCGTTTCTTCCATTTCCTTTTCAGGAAGTGTTGCAGGGTCAATGTCCCAAATAGCAATCGAAGCAATATCTTTTGTGACTTCTCCGTGCTTATAAGGACTCGCCTTTCCGTCTGTGGTAAGTGCCACATTCGGGTGTTTCATAATGTCATATTTGAAATCCATAATGGGTCTTTCCCCACGGATAAACAAAATAGCGTACTGATTATCGAGCATACGCACCTCATCAGGGGTAAGTAACTCTCTGCCGCTAATCTGATAGTTGGTGGAATAGTTACCGCTTCTTCCGGTACTCTTGCCGAACGTGTTGGTATCAATGGTTTCCTTGCCCAACAGCTCCGACACATATTTATGGGTTGACTGCTCATTTCCACCGAGGTAAAGAAATTCATCGCAGTTACCCACAATGCTCTCCCACTGTTTTTCAAACAAGGCTTTAAGCTGTGCCAAGTTCTGTAAGATGATGCTTACCGATACACCACGGGAACGCATAACCGACAGTATCTTGTCGAAGTCGTCCGGCAGTGAAACATTGGCAAATTCGTCCATCATAAAATGAACAGGCATCGGCAAACAACCGCCGTGGATATGGTCGGCTGCATAAAACAACTGCTGAAAGAGCTGTGTGTAAAGAATGGATACCAAGAAGTTGAAACTGGAGTCGTTATCCGGTATCAGTGCAAACAGAGCCACCTTTTTCTCTCCGAGTGACTGCAAATCCAGTTCATCGGCAGAAGTAAGAGCAGCAAGACTCTCCAAGTTGAACTTTTCAAGCCTTGCTGCAAGGGTTATCTGTATGGATTTTAATGTTTTGGAAGAACCGGAATGATAAGAGTGGTAATACTTCAAAGCAATGTGGTCAGGATTATCTATCATCAAATCTGAAAACAGATTATCAAGCGGAGAAGGACTTGGGTCGTCCTCGTCCTCAATCGCCCCGGCTCTGAGCATTTCCATTACCATTGCAAAATTCTGTTCTTCCGGCGGTGCTTCATAATGCAGATAAAATACAAGTGCAAGCAGAAGCATTGACGCTGCCGTATCCCAAAACGGGTCATTGCTCTGTGAACCTTTCGGAGTGGTACTCTTGAAAAGATTGGTCACGAGCTTCTGCACATCATTATCATTCTGTAAATAAACAAATGGATTGTAACAATGGCTTTTCTCCATTGAAATCAAATCAAGCACACGCACTTCGTAACCTTTCTTCTCAAGAAGATGTCCCGTATCTCGCAGGATTTCCCCTTTCGGGTCTAATATCACATAGCTGTTTCTTGCAGCATTCATAATATTAGGCTTTGCATAAAACCTCGTCTTACCTGCACCGGAGCCACCGCACACAAGCGTATTCAGATTTCGTCTGTGCTTCTTGGCATTAAGTCCAATGCACACATTCTGAGTCATCAGCTTATTTTCTGATAGTGGCTTTTGTCGGTACTTTTTATCAATGGCTCTGACATTGCCCCATTTGGCAGAACCGTGTTCTTCTCGTCTGCGGTAATTCTTTCTTGTCGAAAAGTAAATCCCGATACCCATTCCATAGCATAAAAGCAAAATGAGGACAGTTTTCAGGCTGTCCCCACATAATTTTATGGAAAATGGATTATCAAAGAGTGTCGCAAGATTGGCTGCTATCTCCGGCAATCCTCCGCTTATGAAAGGTGCAATCAGAAGTGCCAGCCATATGACCGGAACGATACCGACAATGGATAAAATAATGGCAGTCTGCCTGTCATTATCTCGCTTCATCTGAGCGTTTCCTTTCAATCACTTTGAACTTTTTCAATGGGGCATTTCCGACTTTTACAAGCAGGTCATCTACTGCGTCTGCGGACTTGCCTTCCTCCATCAACTTTGTTTTCTCATCGTTTAAGGAGCGAATGACAACACCGTGTTCATAATCGTCCAAAGCAATGTGGTAGAGTTTTTCTTTTTCCATATCTGCCCTCCTTTATCTCTCATAGTCCTTTGAACGCTCCTGCTTCTTGCGGAACATTTCATCAGAGATATGATTGTGAATTTCTGCCATTGCATTTCGTGTCTTGGAAAGCTCCGCACGGATTTCTTTCGGCTCTTTGGAAGCCAGTCCCTCCGGAATACGGTTAATTGCAAAATTCTGTATATCTACGCCATACTTCTTGCAAATCATATATCCGATACACACTGCCTGAAATCCCATATCCCTGCGGCTGTAACTTTCGCTGTTGATGGAAAGCTGTGCGTGTCCGAGTTCCTGAGCGACACACTGAGCAACTGCTACGCTGTCGCCCACATTACGCTTCACATACAAGGTCTGCTTTTCATTATTATAGAAAGCTGCCATATTCGGATACGGAAGTTCATCGGTTGCCGCAACCTCCACCGGAGATACATCAAGCATTGTCGTGATAAGTGCTTTCGGGTCACGGTTTGCTGATACTGCCGGAGCTTTTCTTCCATTTGTCTGCGTAACATCAAATACCTTTTTGACATTGTAGGAAATACCCGAAGAACCATCTGCTCTTGTGTATTCCACTGGTTCAAGAATAGAAATACTCTTTGCCCCTTTGGTAATCTTCACATTGTCCTTACCCCAATCATCAAAATCTTTAAGCTGTGTCGCCTGCGGATACTGACTGTAAATAAGGAGAGCATTTGCTGCGGAATATCTGTCCATTCGACTCTGCGTATCAAGAAAGCTCTTGAACTTCTCAGGGTCATTCACAATCTCACGGGCAGCGTCATCAATCATCTGATAGACTTTTTCTTTTTCTGCTCGCTTCTTTTCTGCATACTCCTCTTTGGATAATCTCGGCTGATTACCGCCAGCCTTTGCGGGTTTGAAATCATTTGTCATAGTGAATTACCTCTCTTTTGTTTTGGGTTTCTTCTTCGGCTGACGGTGTACCGTCTGACCGTTTTTCTGCTGTGGCTTCTTACCGTCTTTCTTAACCTCCGGCTCTTTACGCTCTGCTTCTTTTTGCTGTTTTGCCTGTGCCTTGTAACGGTCAAGTTTCTCTTTGACCGATGGCTTTTCCACTGGCTTTGCAACACCCTTATCAGATTGCGTTTCTACCGGCTCTGAGTTTTGCCTTGACAGAGGGCTTTTGTCTGTTTTGGCGACTGAGGGGTTTGCGTTTGCTCGCTCCTCTTTCTGCATTGGATTTCTGACTGCTTCTTCCATAATGATTTCACTCTTGGATTTGGTCGGCTTTTCTTTCTCAACCGCTTCACGGTCTGCGATAGCCTTCTCTGCTTCACTGACAATCGAAGCCTTATCCACCTTGCCAAGTTCAAATCTTTCAACGATACGCTGAATTTTAGAAGCGTCCTCTGCTCTTGCAATAATATCTACCGGAGCGTTCTCTCCCTTTGTGTTCTTATCTCTGAGGACACAATAAAGAACGCCATAGCGTTTTGCCTGTTCGGTAAACTTCTTCAAATCCTTTTGCGGAATGGAAAAGACTTTCAGCTCCTTGCCTGACTTAATCATATTGGTAAGCCTTGCTTTGCCCTTCGTCTTTTGTTCCTGCTTCAGAACCGATACCAAAAGCAATGCGATATTCTTCGCCGCCGAACCGCTTAATCTTGCAGCAACTTCAAATCCTTCAAGCGAAAGCCTAACGACCTGCTCTGCTGCGTCACCACCGTTGTTCATAGCGTGATTTCTCCTTTCTCTGCTGTTTTTGTTCCTCTGTTTCGATATGCTCAAGGTTTTCTTCCATAACCTTTGACCTCTCCGCAATATCCTCGCAGAGTTTTACTTCCCGTCGGAGTTTTTTCAATTCTCCATTGATAGAAGCGATTTCATCTTTTGCCGCCTGAAGCTGACCATCATCAATATTTGTTCTTATCTTTTTTCGGAGATGTGTTCTTCCGGCAATCAGATTTTTCATCTGCTCCTCTAAGGAAGTCTTATATGAAAAAAGCTGTTCGTCCGTGGAAATATTTTCTCGTCCGAGCAGCCTTACTTCATCAGTAATCTTATCGAGCTTCATCAAATCATCTTTCAAAAGATAATGAAGCCTTGCGTTATTCTGTTTCTTATACTTTGGCAGATAACCGAGTCTGTAACAGTAATACAGATACAGCCCGTAAAGTCCGCCTTTCTTTTTCAGCTTCTGCCCTCTGGTCTGCATACGGTACTGTCTTGGTTTATAAGTCGCCCTCTGGAACGGCTCAATCTCTGCCCATCTGTCACGATTTTCTTTGATACGCTCTACAATCCGGTCATTGGTATAATCTGCTCCGAGATTTTTCAGTCGTATCGGCTTATCGTATCCCTTTGGAATGACCGTCCAGTATTTTCGGCTTGGACTCAGGTTATAGGCATATCCCATTTCCTTGAGAGCAAACTGAAATTCTTTCAGGGTCTTGCTATGGTCGATAGCATAATCAATGGCTTCTTTTGCAACCGAATAGCGTGTCGGCATACCTGCCTTTTCTTTCATCGTCAGATAATCCGACTGCTTACTGCGGTTCGGATTCGGGTCATAGTAAAGTCCGTATTTTTCACAAATCCTATCTGCAACCTTTCGGAATTTGAACCACGCTTTTTCCTCTCCCCACAAATGTTTGCCATCGACAAAAGAAATAGAGTTGATGACAAAATGGCAGTGCAGGTGCTTTGTGTTCAGATGGGTTGTCACAACAACCTGAAATCTTTTCCCCCACACTTCATTTGCAAATTCCATTCCGATTTTCTGTGCCATCTCAGGAGATATATCTGTTTCCTTGAAACTCAAATATCCGTGATAGGCTTGGATACCGTCTGTCTTTTGGTACTGCTCCTTAACCGTTATGAATTGGTCACGGGCAATCGCCACATTACAGTTGATACCCTCAACATAAAATTCTCGCTCTGTTTTTTCTTCGTCCTTTGCATAAGCAATAACATCTGCAAGAGCCTGATACTGTTCCGGCGAAAACTCTCTTTTGATTTTTGCAGAAGTCTTTTCCGGATTGGTCGCATAGTCAATGACCTGACCGAGCCTTTCTGTTACCGACCACAACTTTGTTACTGCCATTTCATTTCGCTCTGATTTGGACGAAGATATGTCCTCTCAATCTCTGACTGGAACTTATTCCACTTCGCAGCTTCATTCTTCAGCATAGGTGCATCAATGAAACCGAGTGTATTTGCTTTGGCAGCAAGCTGATTGATATTATTACCGATAGAGGAAAGTTCCCTCATCACATCATAGAAACGGTCATCGGGTTTCTCTTTCGGTTCGTAACCTCTGATAAGTAAACGGATAAGTCCTGCTTCGGAAAGACAAGCCTTCTTTGCCTTTGCTGCCAAGTCCTGTGCTTCCTTGCGGTTAAAGCGGACAATCTTCTGAATGTTTCTCTTTCTCATAATCGGTATCTTCCTTTCTCTTTACTCTGCAATCTTTGTTAATCTGGAATAAGCACATCATCGTAACGCCAAGACAACTGCCGAGCAGTATTCCGGCGGCGATAAGTAATAACTCTCTCAAATCAAGTTCTCCTTTCTCACGGGGTATTAGGGGCAACCCCTAACGAGCCTTTTACCGTTTGGGAAACTGTGTTTATCCAAATGGTCTGCTCGCTAAGATTAAACATCTCCTCTGGGTTGCCCCGTTCTCAGGCTACTATCTCTCATAATCCTTTGATTTCGGCTTAAAAGGTTCAGCCACGATATTGCCGCCCACTTCCTTAGAAAAGCGTTCAGGATACTTGAACTGTTCCTTATACTTCCTCATCATATCGTCCGGCAAGCTCTGAAAGCTCTCACTCTCAGGCGGTGCATAACAGATAAAGAACTTGCCGCAGATAATATCAACCATCTCTTTCTTATCGTTGTCCTGCACATAAACAGCACGATTAAGCGGAAGTCCTCTCATCTTTCCTTCCTCATTACAGATGATTGCAACGTCATCATCAAAGGGCATATATTCCTCAATATCCCCGCCGACAACCTCCTGCATTGCTTCCAGACTGTCGTCGATTACAATTTCCTTCGGGTACTTTTCCGGTTCTACCAAGAGAACTTTAATCTTTGTATCATTCATCGTTCTTCATTCCTTTCGTGTGTTTTTTTATTGTAAATTCCCATCCGCATACAAAGAAAATCGTTGAAGTCCTTACCTGCTTTTGGTGGTTCATCAACGATTTCATACTTATCCGGCAGAATGGTTTTTAAGGTCTGTGCTGCCTTTCTGCCCGCTATATCATTGTCAAAATGGATACGGATTTTCCTGACAGATGGGTTACTGCCAAGATACTTTTCCAGTGCAATCGGTACTTTGCTGTCCTCAATTTTCTTTGCCGGAGAATACACCCCGGACAGCGAAACAAAGCTCATTTCTTTCCAATCCTGCCCGTTCAACTTCGCAAGCGTGGCATAGGATAACAGGTCTATGGCACACTCAAAGAGGTGTACTTCCTCCAAGTTTTCCTTACCAAGCCGAAAAGAATAATCTTTTTTACTGCCACTGCAATCGCCCATAATCCTACGCTTATTCGTGGAACGGTAGGCTGCATATTTCGCCTCTTTCTTCTCGTCATAGCCTACAAACACAACATTGTGATACGGCAGACTCTCAAAGATAAGGTCATTAGAGATACAGTAATTGATGATTTCAAAATCTATTCCTCTCCCGAAAAGATACTCTGTAATCACTCTGTTGGAAGCACATTTTTCAGGGAGAAGAAGCGGTTTGTTTTCCTCTTTTGGCTGTGGCTTTTCATAGACCGGAGCCTGAATCGCTGTGTGTCCGATAATGGTTTCCACCGCTTCAAGGAAGTTGTACCCTTTGACCTTAATCAGATAATCCAAAGCACTCCTGCCACCGATACCTCTCGACCACCATATCCATTTCCCATTTGAAATCTTCAAACTGTCGTGGGTTCTGGTGCAATAGGTGTTACCTGAAAACTTAACCAGCTCATACGGTTCATAATTTCTCAGGTAGGTTAATAAGTCCATCTGCTTCGCCTGAATGATTAACTCAGGTGCGATAAATGGCATATCGACCACCGCCTTCCTGTTTATCTCTCATACGATTTCTCCTTTCTGCCGCCGACTGCTTCGCCCTCATCAGGCTCTCCGCCGACAATCTCATTTTCCTTTTTATCCATATTGAGCAGGATATTCAGCTCGTCAAGTCGGGCAGTTTTTGCCCTCAATTCTTCCTCCTTTGCAAACGGCTTTTCGATTTCCTGCTTCGCTGTTTCAAACTGTTTCTCCGTATTTTCAAGGCTGTTTTTCGTATCAGCAAGTGCTTCCTCAAAGCGTTCTATGCCGTTATCTATTCTCACGATATTACCATAAGCATCATCGCCAAGCGGTACATCTCTGCTTGTTTCGCCTTTTAATTTCACAACATAATTACGCTGCACCGTATCAAAATACAGTTCCATTTGAAAGCCACGGTACTCGCCAAGTGGTATCGCATCGGGACTGTTCATTGACTTGCAGGCATTGATGATTGCCTGACCAGCTTCGGCTTTTTCGGAATAAGAAACACCCGATACCATCATTCCAAGCGGCTGCTCGTCTATCGGTTTCGGGTGTGATTTTGCTGTTTTAACATCTTTTGTAAGTCCCTCTACACGGGATTTTAAGTAAGCAATCTGTTGTGGGTAGAACTTGATAACCTTATCCTCCAGTCCATATTTCTCCGATAAAAAATTGGATTTTAACATCTTTAGCTTCTGTACTTGAATGTCTAAGTCCATCTTTTCTTTGATATATGGATTACCTGTTGCAAGCATTTTTATCTCCGCATAGGACAGTGCGGTTTCATCAATATCCTCTGCCGACCTGACCGGAGATTTGCTCGTCATAATCTGACTTGCGAACTTCTGCTTACCTTCCACAAGCTGATAGAGGTATGCATCAAAGGTCTGCTCTGTTACATAACGGTAAATATCTACCTGCGGATTTTCATTGCCCTGACGGACAATTCTACCGGAACGCTGCTCCAAATCTGAAGGTCTCCACGGACAATCCACGTCGTGAAGTGCGATAAGTTTGTCTTGCACGTTCGTTCCTGCTCCCATCTTCTGAGTAGAGCCAAGAAGCACTCTGACTTCTCCCTTGCGGGTCTTTTGGAACAGTTCTTTTTTCTTCATATCCGTGTCGGCTTCGTGTATGAACTTCACTTCACTTTCAGGAATACCTCTCTCAATCAGCTTCTTCCTGATGTCGTTATAGACAGAAAATGTGCCGTCATTCTTCGGAGTAGACAAGTCGCAGAACACAAGCTGTGCCGATTTCTTGTCGGCATTTTCTTTCCATATCCGATAGATGTTATCAACGCAGGCATTGATTTTACTGCCCTCAAAATCAGGCAGCATGTCGTTTAGCATACGCTGGTCAAGAGCCAGTTTTCTTCCGTCATTCGTGATTTTCAGCATATTATCTACGCTTGAATCCACACCGCCGCCACGCACCTGCTCGGCTCTCTCTGCAAGGGAAGCAACCATTTCCTTCTGCATTTCCGACGGCTTTACTGCAATGTTATGGTACTTTGCTTCCGGTACTGGCAGGTTCAACATATCTGCTGTTTTAATGTCCGCTATCTCCTTGAACATCGCCATTAGTTCAGGCAAGTTATAGAATTTTGCGAACCTTGTCTTTGCTCTGTATCCCGTTCCTTCCGGTGTAAGTTCCACTGCTGTAATGGTTTCTCCGAAAGTGGAAGCCCAGGCATCAAAGTGCTGCAACCCGTTTTTCACAAGCGTGTTGTACTGCAAATATCGCTGTATCGTATAGAGTTCCACCATACTGTTTGAGATAGGTGTACCCGTTGCGAATACGGTTCCTCGTCCTCCGGTAATCTCGTCAAGGTAACGACACTTCATAAAGAGGTCGGAAGATTTCTGTGCTTCCGTCTGTGCGATACCACCCACATTACGCATTTTTGTATAAAGATAAAGGTTCTTGTAATAATGGCTTTCATCAACAAAAAGCCTGTCTACACCAAGTTCCTCAAAGGTTACAACATCATCTTTTTTCGTCTGGTCATTGAGTTTATCAAGTTTCTGCTTGATAGATTTCTTTGACTTTTCAAGCTGCTTTATGGAGAAGTTTTCCCCTCGGTTTCGCTTGAGTTCTGCAATTCCTCCCGTTATCTCCTCAAGCTGCTGTTCTAAGATTGCCCTCTGTCTTTCAATGGACATTGGGATTTTCTCAAACTGTGAATGTCCGATGATAACTGCGTCATAATCTCCGGTTGCAATCCTGCCACAGAACTTTTTACGGTTCTTGGTTTCAAAATCTTTCTTTGTTGCGACAAGGATATTCGCCGCCGGATAGAGTTGCAAATACTCAGCCGCCCATTGTTCGGTCAAGTGATTTGGTACAACAAACAGTGACTTGTTACAAAGTCCAAGCCTTTTCGACTCCTGTGCTGCCGCTACCATTTCAAAAGTTTTTCCTGCTCCGACTGCGTGTGCAAGAAGCGTATTTCCTCCGTAAAGAATATGGGCAACCGCATTTTTCTGATGTTCCCTGAGTTCAATTTCAGGGTTCATACCATTGAAGATGATATGACTTCCATCATACTCACGAGGTCTGACGCTATTGAATTTCTCATTATAGGATTTGCAAAGTCTTTCCCTTCGTTCAGGGTCAGACCATATCCAGTCCTGAAATTCCTGCTTAATCATTTCCTGCTTCGACTGAGCAATCGCTGTTTCCTTTTTGTTCAGGACAGCCTTCTTCTTTCCCTCATCATCTTCGATATAATCAAAGATACGCACATCTTTTAAGTTCAGCGTTTCCTCGATAATCTTATAGGCATTGATGCGGGAAGTTCCGTAAGTGTTATATGCCCTTACATTTCCTTTGTCATAGGATTTGCCCTCAATATTCCACTCACTCGTAAATGGGGAGAAGTGAACTTTGATATTCCACTGTGCATAGCGTGGTGTTTCAAGCAAATGAAAGATAAACTCCTGCACATCGTCCGGTGGCAGCCAAGTTGCACCAAGTCGCACGGAAATTTCACTTGCAGTCAGGTCTTTCGGTTGCACCTTTTGAAGTGCTTCTACATTGACCTTATAATCTTCCGGATAGAGTTCTGCCGACTTCTTTGCAATCCTCAGCTTTTCCCTGACATTACCCGAAAGGTATTCATCAGCCATCAGATACTTCGGTTCGTAAGAATTTCCATACTCATAAAGCGGGTTTAGGAAGATAACACCCTTTAAGTCCTCAAAGATTTCATTCTCCGATTTACCGGAAAGCTCCATCATATAGTCCATATCAATCGTGGCTTTTTCTCCAAGAGATACCGCCAACGCTTCGCTTGCCGTATCAACAGAAGTAACCGGAGTATGCGGCTTAATTGTCCTCTTAGAAAACATATCAGCCTTACGTTCCAGTTCTCCGTCCTCTCCGATTATCTCCAATGCAGAAAGCAAAGAGAATGAACTGTCCTGCGAAAAAGCAGAGGTATTTGCACGGCTGTTAATGAGTCCGTACTTACCTGAAAAGGTATCATAAAGTCTGTTTAATCGCTCCTGCTCCGCTTTGATTTCGCTGTCAGGGTAATCTTCTGTCTGCAATTCAATCAGCGTTCTGACGGAATTTCTAATGGCAATCATACCCTTAATTCGGTTCTCTGCGGTTGCCGACACCTCCACCGGAGTCATACGGGAATTTTCACGATAGTAGATTTTATCGTCTACCAACGTATAGGAAAAGTTTCTCACTGTCGGGTCTGCCGGAATAGAATTATCTTCCTCCTCCAGTTCTTCCTCAGTTTCATATTCCGTGATTTCTCCGTGAATGTTTGCTACTGCTTCATCAAGCTGTGCTGCAAGGTCTGCATTTTCATACGGCACACAAGTTGCTTCCATACCGAAACGCCCCGATACCATTTTCATTTCTCCAAGTATCATTTCGGGGTGCTGCACAAAATAAGAGTTCATCTTAATTCCGTTCTCATCGGTATCAAGATGAACCCAATCCGGCTCAATATCTATCAGTCTGTCACGCTTTTGTAGGATAAGAATATCCGAAACGACTTCCGTTCCTGCATTACCCTTAAAGGTGTTATTTGGCAATCGAATTGCTCCAAGAAGCTCTGCTCTCTGTGCAATATATTTTCGTACCGCCGAGTTTTCCTTATCCATTGTGCCTTTGCTCGTTACAAGAGCCATCACACCGCCGGGTCTTAACTTATCAAGGGACTTGGCAAAAAAGTAATCGTGTATCAGGAACTTATGCTTGTCGTACCTTTTATCTAACACCTTAAAATCTCCAAAAGGCACATTGCCAACCACTCCATCAAAGAAGCTGTCCGGCAGATTGGTTTCTTCAAATCCTTGTGCCGCAATGGTTGTTTTCTGGTAAAGCTGCTGTGCAATCCCTGCGGAAATCGTATCAAGTTCCACACCGTAAATCTTACTGTCCTGCATTGCGTCCGGCAGCATACCGATGAAATTACCGATACCGCAGGACGGCTCTAACAAGTTGCCTTCCTTAAAGCCCATCTGCTCCATTGCCTTATAAATGGCTGTGATAACTTCAGGCGGCGTGTAGAACGCAGTCAATGTGCTTTCTCTTGCCGAAGCATATTCCTCCGGTGTTAATACCGAAGAAAGTTCCAGATATTCCGTTGCCCACGCTGAATTATTTTCATCAAAGGCTTCTGAAAGCCCACCCCAACCGACATACTTTGATAAGATAATCTGTTCTTCAGGAGTGGCAAATCTGTTTTCTTCCTGACATTTTTTAAGAAGCTGTATCGCCATAATATTTCTGCGGAAGCGTTCCTTTTTACCAACCGTTTCAACCTCATTTTCTCTGAGATTAAAGGTGTGACGGTCTGCCATAGGCACATCAGGGTGCAAGTCAAAGCCTTTGACTTTTTTCTTCTGCTCCCAAGCGGGAACTAACGGCTCAGACTCTTTTTCATTTCTTTCTTCGGCAGGTTCTTCCTTTACAATCAAATGCTCATTCATCGGATTCTCTCGCACTTTTCTGTCAAACTCTGTGCGTGAAAATTCCTTATTGAACAGTGGCACATCATAGTCATAGAGCATTACTCTCTCATCATCAACAGATAAGATTTCGTACTCAGAAGCACCGATATACACCTTATCGCCAAGATGATATTCATACTGCACATCTTGTAGCTGTTCTGCTTCTTCAGGTTCTTTTTCGGTTGGTTCGACCTCTTGCTCCGGTGGTGCATTAGAAAGTATCTCACGATTTCTTTTCGTTTCCTCGATTTTGGCTCTGCGTTCCTCTTGACTTTCAAGCCACTGAGGATAGCGTTCTTTTTCCTTTGGATTTAAGTATCTGTCCATTCGGATAAGTTCCCCGATACGCTTCTCCACCTGCGACCACGAAAGTGTGATATGTGGATTTTCTTTACCGATGCCTTTCGTAATCGTAATACCTTTTCCATCGTGGCTCTCATCAATGCCTGCCCCGATTATGACGGGATAAGAACCGCCCCAACCATATTCATTTTTCAAGAAGTCGGCATTTTCTTTTGCAGAAAGACTTTTTTCAAACTGCTCATAAATACGCATTTTTCCCTCAGAAAATCCGCTTCCATTCGCAAGAATAGCGTCGATAATCTCCTGAGAAAAAGTAAAGGCAGAGGTTTTCTTTTCCTCTGCCCGACCGTCTAATATGAATGTCATCTGACCGTCCATTGACGGTAATGGTTTTATGCTGTCACTTAATTCTCCCAGTAATCGCATAGCTTCAAAATGACGGGCAATAACAGCCCAATCATAATAGCTCTGTGCGGTTCTGCTGTCGTATTTGCCCTCCCACAAATGCAGAACGTTTTCAAAGGTCTTGTACCCTACTGTCCTGCCGTCCTCTAAAGTAAGTTCGGTATAATCATTATTGAAAATACTCTTTATATACTCTGTGCGGTCTTTGTTATCAGGATTACGTTCATAATAATCTTTGATTTCTTCCAGACTTGCTGACAAATGTGGTGTCGTTCTGAGAATTTCATTGATTACTTCATCACGTCCAAAGAACGGAAGGCTTTTATCCTCGTGCGTTCTGTCGTAATACTCTAAGCGAATATCACTTCCGCTTTCACGATTTCCTGTGCCGAATTGCGAAGGGAGTTCATCAGACGAACCCATTTCATCATATCCTCCGCTTTCATCTGTTCGGTCACTCCCTCTTTCTGTGCCATCTGGCTCAGAATTGTTTTCTCCATCTTGCTGGCTCTCTGTTCCACTTCCGCCAAGTGCTGTGTCAGTTCGCCCCTCGTCAGGAGATTGTAGTAAAGGACTCTGTGATGTTCCTTCAGAAACTCTCTCCTCATCTGAGCGTACCTGCCCAGCGTCACTTCCGGCTGCTGTGGAAGTTTCAGGTTCGGAAGGCTGTAATCGCCCACCATCGTGTAGGTCAGTTCGTTCATCGTCCAAACTCCTTTCGTCATTATTTTCAACCTTATTGTATTCATTTCTGTCCTGACCGACAATTATGCGATTTTGACGGTTGAGTGCAGTAATTGTTTTAGATATTTCCGTTAATCCCATTTCTGCAATATCACTGGTAGCAAATCCAAGTGCATTGAGTGTTTCCTGCGTATTGAAGTTAGTAACATCTCTGAAATCATCAAGTTCAAAATAACCGTCCGTATCAACGCCGAGCCTTGACATCATCATATATGCCACACTATTTGTCACGACATTTTTATAAATGAAAGCCACAATATCCTCTTCCACTTCCTCAAAGGAACTGCCCTCGGTTGCATAGTAAAGGTCTTGCAGATAATCAGGGATATTATCCTCTGCCGCATTTCTTGCTGCTCCCATAATTGCTTCGGCAAGACTGCTCTTATTCTCAATCTCTCCGAAAGTGCTTTCCAATGTTTCAATCACATCAGCTTCGTATTCCTGACGCATATCCCAAATCGGGACTGTTCTTGAATATCTGCTTTCGTGAGTATCTGAAATGTCAAAGTAATGTGTCAGTCTTTGCCGTGAACGGTTTTCATCAGCAAAAACAGCAATACCTCTAGCACCTCGGTTGACCCATCTGCCAAAAATTTTGTTCCACTGCTCTATCTCAAGAACCGCTGTTGCATCTGGTCGCTGTGCATATACAAGAAGCTGCTCGTCATAACGTAACTTATAATTTCGGCAAGCCGAAGCTAAGAATGCCTGCCAGTTCTGAGGATTTGACACAACCGTTTTGCAGGTGCAGTTGTAAAGCTCAGAAATAAGGTCATATTTTCGTGCCATTACTCTTGCACCTCCTTATCGCTGTTTTTCTCTGTTTCTGGTCTTGTTTTTTGACGGTTCGGATTGATTGATAGGTTCAACTTTACTTCCATTAAGCTCCATTTTTTCAGCAAACTCGCATATATGATAGCAGCAATTTCCGACATACAAATGGTAGTCATCAATATACTTGCACACTCTGTCTGCTGTGTGTCCATCACGAAAAGTAATCTTGATTTTTCCACCATCGGGAATATAGAATTTCAAATTGTAATGACTGTCTATAAATCGAATTTGCTTTTCCTGCGGCTCTGCTCTATTCTCCTGTTGCTTCATTTTCCTTACCTCTCATTTTTGTTGCTTCATCAGAACCGCCGCCCAAATACGAAAAGAGTTTACCGGACTTTGTATTCTTCTGAAGCTCCATAATCACACCCATATCAGGAATCGTGATATTCGGGATTTTCAGGATTGCTTCCATATCAAGCTGCTGCAACTTTTTCTCCGTATCACAACCGGAGTCAAAGAGTTTATTCAGCACCTTGACCTTATTCTGAAAAGTTGCTTTGTCTTTCACGAAAATACCTCCTTAGCTAATGTTGATTACAATAGAAATACTGCCGCTCTGTTCTTCTTTCTGCGGATTACGTGAATACTCAGGAAAAAGGGACTGTACTCTCTGCCTTGCCCTGCGTATGGTTTCAAAACAAGGAAGTCCGTATGCTCGGTAATTAAATACAATATCCTCAAGCGGAAGATTTCCGGCAGGTATATATCCGTACCGATTGTAATAATGCAGAATAAGAAGCATATCATCATACCTCGACATCGGGCATTCCTTTAAGATTTCAAGCACTCGGCTCTCCACCGTTTTCTGTTGTTTCATAATGTTCCTCCAAAAATTAAAGGGACAGAGTTTTTTACGCTCTGCCCCGACTGATTAATGTTCGCTTGTTACTTACTTCTTACGGTTTTTAACCTGAAGAAAGATAAAGCCGCCGACAATAACGGCGACTAATGCGATAGCGATAATTGTCTTTGCTTCCATTACTCGTTACCCTCCTTTTTCTTCTTTTTGTATGCAACAACAGAAGTTACGGCGATACCGACAGCAGAAAGTCCGGCAAGGACATACCAAAGTTTCATATTGGTATCATCTCCTGTTTTCGGAGTATCCCTCAACTCATTGTGCATTTTTACAACGGCTGTTTCATCAAGTTTGATAGTAACATTCTGGTCGGCAGGTGTGATATATGCGGCAGAGGCATTGTTTGCCACTTCGGATACGGTATATTCGCCAATACGAAGTCCCTCAATCACAATTTCGCCGTTCTTATCTGTTTCAAATGTCATATCATAACCGTTTGCTCCGGTTACTCTGAACGCAAAACCTTTAACCTTACCATCTGAAGATGTCTTGACGATTTTCAGTGTTCCACGCATAGCTTCATTGATAAATCCAACACCAGCCTTATTCTCAACGGAATAAGTTGTTTCGTCTTTCTCAATGAAAACAGAGTATTCTCCCTTATCAAGCAGGAAGCCCTCTGGTGCTTTTGTTTCACGGACAATATATTTTCCGTAAAGCAGCTCTTTCATCTCATAAATTCCGGTTTCGGTTTCTTCAAGATTTCCGATAAGTTCATCGCCATCATCAATCTTTCCGTTCTCATTGGTGTCCTTATATACCTCAAAGGTTGCACCCGTAAGTTTGTTATCTGGATATTCAGCGTCCACCTTCGTGAGTCTGATATTGCCGTGAACATACTCATTGACAATCTCAATTTCAACTACCTGCTCGGCTTTGCTGATATTGACCTCATACGCCTTTTCATCAAGAACAAATCCCTTTGGCTGCTCGATTTCTCTTACAATCCATTTGCCATAAGGAACTTTTGCAAAAGAAAAACTACCGTCTTTTGCAGAGGTAGTCGTCATAAGTGCAGTATCCTTTGTAAATTCTGTTTCTTCGGCTTTGAAGATACCGATAACAGCACCCTCAAGTGCTTCTCCGTTCTCGTCAATCTTCTTACCTGATACAGAACCATAGATAAGTTCATTCTTGATTTCTTTTCCATCATTCACTTTGATTTCAACTGTTGCGGTATCCTGACCTGCATATTCAAACATAACCGGATATTTCGTATCAGAGAGAACATAATGCTCATCGGTTGCAATCTCCTTGACATAGTATTTGCCAAACGGAAGGTCTGACTTCATAACAGCAGTTCCATTTTCATTTACGCTGACAATCTCAATCAGTCCATCAGCCGGAATAACTGTACCGCTTGCAGATACAATATCTTCTGCGGCATAAAGACCAAAGCTGATGTTTTTGATTTCTCCGTTGTCGCCAATACCAAATGTCTTATCCTTTTCAATGGCTTTTACAAGGCTTACCTGCACTTTCTGTCTTTCGTTATAGAATGATGTGGAAGTTTCGGTAACAGAGATATTCTGACCTGCATAAGTAAGCTCAACCGTATGGGTTTCGCCACTGACTACCATTCCGTAAGGTGCTGTAATTTCCTTGACCTCGTATTTTCCGAGATAAAGTTCTTTGCTCTTCACAAATCCATCGGAGCTTGTTGTGATAGTATCTACCACTTCGCCCTTTGAACAGCGGAGCGTACCGTCCGGTGTGCTAATATCTTCCGCAGCACGGACTTCATAAACTGCTCCCTCAAGTCCTGTCACTTCATAAACAGGCTGATAAATAACATCACTGTCCTCAGAACCACTTACATTGACACCACTAAATACTTCTCCGGTTTTTTCAACCGTGATAGTACCTTTCTGTGCCATATTCGGCTTATTGACTTTCACAACAGTTACGCCACCTTCCTCTGTGGAATTTTCTTCGGTAATATCAAAATATACCGGAGTATCATCAAGTACATATCCGTATGGAGCTTGTACCTCTACGATAGAATACCCCTTGCCGTAATCCAGTTTCTCAGGTGTGACAAGAGAACCATTTGCATCGGTATAGAACACATCAATCGTGGTCGGTGTCGGATAAGTAAAGGTCATTTTGACCTGATTACCCTGCGGGTCGTAAATCTTAAATCCTGCTCCTGCATACGGAATACTCTTTCCGCTTTCTGCGTCCACCTTAACTACATTGACAAAGCTCTCGAAGTTACGGTTATTGATGAGATAACGATAAGTCTGTGCGTTCTGTGAAATGAACACATCAAAATCATCCATCATCTCTCTGCCTTCCCAACCAGAAGTCTGGTGTACGGTATAAATACCATACGGCATATCTTTTGTCTGACCGAAGCCATTTTCATCGCAAACAATGGTATCTCTCTCGTCTTTATTGGCTGCGTCATAGCTTCCGGCAGATTTCAAATAAATCTCAAAGGAAGCACCCTTTTCAGGTGTTTCAATCTTTGTTTCTCCGTCATCGGTATGTTTGATGATAGCCACATTGCCTTTGATTACCTGCTCGGTTACATCATTGGAAGTAAGGTTGTGTTCCACCTCATAAAGTTTCGGGTCTGCACCTACTTCATGGATAGTCTTATCAAGCAAATATCCCTCTGACGGTGTGATTTCTCGGATTGTCCAGTCGGTATCACAAACATATTCTTTAGTAGTGAACTGACCGTTTTCATCAGTAACATACTTATCTACAAGCGTTTCGCCCTTATAGATACCGTAAACTGCTCCCGAAAGTTTGGCATTGCCCTGTGCTTCGCCTTTCTCAGCGTCGCTCTTTGTGACTGTTACAGTAAATTTCTTCAAAATGTTATTGAAGTTTCTTGTGGTTACTTCTTTCCACTTCACTGGTACAGTCTGATTTTTCGGTACGACATAACGGATAGCTGTGTCTACTTCTTCAAGTGTATATGGTTCAGAACCACTGATAAGCACATCTTTGAAAGTTGCCACACCGTTTTTGTCTGTAACTGCATACTGGTCAACAGCATCACCGGAAAGAGAAGTACCGAAAAGATGGAACTTCACACCTTCAACAAGGTTATCTTCTGAGGACTTCACTACCTGAAGGTCGCCACGCTTCAATTTGTTATTGAAAGTGACCTTTGCAATCTGTCCTGCTACAACAGTAACTCTATGTGTTTCCTGCGGCTCGTACTTATCGTATGCCTGCTCGGTTACAGTATAGATACCCGGCATAAGATTATCAATCTGGAACTTACCGCCATTGGCTGTTGTAACCGTCTGATTGATACCGTTTCCGGTAATTGTGAAGTTAATACCGTCAACCTTGCCGTCCTCACTGGTCTTTACAATCTGACAAGAGCCATAGCTGACTTTCATTTTCACATAACCGTTGATACTGTCGCTTACTTCCTGAGCATAGCTGACAACATCCTGCACACTGGAGTTCTGACCATGTTTACCCTCTGACCATACAACCACACCTCTGCGGACTGCATTTTTCTTCGTTGCGGTAATGGTAAATTCCTTACTCGGTGCAGTATCCATAGAAACAGTAAGTTTGTTACCATTCACTGAAAAGTTCACTCCACTGATACTTGCCTTGAAATTATATTTGGACAGCACATTGTTTGAGTCTGTCAGGGTAGTTGTGTACTTACTTCCATTCCACTCAAGTTCTATTGTCTTTGCCGAACCGGATGATTTATTACAAAAGCTTGGTATGGTCGCATGGTTCTGTACACTCTGCACCATACTGTTGTAATAACTGAAAATCTTATTGCGGAGCGGATGCCTTGCATTGATGACATCTTTCACATTGCTGCAACCACTGGCTGATACATGATTGAAGTTCACATCACGCTCTCCGATAACAGTTTCCCAGATAAGAAGCTGTGTGGCATAAGCCTGTGCAATGCTGTTTGCTGCTGCTTCATTCTGTGACCTCCAAGATGTCGAGATTGTCCCACGATAGCCATACTGTAAAATACGACCAACGAAAAGACGGATTTCATCTCCGGAAATAACCCCATTGGATGCAAGGTTATTAAAATAATTTTCGTCATACTTATTCATTGTCTGACCGACCTTGAGCGAAATTCCCGGCTCAATACAATAAGCAACATTGCCTGAGTATGAGCCAATAGCCTTAAGATTGGTAAAATTGGAACGTCCGGTATGCCAACCATTTTTCAAGGTCAAATTGCTGTGTCCCCATACCCCATCGTAATTAGCATCGCCATCACGAGGGAAATCGACCATATAAACATCGGCTTTTTCTCCCGAAGCAGCATATGCTGTTGTCGAGCCAATGCCTGCAAAAGTGGTCACACACATAAGGGTCGCCAAGAAAAGCGACGTGACTCTTTTGAATTTTGACTTTATCATTGCGTTTCCTCCTGTAAAAATTGAAAACACACCGTATCGCTACGATGTGCCTTTGTGGATTTTCTCTTACGACAGAATTTACCTGCCGAAAAACAAATGCGGATTTTTCGTTAATTTTTCATTTTACCATACACCTCCAGTCCGTTCATACTGTGCGATTGCCCCTTAGAGATAGACATATACTTTGAGATAGTTATATTCAAGTGAGATAATATATATCATTTTCGGTAGGTAGAAGTATAACTAAGGGGTTAGAGTGTGAGAAAGGGGAACTGTAAAACAGGCTATCTGCTGTCACGCTCTGCACGGTTACGCAAAAACTTGTTGTAATGCTCCAATGCCTTGCAGACAAAATCCTCCGTCTGACTGACGGGAATGTTTTTCGGGATAAGCTGTCTTACTCTGTCGCCCCTCAACACGATTTTTTCCTTTTGGTTCGGCTTTTCCTCAGACATAACAGCGTGGATTGCTTCTGTTGTAAGGTTGCCCTCGTTGAATAACTTTCGCATACGGATTGTCTGGTCGTGTGACGGGGTTGCGTCATTCAGGTCGATTTCGTCAACCACATCACGCTGGCAATCTTCGTCAAGATAGGAAAGTTCTACGGCAGGACGCATTTTAATACGCCCCTCGTCAACAAATTCAAGCAGTTCAGGAACAAGGTTTGTCAGACGAATATAACGCTGTATTTGTGTTTGACTTTCTCCACTTTGTGCAGCAAGTTCTTCCCTTGAATAATTTTGTCCCACTGGGACTAAATTATTTTTTGTAGGTCTGCCTGCTTGTCTTTTCATTGCTTCCAAACGCATTTTATAGGCAAAGGCTTTTTCACTCGGCAATATCTCTGACCTCTGGAAATTACTTTCAACCATTAAAATGGTCGCTTCATCTCTGTTCAGGTCTACAATCTCACTTCTCAGTGTTTCAAATCCTGCCAGTTCACAAGCTCGCTTTCGTCTGTGTCCTGAAACAAGTTCGTATCTGCCGTCCTCTTTCTGCCTTACCGTTGCCGGAGTAATCACTCCTCTTTCCTTGACACTCTCCACAAGCTGCATCATATCTTCATCGTCCCTGACCTTAAACGGGTGGTCGGGGAAATCATCAATTAGCTCCAATGGAATATCTCGGATTTTTGAAAGCTGTTCTTCATCTCTCTGTGCCTGCGTGGTAAATAAATCATCGAGCTTCGTGAGAGTGAAGTCGCTCTTTCTTCCTGCCATCGGCTAACACCTCCTTTGTAAATTCAGCGTATGCCTTAGACACTGTGCTGTTTGGCTCATAAGCATAAATACTCTTGCCTTTGGAAGAAGTTTCAGCGGCTTTTACGGCAATCGGGATTTGTGTTCGATACATTCTTATCTGATTACCAAAGTTTGCCCTGAGTGCTTCCACCGTACTCTTTGCAAGGTTTGTTCGGCTATCCACCAAAGTAAGAAGCATACCGTCTATCTTAATATCCGGATTGATATACTTCTTTACTTTTGAAATGGTCTGCACAAGCTGTGTCATACCCTTTGCAGGCAAATACTGAGCCTGAACCGGAATAATAACACTGTCTGCCGCCGATAAAGCATTGAGAGTAACCATACCAAGTGAAGGCATACAGTCTATAATTACATAATCATATCTGTTCTTCACTTGACTCAGATAATTCTTGAGTGTAGTTTCTCTGCTCATTGCGTTCACAAGGTTAAATTCCATTGCTGAAAGCTCAAGGTTTGCCGGAACAAGGTCAACACCTTCTTCGTGGTGCAGGATACCAACCATAGGGTCTGTCATCGTTTCATTGATTACATCTGTGAGTTTCGTTGCAAGCGTGATACCCAAGCCGTCTGTATCCTGCCAACCAAGACAAGTCGTTAAATCTCCCTGCGGGTCTGCGTCTATGAGCAATACTTTCTTGCCCTGCATTGCAAGCCCGACTCCGAGATTAACGGTTGTGGTAGTCTTTCCGACTCCGCCTTTCTGGTTACATACGGAAATCGTTTTACAGTTTGACACTTCTTTTTGCCCTCCTTTCTGAAAATTCATAGCCACCGCATTATGGCTATGTACCTGACCGACTCATTTCCTAATCGGTCATAGCAATATTTGTTCTCAACACCCCTTGCCAAGCAAAATGCTTATGGGAAATCACTAAGGAACAGACTGCTTATCTGTATCATAGGGTTCTAACCTCTGCCGGGTACTCCGCCAGCTCCGTAGAGAAGTATCATTATCATTCTGACTGTCATCGCCATATCAGGGGCAACCTGATACTCATAGCCGGAGTTCTCGCTATTCTGAAATACAGAAATCACGGCGTACCTGCTAAAGTGGCTATCATCAGAAATAAAGTCTTAGTGAATGACTTATTCAATTTTCAAGCGAAAAGGCTTCCGTTTTTGCTATCCGGAATGAACCCCTTCACTCATTTGGACAAAGGGGTATGAAATGCACACCCAAAATCTCCTCTTTTCCAAAAAATTCTTCCAAAAAATTTTTGAAATAAAAAAGCCGCCTGCTCCGGTTAGGAAACAGACGGCAAATCACGTTCTAAATGTATTCAATTTTCAATTTCTTTTTCTTTGCTTCAAGCACTTTACATAGAACATCATCTACTGCGTCGGTGTATCGTCCCTGAGCTGCTAAATTGTTCTTCAATTCAATGAGCAATTGTATCACTCGGCTTCGTTCTTCTTCATTTAAGTATAGATGATAGGTTTTCTCTCTCATTGGCTGTCCCTCCATCTTTCAAATGTATTTTTGATTATCTCCACATCTTCCTCGGTATCAGAAGAAATAAATATATGTACGTTCTGAAAAGCTTTCTTTAAATTATTGGCATAATCCAGTTCTGTGCCTTTCATCGGCAACTTAATCAGCCTTATTCCTCTTTGCTTGCACATATATGCTTTCATTATTTCTATATTCTCGTCAGCACTTTCTGACTCAATAGCCAACTTCTCTGAAGCTATGTATGTTTCAAGCGGAACTCCAAGCAATCGGTCAGAACCAAGTTCTGCTTTCAAGCCTTTCTTATTAGAATAATAGCTGACAGCCAAAGCAGGAAACAATGACAAATACTCCTGCTCACAAATTCGGCAGCCTTTATTCAATATCGTTCTTTCATTTATCTTCATACTCCACGAATGACCGTGCCTGCATTTCCACCACGCTCTCTTTGCCGAAGTTCGTGATACCTCTGTAGGTTTCAGTTTATTCTGTTCATAATCCCATTCGCTAAGAAGCTGACTGTCTGTTGTCGCCAAATCATTATATCCGGCAAGGACTTCTCTCTCCGCACAAACGGGGCATACCGTACCTTTCACACGGGCATTGATAACTGATTTCCACTCGTTACCGCATTTTCTGCACTTCCACCAGACATTTTTCCTCGATTTTGCATTTACCTCATCAGGCTTCAATGGTAAGTTCTTCTCCGACCACTCCGAAGCAATTTCAGGGTGTGTTGTCTGCAAATCATTAAACCCTTTCAGGAATATGTACCCACTGCAATACGGGCATTTGCTCCCACCGGAACGAGTAGAAATAAGGGTGTTCCACTCTCTGCCGCAATCCTTACACTTCCACCAAGCCTTACGATTGGCAAAGACCGTAACCTGAGTTGGAAGTAACGGATAATTTCTATCCGACCACTCGGCAGCTATATCCGGCAGAAGTGTTGCAAGGTCATTAAATCCTGCCAACACTTTATTATGAGAGCAGTACGGACAACCTGTTTTATTTATTGTCCTGCTCTTAACGGCAGCTTCCCACTCGTGACCTTTTTTACATCTCCATATCACTTTCTTATGAGAACCAATAGAAACCTCTATCGGTTTTATCTTATTCTTTTTCGACCACTGCTTTACCAATAGTGGCTCTAATGTCGCCAAATCGTTAATACCTGCAATCACTCTCGCACCGGAACATATCGGACATTTCTCTCCATTAGAACGAGCCTTAACGCTTGCCTGCCATTCATGACCGCAAGCACCTCTCCACCATACTTTTTTATTTGAACCGAAAGTAATGTCATCAGGCGTAAGCGTTAAATTCTTTTCCGACCACTCCGAAACAAGCTCCGGGTGTACTTCTGCTAAACTGTTATTCATAGCCAAACCTCAACCTCCTTATCAAACTTGAATTTATCGATTTCTTTATTATCTAATCTGTTAGTAATCTATCCAACAGCATCTGCCTATTATTTATAAACATTTCTGTTACCTGGTAACTCTCTGTATCCTCATATTCGCACAGATGTATGCGTCCATTATCAAAACAATAGATATCTGCATCTGGTATTCCTAACAAAATTGGCGAATGCGTAACTATAATAAACTGTGCTCCCTCTTTTGCACATCTGTATATTTGCATCAACAATGTAAGCTGTCTCTGCGGCGATAATGCAGCTTCCGGCTCGTCAAAAAGATACAAGCCATTTGGATTCATATTATTCTGTGCTAATGCGAGAAAACTCTCTCCATGTGATTTTTCATGATATTTAGCGGAAGGATGTGTAATATCTGCATATTCTTCTTCCTGCGTTGCAACATTATAAAAGCTTTCTGCCCTAAGAAAATATCCCCACTTTTCCTTCCGATAGCCTTTGGCAATTCTTATCGCATCACACAACTCTGAATGTGTATCATGCGTAGAAAAAACATAATTCTTTGTTCCACCTTCAGGATTAAAACCATGTGCTACGGCAAGTGCCTCCAATAAAGTTGATTTACCACTGCCATTTTCTCCGACAAAAAAGGTGATTGCTTTGTTGAAATCAAGTTTTTGAATCCCCTTAAAAGCCTTAATTCTCTTTAAATAAC
>OHYI01000182.1_pt1 | contig 25099 bp, 14 predicted proteins | sample 1580231 | NCBI WGS metagenome assembly OHYI01 (sample SAMEA3882555, study PRJEB24775) | human gut metagenome | biome: human-associated habitat; feature: intestine environment; material: feces | place: Netherlands | collected 2009/2010
CACCTGCTTCTGCCATCCATAGGTCTGCACATGCGTCCGATATCGCACTGTCACCGCAGGTGCCGCCTGTACTTCTTCCGTCAGAGTACGCACACGGACAGACACTGCTTTGCTCTCCCGGTAATATCCGCTCGTTGGACGTTTTACATAAAAGGTATATTCTGTATTTGGTTTGAGATTCACAAAAGCCGGACTTGACTGCCAGTGGATTCCATCCACAGAATACACACAGCCACTCTGTGTGTCCAATGTAATCCAAGTTGAACCGTACTTTGCAACCGTCGGAGTCTCCGGTTTATCCTGCCATCCGTATACCTCTATGGTACAGGTTGCCTTTTGATTGTTTGTCAGTTTACGGATTGTAATGGATGTTTTACCCGGTGCAACCGCAGTCACAAGCCCGGATGCACTGACCGTTGCAATATTTGTATTCTCTGACACATATCCTAACCGTTTGTCCGTAACATTTGCGGGCACAAAACTGGTTCGTATCTGCCCTGACTGATTATTCACAAGATCCAATACGACTGTCGCTGTATCCGCATGAATCTGCTCTGCATCCACAACCGTCACAGAAGCTCCGTAATCACTTTCACAACCAGGAGCTACGCCATCATAATAGTGATTCTGCGTATGCGATTCCCGGGAAGAGCCATCGTACTTCTCCATCGTAGCATCAGATTTATTGAAGAACTGATAGGATATCGGCGTTCCATCATCCCACGTGAGGTCCACATTGTACCACTGATTTCCAAGCTTCGTCCGGTTCCAGCCGTGTGTGGCACTCGTAACTGATACCGTCTCAAGCCCTGCAGCATTCGTCAACATACTATACAGCTTCGCATATCCGGCGCACACCGTTTTTTTCTGCATGACAGCACTATATGCTGTCTGATCGTAGGTGCCCTCTTCGTACTCTACATATTCGCAGATGATATCATGTGCTTTCTTCTCCTTTGCATACGCAGTTGATTCTTTTTGAATCGTCTGCACCCATACATCCACCCGGTTAAACATCTGCACGGAAGCATTAGAACGGGTATCTCCATCCGCAAAAGTATCATATACGCCCAGATATACAACTTTACTATTGTAATACAGAGCATTCTTGATGAAATAAAACTGTGGATTCTGATAGGTGAATATGTAAACTAGAGATGATAACTCCTCCGATGTCAACCCTTCATAGCGGATTGGACCGATACCAGAAACAGCCCTGCCATTAACGGATAACACCTTCGCATCCACACATGTATTCATATACGCTGTACAATACAAGTTCATCTCATCATAGAGTTCCTGCCATGTTGTACTCAGATTCTGATAGCAATAATCATCTCCATATGAGTCCCAATTCGTACGATAGACACCAGATAGTGCGGTTCCACTGCTACTATCACTGATTGACATGGCAGCCTCATCGAGATCTCCATAGCTTTCATCAATCTGGTAAAGCTCCAACGGCTTCAGATCCGATGTCTCCGGATCCGCCGTCTCTGCTGCATAAGTTGTCATATTCCCCGTCCAGATAAAGATCGTGCACAACAGCATGATTATCCATTTTGTTACTTTTTTATTCATCCTTTGCTCCTTGTACTCTCCGGTCAACAGTTTTACACCCCTATTATAACAAAACCCGCTGTCCGAAGACAACGGGTTTTGAATACAATCTTTTATTAAGCGAGCTTGCTCTTAGCAACCTCTACTACCTTTGCGAAACCTTCTGGATCGCTGATAGCCATCTCTGAAAGCATCTTTCTGTTAAGATCTACACCTGCAAGCTTCAATCCATACATAAGCTTGCTGTATGAAAGTCCATTCATTCTTGCTGCTGCATTGATACGAGCGATCCAGAGCTGTCTGAACTGTCTCTTTCTCTGCTTTCTACCAGCATAAGAAGATGTCAAAGCTCTCATAACTGACTGCTTTGCTACTCTATACTGCTTAGATCTTGCTCCCTTGTATCCCTTAGCGAGCTTTAATGTTCTATTATGTCTCTTCTTAGCGCCAACGCCGCCTTTAATTCTTGCCATCGTTCATTCCTCCTAATATCCTATAAATATGGTAAAATCTTCTTCATAACTTTGCTGTTTGTAGAATCAGTCATAGTTGCTTTTCTAAGATTTCTCTTTCTCTTTGTAGTCTTCTTAGTAAGAATGTGGCTCTTGTAAGCCTTATTTCTCTTAAGCTCACCGGTTCCTGTCTTCTTAAAACGCTTTGCAGCTGCTCTTTTTGTCTTTAACTTTGGCATTTCTTTTCCTCCTTAAAAATCATGCATATGCATGGTAATTTCTTATTTATATGAATTTAACGTTTTTCAGCTAAAAACATGATCATACTTCTACCTTCAAACTTTGCAGGTTTATCTACAACAGCAACATCTGAAAGCATCTCGGCAAAGGAATTCAGAATCGCTTTACCATTATCCACATGCGCAAGCTCTCTACCGCGGAAACGAAGTGTAACTTTTACCTTATCGCCCTTAGTCAGGAATTTTCTTGCCATGTTTGCCTTCGTATTCAGATCGTTATTGTCGATGTTTGGTGACAAACGAACTTCTTTGATTTCAATGACTCTCTGCTTTTTCTTTGCTTCCTTCTCGCGACGTGTCTGCTCATAACGGAACTTTCCATAGTCCATAATCTTGCAAACAGGTGGCTTTGCTGTCGGTGCAATCTTGATCAGATCAACACCCTGCTCATCTGCGAGCTTCTGAGCGTCCTTGGATGACATGATACCAAGCTGCTCTCCTGTCTCACTTACCACACGTACCTCTTTGTCACGAATCTGCTCGTTAATCATTAAATCGCTAATAATATACACCTCCCATTATCAATGCATTAAAAAAGTGGATAGACAAACTATCCACACATTGTTATAATAAGAAATCTATATATTCTCTTACTACATAACCCGAGTCGCCTATGCGCTAAGGTGAGAGTGGATACTCTGCTTTCATCAACATACTTGCATACTATAGCATGCAGGTATGGAGTTGTCAATACTTTTTTCAAAATTATATTTCATTTTAGACTATTATACACAGATCAGTTCCTTCGGGGAAGATGCCAGATTCTGATATCCATCTTCCGTCACCACGATCATATCCTCAATCCGTACACCAAATCTGCCCGGCAGATAAATACCCGGTTCCACTGTGATCACAACACCCGGCTTCAACACAGCATCACATTTCATGGAAAAACGAGGTTCCTCGTGAATAAAAAGTCCCACACTATGTCCGAGTCCATGTCCGAAATAATCTCCATAACCGGCGTCTGCGATGATGTCACGTGCACATTTATCGACATCCGAACATACCATGCCCGGTTTCACAACGGAAAGTGCTGCAAGCTGTGCCTGAAGCACGGTATCATACACCTTCTTCTGCTCTGATTCTACCACTTCTCCAATATGAATCGTCCGCGTCATATCCGAACAATATCCCTGATACATACAGCCAAAATCCATCGTCAGGAAATCACCTTCCGTAAGCAGCTTCGGCTGTGGCATCGCATGTGGCAGACTGCTGTTTGAACCACTTGCCGCAATCGTATCAAAACTCGTTCCCTCGGCACCACGCAGCCGCATCTCATATTCTAACTGCAAGGCAACTCGCTGTTCCGTCAATCCATCCTTCCAGTTCTCGTGGATAAACTTTACAATCTCTGTAAACGCCTCATCGCCAATCTGCTCTGCACGTGCCAGCTTCGCAATCTCGTCCTCTGTCTTTACTTCCCGATACACATTAACTGCATCTTCCAGTGGCACAAACTCCACCTGCATTCCCGTCAATTCTTTTGCAAATGTATCTACAAAAGCCTGATACTGCATATACGAAATCTCTTTATTCTCAAATCCGATTCGAAGTGTGGATCTGCCCTCTTTTGCAAATGCCTTCTGCACCATCGCCGCGATCGTCTTGGAATATCCTTCCCGTCCAATATCCACACAGGTAAATTCCGGTGCTTCCAGTTCTACCTGCTCTGTATACCGGCTGTCTGTCAAAATATACTGTTCTCCCTGAAACGCCACAAGCATTCCTGTATGTCCCCGATACCCAGACAGATGATGGATGTTATATCCATCCGTCAGGATCAGTACCTGTAAATCCTTTTTATCAATAACTTGTACCAGTTGTTCCTTCATGTCTATCAAGCCTCCTACTGTAGTAGTATACAATCATAGATTTGGAAATACAACGCAAAAATGCAACAAATAAAAAAGTATGCTCTGTAGAGCGCCAATTGTGCCAGCCCCCTTGATTTTTATCAATTATATGTTACGATAATCTTGTTCGAGGATCAGTCCTTGGACATCTTGGGGAGAGCGAGTTGTTGATGTTCGGACGCAACAACTCAAACTATGTTTTACATAGGGAGACCATATAGATTGGGGAATCTATATGGTCTCTTCTATTTTTTATTTATCTAATGAATTTTATATAACATATTTATTACATACAAAAATCCATGAGCAACCCCGATATTATCGAAGTCACTCATGGATTTTATTTTACTAATAATATAATAATTACTTACTTACATACGGTCTAGCTGTTTTACCAGGTGCCGGTCCACCCTTTGGAACAAGCTTAATTTCTATGCCCTCCAAACGTTTTGCATAACCTGCAGTTCCTGCTGGTGCACCATTCTTTGCCCAATCAAGCCAGCCAAATGTCTGCGCATGTACACGATAATAAATATCATAGTGCTCTGCCATCTTGCCTGTTAAAGTAATACAAATCGCTTCTAGACGTTTTGCCTCACCACTTGTACCGGACATTGCACCATTTGATCTCCAAGTAGAAGGATTATTCACATTTCCCTGCCATCCATAGGACTGTACATGTGTTGTATAACTAATGCCTCCGCTATAAGGCTTGTTTGTCAGTTTAATTTCGATACCTTCCAGACGTTTTGCTTGTCCACTTGTACCACTCATACTTCCGTTAAACTTCCAACCTTGCCAGCCATATGTCTGTACATGCGTTCTGTATGTAACATTTGGTGTACTGTTTCCTTCAATCGTAGGATTCATTGAAGATGTCGGCTTCGAATTCACAACTGGTGACGTTCCAGATAATGCAATATATGCACTTTTATTGACAGATTTAATGCCATTCTTATTCTCGTCAATCTTCTCGCCCTTCTTAACAATTACAATCTGAATTCCTTCCAGACGTTTTGCATAACCTGCAGTTCCTGCTGGTGCGCCATTCTTCGCCCAACCAAGCCAGCCATAAGACTGTGCATGTACACGATAATAAATGTCATACTTATCCTTATCTGCACCTGTGAGCTGAATCTTAATTGCCTCCAGACGCTTTGCTTCGCCTTCTGTACCACTCATGTCTCCGTTTGATGACCATGGCAGCCAGCCGTAGCTCTGGCAATGAGTCGTGTACTGAATGCCAACCTTATCATTTCCGCTGACATTTATTTCAATGCCTTCCAGACGTTTTGCCTTTCCGGACGTACCGGACATAGCGCCATCCTTACTCCATGACTTCTCCCATCCAAATGTCTGTACATGCGTACGATAGCTCACTGACATTGTTGGAACTTTCACTTCCGGAGTCGGTGTCGGAGTTGGTTTTGGATCCGGAGTTGGTTTTGGATCCGGATTCGGATTTGGATTTGGTGTTGGATCTGGTGTCGGTGTTGGCGTTGTTCCATCCTTTGGCAAAACCGTCAATGTACAGGTAACAGCTTCTGCCGTATCACCATAATTCGAGTTGTTTGAAGGTGTACATGTAATAGTGACTGTTCCTGCCTTCTTTGCTGTAATTTCTCCGGTCGTAGACTTAATAGTCGCAACCGATGTATCCGAACTCTTCCATGTGACCTTCTGTGTGGTTGCTCCTTCTGGATTCAATGTCGCTGTCAACTTCAACTTCTCGCCGCCAACCTTTACAGTTGCTGTTTCAGGAATACTGATACTCTGTAACGGCATATAGACATTTATCGTCTTTGTAAATTTCGTTTCCGTTTCACCAGGTACACTTGTAGCAAATGTAATAACTGTATTTCCACTCTTTACCGGTGTAATTACTGTTGAAACTGTAGCCTGTGTATAATCTTCATTAAACACAATCTTTCCCGTCTCAATCTTAACCACACCTTCTACAGATGGTGTACATGTAAGTGTCACATCTTCCTCTTTAATCTCACCATATTCCAATGCTTCTTTGAATCCCTGCAATTTGATTGTTGCTGTAATCGTTGTTTGCTCTCCATCCTTTGAAGCATTCAGTTTTGTTGTTGCTGGATCAGAGGACGACATTTGTGTAACATATTTATTAAACACTGTTACCTTACACATACCATTTGTCTTACCATCCGGTGATGTTGCCTTGATTGTTTCCGTTCCCTGTTTGATTGCTGATACTTTGCCATCTGCATAGGATGCATAGGTACCTGTATCTTTATTATTCATAGTCCATGTTAATTTATCTGGTGCATCTTTCTCTGCAACTTCATATGGTACATCCACACCATTTTCTTCTTTATAATATTTGATAGTTGCAGACAAGTCTCTCTCTGAGCCAACTCGCATTGTGTATGCGTTATTGGAAAGCTTGATTGAAGCTAATGCATCCAAATAAATAACATCAAACGTTTTCTGCTCTGTGGACAAATTTCTTGCCCACGCAGCTCCATCAGACCCCGCATATACATAAAGATCCAGTGCAGAGTTCGTTCCAATAAATACACCAGTATTGATTGTCTTAATAGTCTTTGGAACCTGTATTTTTGTCAGCATCTTACAATTTCCAAACATCTGCTGTGGTAACGCCGTTGTTCCCTCTGCAATCTCAATAATTTGTATGTTACCCTGCTCATCCTTCGGATTTGTTAATTTCGAACAACCATAGAAGCACAGCTCTCCAAAGGATGTAAGTTTCTTTGACAAATACATATATCCATTTAATCCGGACATCCCTGCAAAAGCAGACTTTCCAACTGAAGTGACAGTATCCGGCATCGCCAGATTTCCAACAAGTCCACTACAACCACTAAATGAAAACTCTCCAACCGTCTTCAGGTTTGCAGGAAGTACAAATTCATTTTTAAAGCCATCACAATCTGCAAATGCATAATTTCCGATAGTTGTAATACTATCCGAAAGCTTTAATGCATCAAATCCAGAACATGCGTCAAATGCATAATTCGATACATTAGTTACCTTTCCCGGTATTGTTAAAGTCCCGGTGAGTAAACTACATTGATCAAAGGCATAGGCACCAATCGTATCTACCGTTTCCGGGATTGTTAATGTTCCATTTAACGAAGAACATCCCTGAAATGCGTTTGCATTTATTTTCTGTACGCCTTCTGGAATATCCACACTTCCAATCATGCTAGAACAGTTTGAAAATGCAGCCTGTGGTATATTCTTTAAATTCTTACTTAATACAAGTTCTCCATTAATATTACTACATTTATTAAATGTATACGTACCAAGCTGTGTCAACGTATCTGGAAGTGTAATTCCTCCTGTCAGCTTTGAACACTCAGAAAAAGCATAATTGCCAATTGTTTCCAACCCTGATGGCAAAGAAAGCGTTCCATCCATCCCTGAACACTTTTCAAATGCATATTGCCCAATACTTGTAACCCCCTCTGGAATTACAATCGAGCCCTTAAACGCAAGGCACTTATCAAATGCATACGCTGGAATACTCGTTAATTTACTTCCGTTTTCAAACGATAACATCCCCATATTTGATTTGTCGGTATCGGCATATGCACTTTGAAATGCAGAATCTCCCATGAACGCAACGGAACTTGGGATAACAAGATTTCCTTTCAGCTTTGCGCCAGAAAAGGCTTTCTTTCCGATTGATGTAAGTCCACTTGGAAGCGCAAGATCTCCTGCATTTGTTGAGGAAGCCCCATAATTCAAAAATGCTTCATCACCAATTTCTGTTACATTAAGTGGAAATTTTAACCCATTTTCCATATTGACTTTTCTACAACCAGAAAATGCCTGCGCACCAATGATTCCTCCACCATTAAATGTAATCTTTGTCAAGCCTTCACAATTATAAAATGCCTGTTTACCAATTTTGGTAACACCATCAGGAATCACAATTTCACTTTTCAATCCTGCCTGACTTTGAAATGCAGCCTCTCCAATCCAATTCAGCTTTGAACCTTCCTCAATTGTAACGGACTGCAATATGTAAACTTTCTGTTTTTCTCCTCCGGCAAATGCATTTGTACCAATGGATTCTATAGAGGCAGGAATATTCACGCTTCTCGGACATTCCGTCAATGCGAATGCACCCTGATCAATCGCTGTAACTGGAATATTCTGATAGTCTGCAGCATTTGTGTACTCACTGGAAGCACTTACCTCACTTGGAATAGTAATATTTCTATCTGTCTTATTTTTACCATATCCCTTAATAATAGCTTCCTTTTTTCCATTATTTACACGAATCTGATAAGACAGAGTATAATTTCCCTCTTCAGGTGTGTACTCTAAATACGTTTCTTCTGTAATCGTCTTATCTTCTGCAACAGTTTGCTCTGCCTGCTGTAAATCTTCACTTACAGTTTCAACCTCTGTCTTGGATTCCTGTTCACTTGTTTCTTCTTGTGGATTTTCTTGTTCTGACGCTTCGAAAATTTGAGATGACTCCGCCGCATATGTAACTGTTGGTGCTATATTGCTTGATGCCATAGCAACACTCAGTGCGACAACGAGTGCTCGATTCATTTTGCGTTTTCGCATAGTATCTCCCCTTTCATATTATTTTGTACGTTGTGGCATATATCGCCTAATTCCTAACTACATACATATTTTAATTATAACGATTCTTATAAAAAAGTCAATCAAATGGCAAAAAAAGCATGGGACTCTTTTCAGAGTTTCCCATGCTTTTTTTATTATTTTACGTTAAGTCAAAGAGATAATCCTTCAACATAACCTTGATTCTCTGGTAAACCTTGTTACCTTCGGAATCGGTTGCTTCAATTACAATATATGTATATTCATTATTGTAATTCTCAAAGTACGATGGCTGAAGCTTCAATTTCGTTGCCGCTACTGTAACTTCCTTACCATCAGAATCTACATACTTCTCAGCAATCTGTCCGCCATCCTTATTCAACAGCTTCTCAAGAGAAGAATCATATCGGAATACATCCTTGATGATACCTTCCTTTACCTGTGTAGAATTCCAATCCGCAATCAATACATGATTCTTATCTGCTACATATGAACTATCACGATTTGTCTCTGAGTAATCCAAATCATAGTAGATTCGAACCTGCTTTAATGTTGCATCCTGGTCTACAGTTACCTTAAAACTAAACTCTGGATATGAAGTATTCTCCTCAACCTTTGTATAATAATCATCGTTTACATCACGTTTGATGATATTATTTGTTTCTTTACCATAGTCATATACATAAATGGTTGGCTGTTTTACACTGTTACGAACTGAGTTACAAATAATATTGATGTACAGGTAACGCTCATCATTATTATCCTTTCCTACACCAGTCACCTTCGAATGTCCGGCACCACAGTAGTTTACGTTCTTATAAGTGTAAATAAAGTAGTTGTCCATACCATCTCTCGGTGATGCTGCATAGATGGAAGAACCGTCCTTTGTATTATTACCACCTGCAAGAGAATACCACACAGTCATGTCATCATTTTCAACATCCAGCGCATATGCCTGTGAGTGCGTTCCTGAAATATTCAACTCAGATGCCAATGTGAATGGGAACAATGTTACAATACCCTGATTGTTCTGACTCGCTTTATCAGTACCATACTTTGTATTCTCCTTTGCAGAAAAGCTAGCTGCATTGTACCAATATCCTGCGATTGCCCAGCTCAAATCGGCATACCGATAAGGAATTGCATATGGATTATCATTACCACTGACATTTACCGCATCTGTATATGCCACGGATGTCAGATATTTGCTTGGCGTTGATCCAAACACTTTTTTCATATCTGAAAGCCAGCTTGTATACCGACTTTCATCTTTCGTTGTCGACAGATTCGTCATAAAGTACTTGTCACTATCCTGTGTAGTTGTATACTTCACATAATTCTGACTTGCATCTGTTGTCACAGGATCATTAAAGTGATACCGATCCATACCAAAGTATGAACGAAGTGTTGCTGTCAATGTAGAAGTACCCTTATCAGAGAACTTTGTCAATGTATCATGGAACAACAGGAGCTGTCCATCATCTTCGATGTAAGACTTCAAATCTGCAAGTGCAATCGGACTTGTAATATCATCTCCACCGAAATCTTCAGATGGTCCAAGAATAATTGTACTGTATGATTCCTGTAACCAATCGGCACCTGCTGCATATCTTGTATATTTCTTGTAAAGTTCCTTATACTCAAGTTCTTTATCTTTTACCTTAAAGTACTCCTCCATATAAGTGTTCATACTCTCGCCATTTGGAAGATATGCCTGTGATACATCATTATACTGTGCAGCGTTACCATCAATAGAATAATAATCACTGTACGTTGATTTTGTCTTCAAACGATTCAATTCCTGAATCAAAGTCTCTTTTGATGTATTACTTGAGAAGGTTGTCTTGCCTGAATTTGTGCTTCCTGACTGAATTCCGGCAATTAACTTATCAATTTCTTCATCAAGTTCCTTTCTTGCATCAACGGTTGTTTTCTGAATATCAACACCTGTTTCATCCTTCATGCTGGATGTTCCAGTTGCACTCTCATTCTTCATAAACTGATACAACTGCCAATACTTGCCTGCCAACTGCTCATACTCACGTTTCTTAATAAATTTATATTTATCTTCCACTGTTGTGAGTGCATTATACTTATCATAATCAGTATCCGTTGAATCAATTGTAAATGAATTTACAAGTGCCTCTTTTTCTGCATCTGTAATTGCTGAAGAGTAATCAACTTCTCCATTGTCAACCTTGTAATCATATGCAGCTTCTGCATCCTTTGCAGCCTGCTCAAACTCATTACGCAGCATAATATCAATATCAAAGTCATACAGATCATTTACCTGATCTGCAAGGTTGTTATCCCAGTCATCCATACCCTTGACACCTTTTCCAGGTACAACAAGCTGACTGTCATAACTTACGATACCAAACGTATGCTCATGCTTACCTAAGTAATGACTTCCCAGCATACCATCCTTCGAATCCTGGAAATTACCACCATAAAGAGCTCCATACGCTGTACGATTTCCTGAATTCGTATATGGGTTATACTCCAGTCTCTGATATGCCTGCTGACATACAGTACAGAAATACAAGGAGTTGTAACCTTCTGCGCCTTCGCCAAGTGCGTTATTTGACCACTGGTTTGCCTTACCTCCCGGCATAATCTGCAATACATTTACCTGCTGTTTTTCGTCAGTCTTGTTCTTGACATAAGCAATACCCGTCTGGCTGACTGAATTTCCATTTGTATCAACAACCTCAATCATCCAATACAGTGGACCATAGAAGCTGTCCGCACACTGATAAGTAAGTGAATTCGCATCTCCTGATGTCATGTACTCTTCTTTTCGATCAAAAGTACTATTTCCATCATCATCAATATACAGTTTAACCGTATAATTTGCACTTCCCGTCTGTAATCTGTGATGTTTCATCATACCGATTATAAGTTGCCGGCATACTTGTGATTGTCAGCTTTGGTCTCTTCTCTGATGTTGCATAGATTGAACTCAACTCATTCTTTGGAGTATCTGCTGCACCACCCTTGAACACTGAGACATATCCTGTTAATGAATCACCAAGCGAACCATCACTTAAAATATCTTCCACATCCGTCTGATTAAAGTTCCACTGTACATTATCTTTATCAGTGCCTTCACATGCTGCCAATAACTTATACATATTAGAATCCGGATCAATCGAGTTCTGCAAATAGCCATCTGTCTTTGCAAGAGTATATGCTGTTGTCAGATTCTTACTTACTACAACCGGCATTCCTGCATCAACATATTCTTTTAATGCCTCATACCGATTATATGTGATATCATTACCATTCAATACTGTAAACGTATCTGTATAATTTCCATTCAGGCGAACCTTCGCAGTTGGTGTACCACTGTTTGCAGGACCTGGAGACTGTGCCATAGCTGAAAGATCCAGATTTACAATATCACCATTGTGAGAATACATCGTGTAGATTGGCAAAGTTGTAATCTTTGACATGTCCAAACTACCCGAATTAGACTTCAAAGTCCCACCCCATCTTGCAAGACCTGTCAAACTACGATATTCTAACACATCCTTTAATGCAGATGTATTTCCGCCAATATAAACCAAATCGTACTTTCCTAAAACTTCTGATTTATCACACGCAAACTCCTCGGATGACATCTGTACCAAATTAATCTTATCAATTGGTAAGTTTAATGCATCTGCTAATTTTGCCTTAGAGAGCTCCCAAGCATAGTACTCTGTATTTTCAGCTAACTGTTCTTTTGTCTTTCCATTCACGACATTAGCTGGAGCTGTATAATAATTTCCACTTCCATAAATACTTGATGCATTACCACTTCTTGGCTTTGCCTTGCCTACTTCCTGTGCCACAGCTTCATCAATTGGATAGCATGGCTGAATCTCTAACACCGTAAAGGATGAGGAAGAAGAACCTCTACCACCAATTCCACGATATTTCGATGCATTGATCAAATCTGCAATAACCTTTGCTGTCGCTGCACTCTTTGAAGTTGTAACAACACTGAAGTCTGCTCTTGAAGTTACCATGATATTCTCATATCGTGCAACATACTCTGTTGTTGCTACCATATAGAATAACTTAGAGTAGTTTGTCTCTTTTAAATCATCTGGAACTTTAATCGCAGCATCTGATGATGTTCCCATATCTGCACCATATACAATATGGAGCTTACCATACATTGCTGATGCAAATTTCTTATAGAGATCTGCCGTGATTGTCTGATTATAACAAGAATCTTCAATCACAATCATGTCGTACTGATCAAAATCAACGGATTCTGAATCAGCCAATGTTACAATATCATTCTGTATATAAGTTGGTCTTACACCGACACGGTTATTATAACCATTCTTATAGAAGATTGAATTTGCATCCAGCTTATAATATTTTGATGTAGCAGTATCTGCAATTGCAGAACCATCTGCTGCATACAACCCCGTTGCTGACGGATTTCCTGCTAACAGCGCATCTGTCTTTGTATATGTAGTATTGACGCCAATTGTCAAAATCTTCGCCATAGACATCGGCTGTGCTGAGGATCCATCTGAAGCAGAGGCAGTCGGGTCTGACTCATATACTTCTGTCCATGCACCATTTGTCTTCTGTGTCTGACCGTTAATTCCCAGATACAAAGAACCACCTGCATGCTGCAAATACTGATCTGCACTTAAGTTGCTTGCCCACTTGAATGTGTAATAATACTTTTCATTTGGGCCAAATACAGAAGATGCAAGATCTTTCATATTCTTTGATGTCGACGGATCAACGGTTGTTGCATTTGGACTATCAATGACTAAAGGCTTAAAATCGCCAACTGCATATGTATGCAGAAGATCATATAATTTCTCGCTCATGTCATTGTCTTTTGTAAATTTCGATGCAGAATCATTACTTACATAAATGAAATCTGCCTTTGAAATATAAGCAAGATCTGCATCACTTGTTACATTTCCGCCAAAACATTTGTATTCGATACAACCATCTGCCATCGCCTGCTCGATTGTACGGTTTCCATCAATAACATAATCCTTAAAGCCATTGGAACTAACAAATGTCTCTAAGCTTGAAGCAGAAGAAGATGAAATTTCTGCGATATGATAAATCTTATCTACTTCTGGATCTTCTGAATTTGAATTATCGATAATGTAATCGATAATCGTTTTTGTATCCACATTCTGACTTGCATCTGCGATAATTTCGCCATTCTCCAGCAAGCCGTCTTCGTCACCATTTCCAGCGAAGGAGAACGATGCAATTGCAACTGCAATCGCCGCAACGAACATTACAGATAATGCAGATATCAAAATCTTTGTTTTACGTTTCATGTTCTACTTCCCCTCCCTACTTTTTTGGTACTAATACATACGAATTTCTTGGATTCACTCTTCCATTCGTTGTATACGTCATATTAGACTGATTATAGTATATATCCAGCTTAACTGAATTGTTTTTTGCATCAATGTTTGCTGTACATCCCGCAACACCAACGCCTATCGCTCCTAGCTTTGCTTCAACATATGACAAATATGGATTATACAGATGTACAAACTTTGAATTTGAATCTGACATATCCACCTCATCATCTGACATTGTCATGTATGCATATTTTCTGCCATAATACATGTTATTGTTTTCGAAGTAAAAGGTAGAAACTAATGTGTCATTTATGCTGTATACAATTTTGGAATTTTGTTCTGTGCACTGTACCTTTGTTGCTTCCCCTGTCAATGAATTAGTTATTACCTGTTCAGACAAAATGCTTGGGTTTCCACCCGGTACCAGATTCATATCCAACGGAACAGAACTTTCAATTCGCAGATATGATATATATATTGGATCGTCTACATCAATATCCTTAAAACATATTACATCTGCCTTTGAAACTGAATCAGTAATTCCATATAAAGATGGATCTTTTACAAGTGCTTTTGCTGTTGCCTCATCTTTCACATAGAACTTCTTCGCCATTGTTGCACTTGTCTCTTCTCCTACCGTTGCAAAATTCAACTGTTCTGATGCTGTATATCCAACCATCACAATATCATTTGCCTGCATGATAGTGTCTGTAATTAAGCTATATGTTTCCTGAGCCTGTGTTTGTAACTTAACATCCACCTGTTCTTTCCTTGTTTGTGATACGCTCGATCCCATAACGGAAGAAACTGCTAACATCAAGAACGCAAGCACTGCTATAGCTATAATTAATTCCACCAAGGAGAAGCCGCTGTTTTTATTATCTTTATTCATCTTCACGCCCCTCCTTAATGTAATGTATGGCTTCCATTTTTATTCAAAACCACGGTATTTAACAATGAGTCTTTGCTGTTACGATAAAACTCATACTGACCATCACCATATATACACATGCCTTGACGGTCATAAATTATATATACAGGCTTTTCATCAATTCCGGTAATATCCTGTTCCGTACCAGATGAATCTTTGTACTTCACCTTTACATATGCCGAAAAGCTCTCGCCCTTTCCACTGTTTGCATTCTCTGAATCATCAAATACATAACTGGAATTCAGCGACATATCATTACCATTTCCTATATAATAACCCTTCTTTACATAATACTTACTACCACTTTTATAGACAGCTAATGCAAATTTGTAATCTGGCTGCTGTGTATCCGCTACCACACACATTTTCCCTTTGGCATTTTTCTGTGTTTCAGACAATGCTGTTTCCAATGTAATAGAAGCTTCCTTGGCTTTTGCATTATGCAAAATCGTGATTGTTACCATAGCCGCGCCAGTCATTATTGCAATAATCGCTATAACGATAATCATCTCAATGAGTGTGTAGCCTTTGTTATCCTTCATAAATCTTCTCTTCTCCATAGGCCACCTCTCTATTCCACATTCTTCATCCAGTTTGCGAAGCTTACAACATCTGTATAATCAATCATATCAATTGATTTTGCTTCGGAAGCGTCTGTGGAAGATGCATCCTCTTCCTTTGGCTCATATCCACGGAACAGACTCAATATCAATTTTGAATTATCATCTCCAGTCAGTAAGCATTCACGCAATACTGCTCTACAAATCTCAGCGGAAGAAGCAATTGTTTTTACATTTCCTGCAACATATACTTTACCACCGGCAATAATCACACCTTCAAAATCTGTGACACCATTCTCAGCCGATGTATCAAAGTATACATCTCCCTTAGTGATTACAACGCCTCGCACCTCACCTTTATCTTCCTTCTTTGCCTTGACAACTACATCTGAATTACTTACCCATACAGAGTACCCAGATGCAAGATCCATAACATTTGCGCCCGAATCTGTACCAGAAATATTAGGTGTAATGTTTGTACTCTCTGTTATCTTTGACATATCCAGGAACTTATTAATTGGTGTGATACTTCCATCGCCAAGATCTTCATCATTGACAACCGCCTTAATATACTGCTTCTCTACTGCATTGTTTGCAAGTGTAACCGAATCTAATGTAGGATCCTGACTATAATGTCCCAGATTCCACTTCATATAGTCATATTCCATTTCCAAATCATTGGAAAGCTGATATGCATCTGTATACTTTGATTCCTTTCCGTTTGCATCTACTGAACCAAGCCAGCTATTTCCCTCATTCATGTCCTTCAGACTATCAGAAGTCAAAAGCTTTGTAAGTGCATCTGTATTGTCTGCTCTAACAATACTAAATGTTGTATCTTTCTTCGTTGTAATTGCACCGCTGGAATAAATACTTACATTTGGATCAAGATCTGCATCCGGAAGAACAATATTTCCAGCATCAAAATCCTCATAATCGCCAATATCTACCAAATATTCTGCAATTACACTATCTGTAAGCCCGGTCTTATTTGTTGCTGCTACATATTTTCTATGCATTTCCAATTCAGCATCATAATCTTCAATAAAGCCTGCAGCAAAATACTGTGCAGACGGGAATTCATCTAACCATGCACTATACTCTGCATTTGTCATCTGTCCTGCCATTACTCTAGCACGATACAACAGTTCCGTCTGAGTGTATGCAGTCTGGAAATCATAATAATAATACTTCTTACCAGATATTTCCTGCAATACACATGGTACCTTACCATCAAACTGATAAGATGGGAAATACTTTTCAAACAAATCACTGCCCTTTAATGCTGGTGGAAGTTCTGCAAGATAATATCCAAGCGACTCCCCTTTGTCATTCTTAGCAAGCTTAGGGATTCCATTATAGGTTACTGGAATATAAGCTTCCTGGTTACTCTTTAATGAAATACTCTCACCCATCTTATAATCGCGGATGGTTGTAGTCTTATTATCATCTGTCCGCAATGCATCTGGCATTTCCGGATTATAATCCGTTGGATGATATGCATATGTATCCTTCACTGTGTTTACAACTGCATCATCTTCTCTTGTCGTTCCATCTACGCTGTTTACATCCTTTGAAAGCTCAATGTATGTACGTCCTGCTAAGAACAATGTTTTTGCCTGTGCCAAATTCAATGTTGACTGCTCACCATTTACGATAATAGCACTACTGTTATAATGCCCGCGATTTTCTGTTTTCTTATTACCTGCTGCATCTGTAACTTCAATCTGGAAGTTTGCGGCATCCACAACTGGTGTAAACTTACGATCATCTTTCTCTGTGCTGTCTCCATAGCCAAAATAGCTACCAGTTAACTGGAAAGAAGATCCTGCAGCATTTACTTCCGTGTCATCTTTTACATACATATTTGCTTTCATAATTGCCTCTGCGCCTTTGTATGTTGTTGTGACAGTACCATCTTTTGCTGTATTATCTTTAACTGTACTATAACCATCTAATACAATATTGTCTGTCCATACCTCAGATTCTGCTGTCTGGCTTCCATTCTTACCATAGACAGAAAGAGATCCCTTATCCATAACTGCCATTGTACCTGGTACAATAACCGTATCTGCCATAATAGATACCTGAGAACCATTTACATAGAATCCTGAGTATTTACTCTTAATTGTTGCACCATCATAATAATCGTTTCTTCCTGCAACCTCCGTTTGATTGTTCTGTGTTGCATAATTATTATAATAGGTATATGTACTTGAAGTTTTCTCTCCCTTGGCACTCTTTGATGTTACACTGCCATGCTGATATAATTCTGCAATATTAACATTTTCTCCATCTTCCTGTTCAATCTCATAAGTGTCGGATGTGGTAAGCTTTTTACTATCATCACTTACATCTTCATCCCATGTGCTTTCGTTATACTGCTTATTATAATAATCAGAAGCAGCATATACATTACCAGCAATGGTAAGCGGAACTGTTGGCTGATCAACCTCAACACCCATATCCGCTACTAAAGCATACTTGAAAATGTTAGGATCTGTATCATTCATAGAATCGAACAATACTGCAAAATCAGGATTGCCAATTACGATATCTGTTGTGATGCTCTGTGTAAACACACCATTTGCAGATGAACGATTGTATTCCTGCGTACGGCTTAACTTCAGATTCTTAATGATCTTACCAACCTTATTATTGTTTTCATCTTCATAATCTACAACCTGTATCCGGCTCGCATCCAATTTTACCGAATCATTTGTGATATAAGATGTCAACTTTACTGCCAAATCATCCAAGCTTACTTTAAAGAATGGATTATTCTGCAGCTGACGGTAGAACTCTTTTGAGAACATCTCCTGAGCCTCGTCCTGTGTTTTCGTCACATAACGTCCCTTAATCAGATCATACTCAACCATATTCTCTACCGTATAAACATATGCATCCTGCAAGTCTTCCACTGTCTGTGAACCCACACCTGCATAAATTTCATTTAACGCCTGCTCAACATAATAGAAATTATCCCGGTCATTCAGCTCCTGTAGTTTTAACCGATAAGACTGAACTGCAGCTGCTAACAACGCTCCAACAATAATTCCAATAAACGCAACAGAAACGACTACCATTACAATACTGGAGCCGGCATTACTTTTTAGTTTTTTCAACAGTTTTTTGAATTTTTTCAACTAATTAGCCCCCTTTGCTCCAGATAACCGAACTGTATTCAAGCTCTCCTTGTCCGGTGTTAATTTTACTGTAACTGTGTATAATCTTTCTGATTCTCGTGTATCTTCACTAAGCATATACAGAACCTTCATATCTCCAGTCGTTGTTGTTCCATCGGAAGATACTGTATTTGTAACATAAGAATTACCCAATGCATATTTGAGATAAACCGCATCCACTTCATTTTCTACGGAACTTCTTGATTCTTTCTCTCCCTTTACATAATCAAACACTCCTGAAAATGCATCTGACTGGAACTGAGAATCATTATCTCCATCATAATAACCATTTGTATCAAGATTTGTAAAGATGTATATACGTTTGTAGCCATCTGGATTTGTTGCCTTACCAGTGCTATCAAGTTCTACAGATGTATTGTTATTCTTACTTGCAAGATGTATCGTAACTTTTCTTGTCTGTGTTGAATCAGTATAGTATGTATAATATTCTGCTTTCTTATCAGGAACTCCATCTCCATCTGAATCTATCGTATAATAATCATCCAAGCTTGCCTTGGCATTCTGCTGATCCTTATACGGTTTATAGAGATACAGTTTGCTCTCATCTACATTGTTATCAAATAAGATATAATCATCACTCTGATATACCGCATTCTCAGTATTTGCGCCAGAAATACAATACGGCTGGTATTCAAAATAAATTTCCGGTGCCTGCTTTGTATAGAATTTCTGACTGAAAACTGTATAACTTACCATATCATGATAGGAACTCGTCGCAGCACCATCAACAATCAAGCTATATGTATAATCATAATATACATCGGCTTTTACAATATAGTAATCTTTTCCTGTTGAAGCATCTGTTGCCTTATCCGTATATATCTTGATTAATCTCTTTGAATTGTTCATACTATCCTGCGACAATATTGACTCATTATCAACATTCAGCAATGCCTGCTGCCATGATTCATAATCCAATTCACGAAGATGATCCATTGCCTTGGAGAACAACGCCGAAAATGCTTCTGAGTCAAAGCTGGATGTACCACCCAATATAAGCGCAACCGTATTCTTATCAAGGTCATGCATATTACCCAGATTTACATCATTCGGATTTTGTACATAACTTACTGCCGATCCATCGGAATTGGTATCTGTACATACAACTGCTGATACATAACCTTCATCATTATACTTTACAATCGAACCTTCATTGGTGAGTTCAAACCCTTCGCCAAAGGCTGCCAATTCTGTGCTTGTCAGATTATATGCAACTTTATAATGTTTTGGTGCACTCTCTCCACCATACGCACGTACTTTATTTGACAAGTCATCGAGTACTACAACATTTGAATACTTATCTCTCTTAGCTCCAATCTCGCTTTCCGGTAACTGATATTCATATGCAGAATATGTAAGATCCGTTGCGATTTCATTTGCCGATGTATCATACATGGTAACTGAAAGATCTGCATGTATCGTAGGATCTCCATATCGATCATTCAGGTCTTCTCTTGAAACCGTCTGGAATTCCTCCATCTCACTACCAGCCATCTCATTTACCTCCTGGAGAGCTTTTGCCTTCCGGCTTGTCTCCAGGGTATTGGCAAATTGTTTTAAAATCGGAGTTAAAAGGACTGACAATATGGCAACAGCTATGACGATTTCAATCAAAGTGAAACCTTTATTATTTGTTTTTGCCATAAATCCTCACCCTCTCTTAGTATACCTTAACAGTACCTGTCTTGCTGCCTAAGGCAAATCTAGGAGCGCTCTTGTCATCGTCTGCAACCTTCACATAAACCGGAACATCTGTTGAGTTGCTTACACTCAATGTAATTCCATTCTTGTCATCATTATCTACACGAGCAGATGACTCAACATAAATTGTTAAATCCTTATCTGTCAGCTCAAATGAGTAAGAATCGCTGCCCATTGCAACCTCGACCATATTCTTACCATCCTCATCTGTAATTGTAAGTGTAACCTTCTCAACATCGTTTGCTGTTGAGCTTACCTTGTTGCTTCCTGCACTTACAATAATACCATCTGAGCTGTCTCCATTTGCATTGTTCAAACCAATCAGGATATCATGATCACTCGCGATATCTTCACCCTGACCTGCATCATGGCTGGAAGTCTGTACAGATGCTGCACCAGGACCTCCAAGGAAGATATTCGATACACCTTCTGGTACATCTACATCCACACTATCTGCTTCACGTCCACCACCTGTTATACAATATGCATTCAAAGAAATGCTTCCTGAATATACATCATCCTGTGAATTATATGCAATGTTGAAAGAAGAAATATTCATTCTGTACTTATATCCCATAATATAATCAATGAAATCCTTCAAGCCTTCATATGATCCTGTATATGTAATAGGAAATGCTGCTGACATACACTGATAATCACCAGATCCAACAGTCGTTGTATCTTCATCCGTTGCTTCTTCTGTATCGCTTGTATCATTAGACGCACTTGCTGCTGCACTTAAACTGTAGAATGTCTCAGGCTGTCCAAGGCCAACAGAGTTTACACCAAACTGTAAATTCCCCTCATCCTTTTCAACACCTTTGATGAACATAACAGAAATTTCCTGATCCAATGTTGCAGGGAAATATGCCAGTCTGTCAGCAAAAAGCTTTTCATATTCAGCAGTCTTTTCCTCATACATGTCACGATCTTTCTGTTTTGCATTTAATTCATCATAGCGAGCCTGTAATGTGTCTACCTCTGACTGAATTGAATCTGCAGTGCTCATATTATCCTTAAATACATACAGATATGTAAGGCCTAAAATTGCAACTGCCACGATAAATAAAATAATTTTAATATTACTTTTGCTTAATTTCATACTCTGCTCCCTCCCTTACTCAGCTTCTGCTTCTGTCGTTTCAGTATCCCCGGCATCATCAGTTGAAGCTTCAGGGTTTTCCATCATCGGTACATAGTTGACTGTGACAGTAAATTCATATGTGATTTCTCCATCTGTATCCTTCTTTGAAATGCTTGCTACATACGCATTGTCTACACAATCAATTGTCTTCAGCTGCATAATAAAATCTGCAATTGCATCATAGCTTGTTGATACACATGGCATTGATACACCGTTGTTATCAGATGAGAATGATGATACGACTATACTTGTAGGAATCTTACTCTCTAATTCTGAGATAAACTGTCTTGCATTTTCGTTCAACTGGTATGTTGTATAGTACATAGACTCCATGTCTGTATACTTTGCTTCAGCTGCATCATATGCATCGATAATATCTTCAATATCACTGATTCTTGCAATATCTGACTCTAACTGATCTCGTTTTTCAGTCACAGTATTCTTCTTATTAATAGAATAGAACGCCATGCCAGCTGCACCAATTGCAGCAACTGCGATCAATGCAATAAACGGAGCCAGACTTCCGTCTGCCTTTGTTGCGGATGCTGCTACATCTGCAAGTTCAAATCCCATTGGAGCAAACGCTGCTCCGATTGGAGTAACAAGATATACCGGATTGTATACCTTCAAGTCGATACTTGGATCAAACTTGATATTGTACAATGTATCCATAATTCGTGTGCTGACATTCAACTGTACCTTAAAGAGTCCGTCAATACCGCGAATCAACGCACCATCACCAGTCAGGAATACATCCTCAATTGGCTTGTCCGGGTTCTTTGATGCATAGAAGTCCATAACACGTCCAATGTTGTTAATCAAATAACGGAATGCACCAGTTACTTCGTTATCATCAAAATCTACAGTGATCAAACGATCGTTCTGGAGCAATGTCATAGCGGTTGTTGCATCAACGCCCTTGTCATCCATGACTACATTTACAACAGAGTTTGTACCATATGGAACCGTTCTCTGTAACAATAAATTATCACCCTGTACAATATTCAATACTGTACTCTCGCTACCTAACTGGATAACCATAGTTGTTGTGTTCTGATTTGTCTGTGTTTTAATAAGCTGGAGCATTGCATCCAATGCAACGACATTCAATCCAGCCATCTGTCCTAAGTCATAATAAGACTTTACCATATGCTCCGGTGCTGCAACCGCAAGTACGCGAAGCTGCTTGTTGTTTTCTTCATCTGTCACTGTCTCAAGCACAGAATGAGAAACAACATAATCTTCTATATTTACAGGGAAATACTCGGATGAGTTTGAATTGATAATTCCTCTGATCTTTTTCTCTGGAACAAACGGTATCATAACCTCTCTGTTTACAATCTTTGTCGATGAAAGAACGAAGATCGCATTCTTATTATTAATACCGCGAGCCATCAACTGCTGTGTAATTGCCTCTGCAATCTTCTCTGGCTCCTTTAATACACCATCTTCATAGGAATCTTCTGGTGTTTCAAAAATGATGATATTATGAATCATCGTCTGCTTTTTTGCTGAAGCAGTCAGCTCAATAATTGTAATACTTTCGTTTGTGATATCAATCGATAACACTTTATTGCTTTTTGCCATTCGTTATAGCCTCCCTCGCTAATCAGTGATTTTATATGTAGGACTTTCGTCCATATACTTATAGGTACCAGCTCACGAGCTGTTCACCCCATATCATTGCTATAAATATACCCATAGATAAATATGGGCCAAAAGCCAGCTTTCTGCCAGCTTTCTTAACAGCCATTCGTATGAGATGTACCACCGTTCCGATGATACACGCCATGATAAATGCTACCGTAATTAGTTTCCAGCCCATCAGTAAGCCGGTTGCCGCCATAAGCTTTATGTCACCGTGTCCTATGCCTCTCCCCTTTGTAACAAGATTAATGAGAAGTAAAAAAACGCTGACAGCAAACAAACCGATTACATACTGACTCCAATTACTTATATCTGTAAAGAGTCTAACCAGTCCCAAAATTAGTATAAAAATATTGAATCCCAAGGGGATTTCCTGTGTACGCCAATCTATGACGCTTAACGCTAGTAAGGCAGAAGCACACAGGCAATAAAGGAACGTTTCCAATGTGATTCCTTTTGCGAGGAAGACAACCACATATATGATTCCATTTGCAGCCTCCACAATCGGGTACTGTACTGAAATATGTGCCTTACAATGCCTGCACTTTCCACCTAAAAATAAATAACTAAATAAAGGTATGAGTTCATACCAGGATAAGGTATGCCCACATGTCATACAATGAGACCGTTTTAAGGTTATGCTTTCTTTTATCGGAAGTCTTAAAATCAAAACATTGACAAAACTACCGATTACAATTCCATATAACGCAAAAAAAATGCTAAATACTATTGTTACTAACATCGTCCTAACCTTTCCGTCTCATTTTTAACAGATTCCACCCGATCCTTCGAGTGGAATCTGTTTTTGTGATTTAATCACATATTTTACTGATATGCTGCACAGCACTCTGGGCTGATGATGTATGCAGAATCATACTCAGCAACCTTTACTCCAGATGGTGTAGCTGAAGGAGCTGTATCGGAACCGATCATTACATATACTGTACCCTTTGCAGTGATTGCTGCATAGAACTTCTCCGGCTTAACTGTACATGCTGCTGCGCTATCATCTTTGTTAGCCTTTGTGTACTTAAGCTTTGGAATCTTCTCGCCAATGTTTGTACCAATTTCTGTCAATGCAAGAGTTCCAACATCTGCAACACTAACACCTGTAGTAGGCTCTGTACAACCTGAAATTGTCATTGCATCGTTAGACATTGTTGCTGTTGATGTAGATTCTCCTGGATTAAATGTGATGAGTGTAAAATTAGCATCATCATCACCGCAGTTTGTCAAGAATGCATATACATCCTCATTACCAAGTGCAGTCTCAACTGCTGTCTTAATTGTCTTACATGAGCTAACATCGTTAGACTTTCTTGACTTATCAATGTAACGAATCAATGCAGGAGCGATTGCACCAGCAAGGATTGCCATGATAGCAATAACGATAATCAACTCTACGAGAGAGAAACCTTTGTTATCCTTCTTTTCATTCTTTGCTTTCATGTTCTGAAGCAGTTCCATAATTTTCTTCATACCCTTTGTTCTCCTTTTTTAAATATATTTTTATGTATCTATCATCACATGTCTCATGGCAGACATGTAACAACCCTTCTTCTGCCTGCGGTCAGGCTCCGATGCTGTCGTACAGACTGTACATCGGCATCATGATCGCAAGGACGATCGGCACCACAATAACTGCCATCACGATGATGATGAGCGGTTCCATTGCGGCAAGCAGTGCCTCGGTCGCCGACTCCACCTCTTCATCATAATATGCTGCGACTTTGTCGAGCATGTCTTCCATATTACCGGTTTCCTCCCCGATCTCTATCATGTGGTAGACCATCGGTGGGAAGACCCCGGAATCTGCCAGTGGCTTCGAG
>OHYI01000216.1_pt1 | contig 21741 bp, 19 predicted proteins | sample 1580231 | NCBI WGS metagenome assembly OHYI01 (sample SAMEA3882555, study PRJEB24775) | human gut metagenome | biome: human-associated habitat; feature: intestine environment; material: feces | place: Netherlands | collected 2009/2010
GTGGGAGCAGACAATCAGCGCGGCGCCGTCGTCCAGCAGGTACTGGATCGTGGGCAGAGCAGCGCGGATGCGCTTGTCGTTGGTGATCTCGTGGGTCGTCTTGTCCAGAGGCACATTGAAGTCCACGCGCAGCAGCACTTTCTTGCCGGCAAAGCTCACGTCGCGGATGCTCTTCTTTTTGTAATTCATATCCTAGACCTCCTAATAATAGTTTTTTCCTTCTGAGCGCATTGTAGTACACCGATGCGCATTTTGCAAGTGAAATGTGTTGGTTTTCGTTCATTTCTTACGAAAAAAAACCATGTTCTTTCAAACAAAATGTTTCGTTGCACTGCGCGGTGTTTTGGTGTAAAATGCCAGTATCAGTATTTGGCGCATTGCCGGATATTATTCGGGAAGGAGAAAACCTCATGAAATCGCTTCCGATCCTTTATATTGTCGTGCCCTGCTACAACGAGGAAGAGGCTCTGCCGCTCTCGGCGCCGGTCTTTCGCAAAAAGCTCGGCGATCTGATCGACGCGGGCGCCATCGCGCCGGAAAGCCGCATCGTCCTCGTGGACGACGGCTCGAAGGACGCCACGTGGAGCATCATCCGCTCGCTCCACGAGAGCGACGCGCATTTCACCGGTCTGCGCCAGATCTGCAACCGCGGCCACCAGAACGCCGTGCTGGCGGGGCTGATGGAGGCACTGCACAGCGACAGCTGCGATATCACCATCTCCATCGACTGTGACGGTCAGGACGATATCAACGCCATGGACGAGATGGTGAAAAAGTATCTGGACGGTGCCGAGGTGGTGTACGGTGTGCGCAGCCGCCGGGACACCGACACCTTCTTCAAGCGGTTCACCGCCGAGGGCTTTTATCATGTGATGAACGCTCTGGGCGCGGATATCGTGTTCAACCACGCAGATTACCGCCTGATCAGCACCCGCGTGCTGGAAAGCTTTGCGGATTACAAAGAGGTCAACATCTTTTTGCGGGGCATGGTGCCGCTGGTGGGCTTTGCCCACGATGTGGTCACCTACGAGCGCCACGAGCGCCTGGCCGGCGAGAGCCACTACCCCCTGAGCAAGATGCTGGCGCTGGCCTTTGACGGCATTACCAGCCTTTCCAACAAGCCCATCCGCATCATCACCGGGGCGGGCATCGTGGTGAGCCTTGTCAGCTTTATCGGGGTCATCTGGGCCATTGTGTGCGCCGCCATGGGCAGCAGCGTGGCAGGCTGGGCGTCCACCGTGTGCATCGTCTGCTTTATGGGCGGTGTACAGCTGGTGTGTCTGGGCGTGATCGGCGAGTATATCGGCAAGATCTATATGGAAACCAAAGCCCGCCCGCGCTATATCATCTCGGAGCGCACATGGGCTCCCTACGAAAGGAAATATCACGGATGAGCAAGCAAAGCTGGAAGGGCAGCACCCTTCTGAACCCGGAGCCGCCGGTACTGGTATCCTGCGGCGGGCTGGATAAGCCCAACCTTATCACCATCGGCTGGACAGGTACCATCTGCACCCAGCCCAGCATGGTATCCATCAGCGTGCGCCCGGAGCGGTACAGCCATCAGCTGCTGTGCGAGAGCGGGCAGTTCGCCATCAATCTGCCCACCGAAAAGCTGGTGCGCGCCATTGACTGGTGCGGTGTGAAGAGCGGCCGCGATGTAGATAAATTTGCCGCCTGCGGCCTGCACGCCGCCCCGGGCAGCGTGCTGACCGACTGCCCGGTGCTGGAGGAAAGCCCGGTCAACTTGGAGTGCCGCATCACCCAGCGCATCCCGCTGGGCAGCCACGACCTGTTTTTAGCCGAGGTGGTGGCCTGCGATGTGGACGAGAGCCTGCTGGACGAAAAAGGCAAGCTGTGCTTGGACAAGGCAAACCTCATCGTGTACAGCCACGGGGAGTATCTGGCCCTTGGCAAAAAGCTGGGCACCTTTGGTTACAGCGTGCGGAAGAAAAAGCCCGCAAAACGCAAGAAACAGTAAAAGCAACTCCGCAAAAACAAGTACAGCAAGGCTGAGCATCCGAGAAAGTCAGGTGCTCAGCTTTTTCCATTTTCGCAGGCAGCAGCTTCGGCTCTATAATAAAAGCTTTCTTTCTGCCGAATCTGCCCAGAGCAGCGCAGCAGGCATTTTCAATCGTCCGATTCCCGTTGCATTCCGTCCGATTTTGTGATATACTCCCTACTGCTGTGCTTTTTTGTACAGTATCCTCAAAGAGCAACTTAGGATTTTAGGCTCCCCGGCATCACTCGAGCAGTGCCGGGCAAAACCCACAGGAGCTGGCGGTTCCTGTGCGGTCAAAATCAAACCGCTGGAGTATTATCATGAATCAGAATTCTTCCGTCCGTAAGCTGGTGCACTGCGGTGTAGTGGCAGCCATCTATGTGGTGCTGTGTCTGGCACTGCAGCCCCTTTCCTATGGTGCTGTGCAGGTGCGCGTGGCCGAGGCTCTGTGCCTGCTGCCCGTGTTCGGTGCCGAGTACATCGTAGGTGTTGTGCTGGGCTGCTTCCTTGCAAACCTGCTGGGCTCTACCATCGTGGATGTGATTTTTGGCACGCTGGCCACCCTGCTGGCCTGTCTGGTCACCTACAAGCTGCGCAATGTGCGCTTCAAGGGTCTGGCCATTGCCGCCAGCCTGCCGCCGGTGCTGTTCAACGCGGTGATCATCGGCATCGAGATCGCCGTGATGTTCCCGGACCCCACGTCCAGCGCCCCCATCTGGCTGGCCTGCATCACCAACGGCATCTCGGTGGGCATTGGTGAGCTGATCAGCTGTACCGTGCTGGGCGTCGTGCTGGTAAAGCTGATCGAGAGCAACGCCGCACTGCGCAAGGTGTTTGCGACGGAATAACACAAGGAGGTTTCCATGCAGCCGAACGGTATGATCTTCTGGGACTGGAACGGTACCCTGATGGACGATGTGGATTTTACCCACAGCTGCCTGAACTGGATGCTGGAGACCCACGGCTACCCCCAGCGGTACGATCTGGCTGCCTACCGGGAGCTGTTCGGCTTTCCCATCGAGGACTACTACCGCTGTGCCGGGTTCGATTTTGCGCGGCACCCCTACCCGGAGCTTGCCGCCCGCTTTATGGAGCACTACAACGCCGGTGTGCCCGGCTGCGCTGTAACGGCACACGCCGTTGACACCCTGCAAACGCTGGCCCGCATGGGCTGGCAGCAGGCTGTGCTTTCTGCCTCCCGCCGTGATTACCTGATCGAGCAGGTATCCGCCCGGGGTCTGCAAGGCTTTTTTACCGAGTTGCTCGGCCTTGCGGACATTTACGGCGTAAGCAAGGTACAGCTTGGCACCGACTATCTGCGCCGCACCGGCATTGATCCTGCGGCCTGCGTGATGGTCGGCGACACCGACCACGACGCTGCGGTGGCTGCAGCCATTGGTGCGGTCTGTGTGCTGTACACCGGCGGACACCAGTCCCGCGCCCGGCTGGAAAAGGTCAGTCCCTACGTCATCGACGATCTTGCCCAGCTGCCCGCACTGCTGGAAACGATATAATATTAGTGGCTCAGAAACACCTGTCGGTGTTTCTGAGCCACTTTTTTGCAGACAGCGGTCTGCCCATTGAAAAAACTGCCAGTATCCACAAACCGGGTACTGGCAGTTTTGATATGATGTAATTAAAATTTCGACGGAACGAGTTTGGACTTGTTAGCAGAACAATGGTTCTATACGATCAATATTTGCAGTAGGTTCTCCGCAGGAGGAATCTCATGCCACAAAAAAGTATGCAAAAAATATCAAATTCGTGTTGTACCAACTTTTAATCGACTACTAGTTTAAATATACAATTTAAGAATATCCGACTTCAAAACCTTCCAATCTCGTTTTTCTGCTGTTTCAAAGCCTTTCTTTGCAAGTTTTTGGCGTAGCGCTTCATTGTTACAAATTTGTTCGATTGCAGAAATTGCTGCGTCGATATCTCCTTGTGGATATAGTAAGCAGTTTTCCCCATCTACTAGATACTCGTGATTTCCGTTGTTCGGAACAACAACACAGAAACCTCCTGTGGCCATCATCTCAATAGGCGGATACGAAAAACTTTCCAACCAGCTGGATTTGAGCAGAATATCGCACTCTGCATAAACCGAGGGCGTTTTCTCATACGGTACACGATGTAAGAACTTATCGTATCTATATTCTGCCTTTGGATTCGCATTGTACGACATATACCACACTTCAAATCGGTCACGGTCTAGTCGATTTGTGATTTTAAAACTCTCGTCCACATTTTTGTAGTCAACTGCACAATCGCCTTCAATTAAAATTCTGACTTTTCTTTCTTTATCAAACTTCCGCTGTACAAAAGGGTATTTCTCCAGCTGAATTCCATTTTGCGCGCACGAAACATTATGACCATAGTGTTTTGTCAGCCAATCATAGCACCATGCAGAAATTGTCAGATACTGCATATTATCCTGCAGATTGTAGGTTGCTTCACACTGCAGACGTTCATTCATATTATATTTGTAAAAATCCGTTTCATAACTTTGGACTAAATAACAACGTTTTTTTACATTTTTATAAGACAGTACATAGTCAACTGTCGTCCACATAGTTGCAACCAGAACATCATACCACATTTTATTTTCAAATGTGGTATCATTCTCCCGACTAAACACTGGGAATTTATGGTTAGCAAATTCCCATATTTCAAACTTTTTTCCATTTGCAATGATGTCCACTTCCCAACCCTGGTCCTGAAGAAAACACGCATGCCAAAGAGCAACCATGATTCCACCACTGATTTCACAGGAAGGAAGTACAAAACCAATGTGCTTTGAAATGGTTTTATTCATAAAATCGCGTAATGCGATATTATTGCGTGTTGTTACATAATTTTCTCTGCAATAGGAATAAGCACGAAATGCCATTTCATTGCGGAGTTTTTCATTCTGTACGAGCTTTGTCAGCACAGAATACCATTCATCATCGCTACAAAGAAAACCTGTTACACCATCTTCAATGCACTGTGCAAATGCCCCAACACGGCTAGCCACTGTACACACTTCTACTAAAGATGCCTCAACCCATTTGTTTTCCGATTTTGCCTCATTAAAAATCGTATTTTCGATTGGTGCCAAATTAATATCAACACTTCCTATCACTTCAGGCAAATGTCGCCAATCTACAAACGGTTTTCTAATAATCCTAGCCTTATATGGTTTCAGTGTCTCTGGTAAATCCAGTTCCCCCATCAGGAGTAATTTTACCTCGGGATTTTCATCCATCACGTGCAATAACGCTGGCAGAATCAGCTCAAAATCCGAATTGTGCGTAAGAGAGCCACTGAAATAGCCAATAATAACATCTGTATTCTTCAAGCTATTTTTTTTACGATTTTTCCGAACTCGTTCACTGATTTTAAGCATTTCCTCAGATGCACAGTTTCTATTAATAAAAACAGAGGGAACTCTCTTTTCCATCTGTTCTTTCAACCGTTCCGTTGTCGTAATTCCGTACTCACAAAGTTTCAAAGTTGCCCCCATACGAATTACGCCACTATCATAAATTGCTCGTTCTCCGCGACTTAATTTTTGAACAGTCGGAATACTATCCGTATAGTTCTTATCAAATACCAAGTCATCGATATCATAATAGGTTCGAACATTTATTGCCTTCGCCATCTGAATTGCTTCGCCGATTGGCTCTGTAAAGGGACAGCGATAGAATATTATAGCTCTGCAATCTAACGGTGTATATTTGTTGCACCTCTCGTACGGAATCCACGTTACAGAAAAACCTGCTGCGGTAAGCTGCTCCACTTGATGTAATACTCTGTAGCGGAGACACTGAGGAACATTTGTCTCGTTTACTCCAGATACTATTAAAATATCATGCGCAATTTTCTTCATTATTGAAGATGAAGCATACGCTGGAAACCGTTTTGGATGCCTTTTCATAAAACGCTCTTTATGAACAGGCCATTGATCATCCTTTTCTGGATCTAACGTTCCAAAAAGTTGCCATGAGATTTTCCGCAAAGTATACCACAGTCCATTTTCGTAAAAGCAGCGATATCTTCTATACAATAAGTTCATTTTGATTCCTCCTCTTTTTCATTTACCTTCAAATATATCGCAGATATCTGTACACAGGCCGACTTGTTTTACAATCCCATGTTCAAGCCAAACACATTTTCCGCAAATTTTCCGAATCTGCTCAATATTATGCGACACAAACAGAACGGTAGTTCCGCCACTCATCAGTTCCATCATGCGGTTCATGCTTTTTTTCTGGAAATCTGCATCGCCTACCGCCAAAACTTCGTCTACGATCAGAACTTCCGGCTCCACTACCGTAGCGACTGAGAACGCCAATCTTGCCAGCATACCAGAAGAGTAGTTGCGCAAAGGCATATCGAGAAACTCTGCACCCAGTTCCGAGAAATCCACGATTTGCTGGTACTTTTCTTTCAGAAAATCCTCAGAATAGCCTAGAATGGCACCGTTCAGGAAAATGTTTTCGGTGCCTGTCAGATCCATATCAAAGCCACTTCCCAGCTCCAACATGGGGACCACATTGCCATGTACGACCACATTTCCCTCGGTTGGCTGAAGAATGCCGGAAATTACCTTTAAGAGCGTGCTTTTACCGGCGCCGTTGTGGCCGATCAAACCAACCACTTCACCTTTTTCCACTGAAAACGATACATTTTTCAGCGCTTCAAACTCTGAATATTTCAAATCGCCCTTCAGTTTTCGAATGGCAAACTCCTTAAAACTGGACACGCGGTCGTTTGCCATACGAAAACGCATGGAAACATTGTTCACTTCAATCATTTTTCCCATAATACGCCCCCACCTCACAAATACAGAACAAAACGATTCTGATTTTTGCGGAATACCGATACACCAATGGCAAACACCACCACCGCCGTAAGGATACACCACAGATAAGAGATCGGATTGGGAGAAACGCCATCAATAATGCAAATTCTCGCAAAGTTGATATATTGGTACATTGGATTCATGTGGTAAAGTGCCAAAAACTTTTCTGGAATAATCGTATCCATATAAAAAATCGGCGTCAGATACATCCAGATCATACTCACAACGCCCCACAGGAACAGCGTGTCCTGAAAGAAGGTCATGCAGGTGGAAAGGATCAAGCTCATTCCCATTACAAAGACAACTAAGCAGAGAATATCAAACACCAGCAACAGCAACGACCACTTGGGCCAAGTACGCGTTAACAGCATGACCGCAAGCAGCGGTATCAAGGAGGTTCCAAGATTGATCAAAGAAGAAAACACGCGGCTTACGGGGTAAATATATTTTGGCATATAGACCTTTTTGATCAATGCTGCATTGCTCGTGATAGAGGTCATTCCCATATTGATTGCTTCATTAAAGAAGTTAAAAAACACTATTCCCGTTAAAAGATACACGGGATAGTTTTTTGTTCCGTTACTGAACAACGTTGAGAATACCACATACTGCACCAGCATGGTCAGCAAAGGGTTCAGGATGCTCCATCCAACGCCCAGCAGGCTTCTTTTGTACTTTGTTTTAAAGTCTCGGCTCACCAACTGGCGGGTCAAAAAGCCATATTGGATCACCATTGCGTAAAACGTTGTCAGGGGGTTGCATTTTCCCTGCTTTGCCTGGTTCCACCATCTTCTAATCACTACGGCAACCGCTGCATACACGAAAAGGATCAGCAGCCAGTATACCTTATAAAAAATCAGGTCGTTGTAACCATTAAAATATGCACACAGAGTTCCACTGCCCGAAGTGCCATCCACCTGATACAGATCTTCTGATGCAATGCCCTTCTGAAGCGTATACTTTCCCGCCTGAATGCCGTTTCCGTAATAAACGGTTATTGCGTTGCCGGGCTGACAGCCTTCGGACCAGATTTTTACCGTGCTATACTGTTTGCGCATTCCATCAAGCGACTCTGCAAACGAAAAGCGTATCACCTGATTGTCCCCCATATCCTCAAGTCTTCCTTGTGCTGAGGAGATCAAGGTGCCGTCTTCGCCATAGATATCAACGTGAAGGATACCAGTATTTTGTCTGCCAAAAGTGGCAACTTGAAGATTTAATGCTTCAACATGGTCAGCTCCCAGCGGCAATCGCTGTTCAACGACCATCCCGTCAACGATTTCACCAATCACAGAGCTGGGAGATAAGGCGGAACCGTTTACAATTTCATGTCGAAAGCCATCTCCGGCCACAAAGAATATCATTGCTGCAAGCAGAAAATAAAACACTGACAACTGTGTCAGCAACTTTTTCGCCTTTTCGAAATTCATTTTGTTTGTCCTTTTCTATTTTTCAGAAGAATGGCGCCGTGCCTTTTCAACCCTGCGATATACATCGTATACATCACGGGCTCCCAAAAAGTATGTATCCTTTTTAGAAGAGGATATGTGCGGGTTCAGTTTCTTTTCAAACCAGTAAATTACAGTTTCCCATAGAAGTTTTCGCAATGCCGATGGTGTAATATTCGTCTCTTCTGGTTTGCATTTTCCTGAACGAATGGCAGCCACAGCCTGAAACTTTTGACGTTTCTGAAAGAGATTTAAGTCAATATTTCCAGAATAAAAACCGTTGATAAGCCATTGCTGCGATTCTTGCAAGCAGGCCGCCTGACGGCTTTCCTTTACTTCACCGCAACTATATCCGCTGCTAAGTGCAATATAGCAGAGGAGATGTTCCAAAACGCCGGGGTCCAGCGGAGATGTCTGATCGTTCAACTTTTCAAGCGCAGCTAATACTACCTCTTTCCGACACCATAGCGAGGGCTGACAAAAAGCCTCGTAATCACACAGGCGTTGCGGAAGAGGAATTCCATAATCTTTTGCAGCTTGCTTTAAATTGAAATGAGCAACCATTGCACTGCGGCTTTGCGGAAAGATCGGCGGATTTAGAATTCCTAATAGAGGTTCTGACTCAAACGTATGAATCACATTCCGAATAAAGTGTGGTCCTGCGACCAAATTACCGTACATACTAAAACGAATCGAAGATTCTGAAATATGCAGACCGTTTGATGGATTTCCCCACATCTCCTGAAGAATACAGAAATACTTATATTTATCGGTTTCTATCTGGTTCAGCACCAAAAATAGGGAAGCAAGTCCCTGCGGTCGATTAGATGAAACCGTGATGTTACAAGATGGAAAAAACTTTTTGATTGTAGGAATGAGTTCAGTGCGACGCGTTATAACGTTCAAATCGCAAGATTCAGAAAGGCTGCATAGGCTCTCCGATAACTCGTGAATCGAATCTTCATGATCAAGTTCTGCCAGGATCAATGCAGGCGGAGTCGGGTCATTGGCAGAATATTCTGAAGGCAAAGTGAAGTTCAGGCATAGGTTTCCCTTCCACAGTTCTTGGTCGTATAGCCGCATAAGGTTCCGATAGATCAGTGCAGTATCATATGTGGTATGGCTGCGGATGTAGCTCATGGACCGCATGACTTGCTCTCCATTGGTGAAGACTGTGGCTTCTGCATTTGTGCGAATAAAATTTTTGCGTTTAACAAAGGGACAGTGATACTGGCTTACCAGCCGATACATTGCATCAGCTGTTGGATTGCAAACGCAATTCGGATTCGTATCCAGCTTTCTGGTATCACAAAAAACAGCGTAAATATACCCCCATGATGCAAACGTTTTGGTTAGAGACAATTCATAATTTGACACCGTGAGATTGAAATTATCGGATATCTTCATATCCTTCCAAAATAGATAAAACCGCTCATCCTGGAGCAGCGGCTGCCGTATTACAATAAAATACGATTGTAAATGTTCGGCAATTCCGGGCTGTTTACTGCCTGACCATTTAGCATTGGCCCTTGCATGGATGGTAATTCCCCAAAAGTCGCAAGGCTCACGCTGCTTCATCTCCTCAAAGACCTTGTCTATCGGCACTAGAGGGCCATAGCAGGTATCATTGAACCAGACCAGCTCATCAAATGTGTTCCAATACTCTTTTGACCGAAGATTTGTGAAAAAGTCTTTTAGTGCTCCGGCATCCATCCCGGTGTTTTCTCTACAAAAAATGGTTTCACTCCATTGGGAAAGCCGATCATGTCCTTCTTCTGTCAGGAAGCCATTGCAAACGGTCACAATCTCCGTACAAACCTTTCGCATCGATGCCAAAAGAAACACTACATAATCATCTACAACTCCTTGAGGATCATAAAATACAAAAACTCCAAGTCGTCTCAATTTTTTCTCCTTTGGCAGTTCTAATTTCTGCGACGTTGAAAACTCCCAAACACCACCAGCCACAAATCACTCAGGCAGTTTCTTGGTGAATTGTAGTACCCCCACCACGGCGCCAGTGCCAGCCAGCGGAGCGGACTGCGTGTTTCCATGAGCTTCTGCCGCTTTGCACACCAGATCTGCGCCGCAGCAAGCATTTTGCGGCGTTCTACCGGCACAGCATCCGGGTGCTCTGCCGCAAAAGATTGCAGGGCACAAAGCTGTTTGTGGATATAGCGCAGGTTTTCTTTTTGCAGGGCAACATCTTTGTAGCGCACCCCGGATGCATTATCAGAATACCGCACATAATCCATCAGCACACGGTTGTAAAACCATGCGCCGTCCTGCACTGCGGCCATAAGCCATAGAAATTCGTCGTGGGGCGAGCCATCAAACCACAGCTCTTTGACCGCATCAAAAAAGTCGCGCCGCACCGCATAAGTACAGCCCGGATAAGGGTTCATAAAGAAATGTTTGGTAAATCCATATCTTGTAATCAGGCCCTGCGTTTCTGCAGGTGTTTTCTTGTAAACCGTTGCTTTTATGGCTCCGGGCTCATAGAGCACACGGTAATCGCAGGCAAGGAGTTTGATTTCCGGGTGCTGTTCCATCACTGCGGTCATTTCTGCAAGCTTCTTCGGGTACCAGATATCATCCTGGTCGCAAGGGAAAAGAATGTCCCCTGCGGCTTTTCGCAGACCCTCCATAAAGTTTTGCTTCCAGCCTTTGCGCTTGGCATTGACATAAAACTGCCAGCTCTCCAGACAATTCTTGCGGATGAAGCTCTGTACCAGCTCAATTGTGCCATCCGTGGAGCCATCATCAAAGATCAGCACCTCATCTGGTGCACGCTCCTGCTGCAACAACGACAGAAGCTGCTTTTCCAGATGCATTTTTCCGTTATAGGTGGTCACGACCACTGATATTCGCAAAATGATGTTCCTCCATTCCATACAGCGCACAGACCTGCCTGTCCAGATTTTCTTCTGCAAATCCAGCACTCTCTACGCAATGTCCCGCAAGGCTGCGTTCCATCGGCTTTGTCTGGACAATACGCTCTGCCCATGCTTCATCAGGCTGTGTAAGTGCGAGGAACTGAGTCTGCGGCAGGATCTTCACTTCCTGCGTGATCGTATCAGCAAAAATGCAGGGCAGACCGCTGGCCTGCGCTTCTACACCCACAATGGGCAATCCCTCAAACAGGCTGGTCATCACAAATACATCCATCGCCTGCAGATAATCTTCCGGCCTATTCACATTACCGCAAAACAGCACCATCTCCGCAATGCCAAGCGCCTTGGCTTCCTGCTGAGATTGTTCGAAATTCTCTCCTTGGCCGCAAAGCAGAAGCCTTGCCTGTGGCTTTTGCTGCAAGACTGTTTTGAAGATGCGGAAAAGCCGGGTGTGATTTTTTTGCTGACTGAAACGGCCAATGTGGCCAACCACAAAGCAGTCCTGCAGCCCCAATTTCGTCCGCATTTGTTCTCGTACGGACGGGGAAAAGGAAAAACGCTCGCAGTCTATTCCATTGACAAGTACCCGGAATGGCCGGGTATATAGCATCTCTCCCGCCGCACGCGAACACGCCACCGGATCCGTAACCAAACGGTTCAGCAGTCTGCCAAGGGTCGCTTGCTTAAGGGCAGGCTGGTGCGCGCAGTTATGACAATGCGTAATGCGCACTGTCGCGCCGCCAGCCCATACAGCCAGCAAGTCAAATGCCATCGTGGCACTGTTGCCGTGGATGTGCACAACTTCATAGCCTTTTTTCTTGACCAATGCTGCCAGTGCGGCCATATAGCAGGGCAGCTTTTTTTTACGGGAAGGCAGCTGATATACGCTGCCGATCGCTTCCAGCTGCGGCTGAATATCCGCACTGCAGCCTTCACCCAGTGCAAAGCCCACCAAATATTCCCGTGCCGCTATGCGGGCTACCCGGAGCAGGATCTCTGTCAAACCGTCCATGGTAAGCCGTGTTGTTGCGATCAGCAAAACCTTCTTCATGGCCGATTGCCCTTCTTTTGCTCCATAGTATCCCACATAATTCCTATCTTTTCCAACTTTTCCGCTCGTTCTGAAGTTATGATGCAATTACTGTTTTTGCCTGACTTCTTCCGGGCACTTTTTTGTCAAGCCAATCATCGGCTCCGTTTATAACCATCTGCCATACAGCTGACACAAGGAGTATTCAGATCTCCATAAGGGTAGCTTCCATTGCAATCATTTTCGACATAATTGTACGAATTCTCCTGTTATTTTATCATGGATGCAGAGGGAAATCAATATAAACAGAGCGGGTTTTCTCAGATAAAAACATTGCATGAAGCGTTTCTTTTCAACAACACGCTTATTTTAAGGAGAAACGTCCCAGCCGATCCCCCATGCTCGAATAAGTTGTCAATCTGGCGTCAACTTCTGCTTGCCAGCAGCCACACAAAAAAAAGACAGTCCCACCACCCGGTGGAACTGTCCTCGACATTTTCCTCGTTCAGCTTTACAAAAAAAGTCTGTCAGAGTCAGCCTCCAACAGATTTCCTGTTTGCGCCTGAAATAATTTTTGGCGCTTTTTTTCAAAACCGGCTCGTCATTCTGCCGAATAAAGAAAAAAGCACGAAAATTCTTAACGAATCAACGTGCATTTTTGGTCGGAGCAGCGGGATTTGAACCCACGGCCTCCTCGTCCCGAACGAGGCGCGCTACCAACTGCGCTATGCCCCGAAAATACCGCAGCTTATTCGGCTGCGGTAACTGGTTGGGGATGAGAGAATCGAACTCCCACAAGTAGAGTCAGAGTCTACCGCACTACCACTATGCAAATCCCCAATATTCGGTTGTGTCAGCCGCGCCGTGCATTGCTGACAAGGGATATTATACACGCCGGCGGGCTGCTTGTCAACCATTTTTTCAGTTTTTCTGCAAAAGTTTTCGCAGCGGCTTTCCGGTGCACACAGGCTTGTAAATTTTTGGTTTTTCTCTTGACAGCACTCCCCTTTCGGAATACTCTAATACTATAAAAAGGTAGGACCCCGGGCGCTCCGGTATCCTTTGCCGGGCGGTTCGGCTTTGCCTGAATGATAAGGAAAGAGGGCTTTTGAATGAAAAAACGTGTTGGTATCCTGACCTCCGGCGGCGATTGTCCGGGCCTGAACGCCACCATCCGCGGCGTTGCAAAAGCACTGTACGCCCGCATGGGGGATAACGTGGAGATCGTAGGCATCGCCAATGGCTACAGCGGCCTGATCAACGGCGATTACCGCGAGATGACCGAGGACGACTTCCGCGGCATCCTGACCTTAGGCGGCACCATTCTGGGCACCAAGCGCACCCCCTTTAAGATGATGCGTGTGGTGGAGGACGACAACATTGATAAGGTCGCCGCCATGAAAAAGACCTACAAGGCTGCCAAGCTGGACTGCCTGCTGTGTCTGGGCGGCAACGGCACCCATAAGACCGCCAACCTGCTTTCACAGGAGGGGCTGAACATCATCGGCCTGCCCAAGACCATTGACAACGATATCTACGGCACCGATGTGACATTCGGTTTCCATACCGCTGTAGACATCGCCACTGACGTCATCGACCGCATCCACACCACCGCCGGCAGCCACAGCCGCGTGATGTGCATCGAGATCATGGGCAACAAGGCCGGCTGGCTGACGCTGTATTCCGGCATTGCAGGCGGTGCGGACATCATCCTGCTCCCGGAGATCCCTTATGATATCGATAAGGTGATCGAGAAGATCGAAGACAGGGACAAAAAGGGCTGCCGTTTTACCATTATCGCTGTGGCTGAGGGTGCGATTTCCAAGGAAGATGCTGCCCTGACCAAAAAAGATTACAAGAAAAAGATGGAAAAATATCCGTTCCCTTCCGTATCTTACGAAGTGGCTGCACAGATCCAGGAGAAGACCGGCAGAGAAGTACGTGTCACCGTACCCGGCCATATGCAGAGAGGCGGAAGCCCCTGCCCTTATGACAGAGTATTCGCCAGCCGTCTGGGCTCCGAGGCAGGTAAGCTGATCCTGGACAACCAGTACGGCTTCATGGTAGGCTATAAGAACCGTGAGATCGTAAGAGTTCCGTTAGAGGATGTAGCGGGCAAGTTAAAGACCGTGGATCCCGATGCTACCATCGTACAGGAAGCGAAGCTGCTGGGCATCTGCTTCGGCGATTAAGACAGAAAATTAATGAGTAACTATTTTCGACAAGCATCTGCTAATATTTGATGGCTCTGAATAGTTACAAGGAAGAGAGAAAAAACATGTCATATACAGCACTATACCGGAAATTCCGCCCGGACGCTTTTTCCGATGTCAAGGGTCAGGATCATATCGTGACGACATTGAAGAATCAGCTGCGGGCGAACCGGATCGGCCATGCGTACCTGTTTACCGGAACAAGAGGTACCGGTAAGACCACGGTGGCCAAGATTTTTGCGAAAACAGTGAACTGCGAACACCCCACAGAGGACGGCCCCTGTGGGGAATGCCGTATTTGTAAGGCAATCGCAGCAGGAGCCAGCATGAATGTCATCGAGATCGATGCGGCTTCCAATAACGGTGTGGACAATATCCGTGAGATCATCGACGAGGTATCCTATTCTCCCGCGGAGGGAAAATACAAGGTCTACATCATCGACGAGGTGCATATGCTCTCCCCCGGAGCTTTCAACGCATTGTTAAAAACGCTGGAAGAGCCGCCCTCTTATGTTATTTTTATTCTGGCGACCACAGAGGTGCACAAGATCCCCATTACGATCCTGTCCCGCTGCCAGAGATATGATTTTAAACGAATCTCCATTGATACCATCACGGATCGCATGAAGGAACTGATGGACACGGAGCAGGTACAGGTGGAGGACAGAGCTCTGCGCTACATTGCCAAGGTGGCAGACGGCTCCATGCGTGATGCCTTGAGCCTGTTGGATCAGTGTATTGCCTTCCATCTGGGCAAAGAACTGACCTACGATATGACCCTGGATGTGCTGGGGGCAGTGGATACGGAAGTGTTCAGCAGGTTGCTGCGCTTCGTTATGGACCGGAATGTGTTAGGCTGCATTGAACTGTTGGAAGAGATCGTCATGCAGGGCAGGGAGCTGGTACAGTTTGTCACGGACTTTACCTGGTATCTGCGGAATCTGATGTTGGTACAGACAGCGGATAATCTGGAGGATGTCATAGACATGTCTACGGACAATCTGGCGAATCTGAAGGAAGAAGCTTCCATGCTGTCCATGGACCAGATCATCCGCTATATTCATATTTTCTCCGAACTGTCCGGCCAGATCCGCTATGCGGCACAGAAACGTATTCTGGTAGAGATCGCGCTGATCAAGCTGTGCAAGCCGGAGATGGAGACGGATCAGGAGGCGGTCCTGGATAGAATCCGCCAGGTGGAGGAAAAGGTCGAGAACGGTATTGTAGTCACGGCGGCCCAGATGCCTGCCGGAGCTCCCGGAGCACAGGGAGTGCCGCAGGCCGGTGTGGCAAAGCCGAAGCCACAGTTGCCGAAGGCGGTCCCCGAGGATATCCAGGAGATCGTACGGAAATGGCCGGCCATCGTGGGAAATGCCGAGAATCCCATGAAGATGTATCTGAAAAACGCCCGATTAAGTCTGGGTGGAGACAACAAGCTCATGGTGGTGTTGGAGGACGGACTGGCTTCCGATTATTTCAAAGGAGAAGCTCACGAGCAGAACAAGCAGCAGCTGGAAATGCTGTTGTCCGATTTTTCCAGCAAAGAGATTGAAGTGACGATCCAGACGGTGGAAAGCAGCAGAGAATTCGAAGACAACTATGTGGATCTCAGTAAGGTCATCAACATGGAGATCGATGAGGAAGAGTGATCCTGCGTGAATTTGGGATTGCGGCAGACTTGCAGATAAGGTAAGATAGAATAATAACTCAACCATATATGAGCACGTAGGACAATAGTCCGAAATGCGAATATATGTTATGATTTCGAAAGTGCGCAGCACGGAGAAATCAATTATAAATAATATGGAGGAAACAGCAACATGGCAAAAAGAGGTGGATTTCCCGGAGGCGCAATGCCCGGAAATATGAATAATCTGATGAAGCAGGCACAGAGAATGCAGCGTCAGATGGAAGAAGGACAGAAGGAACTGGAGACCAAGGAGTTCTCCGCATCCGCAGGTGGAGGAGCTGTGGAAGTGACCATCAACGGTAAAAAAGAGATCACATCCATCAAGCTGGCAGAGGAGATCGTGGATCCCGAGGATATCGAGACTCTGCAGGATGCTATCGTGGCAGCAGCCAACGAAGCACTGCGCAAGGCGGATGAAGCCAATGCAGAACTTATGGGCAAAATGACCGGAGGATTAGGAGGATTTCCTTTCTAATGGAACTCTACAGCGGACAGATCAATAAATTAATAGAAGAACTGGCAGCCCTTCCGGGGATTGGCAGTAAGTCCGCACAACGACTGGCTTTTCACCTGATCAATATGCCGAAGGACCGTGTGGACAGACTGGCAAACGTCATGATCGAAGCCAGAGCCAATGTCCGCTATTGCAAGGAATGCTATACTCTGACGGATAAGGAACTCTGCCCGGTGTGTGCGAATCCCAGACGGGATCATCGTACCATTATGGTGGTGGAGAACACCAGAGATCTGGCGGCTTATGAGAAGACCGGCAAATATGAGGGCGTGTACCATGTACTGCATGGTGCCATTTCCCCGATGCTGGGTGTGGGACCCGGTGACATCAAGCTGAAGGAACTGATGGAACGTCTGCAGGGTGATGTGGAGGAGGTCATTATCGCAACCAATTCCAGCCTGGAAGGTGAGACCACGGCAATGTATATCAGCAAGCTTATCAAGCCCACAGGAATCAAGGTGACCAGAATTGCCAGTGGTGTCCCTGTAGGAGGAGATCTGGAATATATTGATGAGGTAACATTACTCCGTGCCTTAGAGGGCAGAGTGGAATTATAGTTAAAAGAGGGAGGACAAGACAATGGCAGTAATAAAAAGTTTATTTGGGAAAAGTGCGGAAGGAAAAGAGATATCTCTGTATACCCTGAGTAATGATCAAGGGATGAAAGCAGAGATAACGGATCTGGGCGCTACTCTGGTGCGCGTACTGGTACCGGATGCCACGGGCAAGGCGGACGACCTGGTGCTGGGATTTGACAATGGTGAGAGCTATTACGGCAACGACAGCTTTTTCGGCACGGTGATCGGCCCCTGTGCGAACCGTACCGGCGGTGCAGAGTATACGCTGGATGGCGTTACTTATCAGCTGGACAAAAATGACGGTGCCAACAATTTACATACTCATAAGCAGCTGGGCTTCCATAAGAGACTCTGGGATGCGGAGATGGGAGAGAACAGCGTGACATTTTCTCTGGAGGATGAGGATGGACATCTGGGATTCCCCGGCAATAAGAAGGTATCCGTAACCTACTCTCTGAGTGAAGAGAATGAGCTGACTCTGCATTACCATGCTTCCAGTGACAAGAAGACCATTATCAACCTGACCAACCATTCCTATTTCAATCTGGACGGTCACGGTGCAGGCAGCATTGAAGAGCATGAACTGTGGCTGAGAGCCTCTCACTTTACTCCGGTGGCAGCAGGATCGATCCCTACCGGTGAGATTCGTGCGGTAGCAGGCACACCCATGGATTTTACACAGCCCAAGAAGATCGGCAGAGACATCCGGGAAGATTATGAACAGTTACTCCTGACCGGAGGCTATGACCATAATTTCGTGATCGATGGATGGAACGATGACGGTACATTACGGCATATTGCCACAGTAAAAGGCCCGAAGAGCGGCAGAGTAATGAAGGCATACACCACCCTGCCAGGAGTGCAGTTTTATGCAGGCAATTTTATTGATGTACAGCCCGGAAAAGATGGGGTGACCTACGGCAACCGCTGCGGTTTTGCATTGGAGACCCAGTATTTCCCGGATACCATTCATCATGAGAATTTCCCCTCCTATGTATTTGGCGGGGAGAACGGCAGAGAATACGATTCTGTTACCGTATATAAGTTTGAAGCATAGCTAAGAATACATAGAATATGGTGCAAACTTTGTCGAACTGTTTTTGAAGAGGTGCGACAAAGAACGCTAAAATACCTCCTGTGCGGATGCTATAGTTAGTGATAACTGATAGAAACGGCATGGGAGGTGTTTTTTGTATGGAATTACCGAAGAACATAACGCAGATCGGAGAGGCGGACAAGCACTGCAGAATCTATGTGGAAGATTATGTGGTATCTTACATAAAACAAATGAATGGAATGGCACAGAACAAGGATATTGCCATAGCATTATACGGCAGGAAGACAGCAGAGGACGGTGTGGCATATCTATTCGCCTATGGCTCCGCAAAGCTGAATTTCCTGCAGAAGCCGGTGCGGCACCTGTCCCAGGCACAGGAACAGGAGATTGAGAAGCTGCGGAGAAAGTATTTTTCGGAAATGACCTTTTTAGGCTACCAGATACTGAATGGCGAGATGGTGGAAGGCTTCCAGATCTGCGAACAGGAGATCTGCCGTTATGTGTCGGGGTATGCGCAGTTCTATGAGAAGAATGACAGTATGCTGGCATATATGCTGGAGAACCGGGGCGAAGAGGCGGCACCGGAGAAGGTGGATCAGGAAAAATACGAAGTGGTGAAGAAACGGCAGGAGGAACGCAGACAGAGACAGGAGAGCGGAAATGCCTTCCGTGCCGCCGGACATACGGAGAATGCGCCTGTGGAATATCGCAGAGCGGTAGAGAACAGACGCAGGGAACCGGATAATATTATACCCATGCCAACGACCGGACTGCGTCGGATGAAAATGGCGGCTGCCGGTGTCTTTGTTCTGCTCTGCGTGATGGCATTGGCATTGATGCGGCAGGAAAGCACCGGAGAATCCCTGGGGGAGACAGCCAGGCAGGCCATGAGCAACCTGATGGAGCAGAAACTGCCGGATGCGGTGGAGGAACAGAGCCAGATCAGCACGCTGGTGGCGGAGGACAAGCTGGAGGATGCTCTGCGACAGGAAAATGCTGCGGCGGGAAATACTACTGGGGCTGCAGCAGAGACAGCGATGCCGGAAGGCACGGAAAATGCATCAATGGATGGAACGGGAAACAGTGCTGTAGATCCGACGGAAGAAAATACGGGCAGTGTAGCGGATGGAACCTCTGCGGACAGCAATGTCACAAAAAATACGACAGATGTGACGGAGGCAACAGAACAGAACACGACACAGGAAACAACACAGGATGTGACACAGACTGCAGAATCTGCAGTGGCAGAGACTCCTACAGTGGAGGCGGTTGCTCAACCCACACATTATACTATCCGGAGAGGGGACACACTGATCGGTATTTCTCTGCGGAACTACGGCAGCAACAGTAAAGTATCTGAGATCTGTTCCCTGAACGGTATTGCTGACCCCGATGATATCAAGATCGGTCAGGAAATCCTTCTCCCGTAAAAAACTTATTTTCAAAAAGGGGAAGTGTGTTATACTGTAACTACATGAGCAAAAAGCAGACTGCGCCGCAGTAATTTTGCGAATGCGATTCTTAATAGTTACGATAATACATAAGGAAACAGATACATGGCAGCAGATATCAAGAATTATCTGAAGGAAAAAGAAAAGCGGCAAAAGAGTCAGGATGACTATAAGAAAAAGATCCGTAAACACCGGCTGAAAATCGTGTACCGGGTGCTGTTGGTGGTGGCGGCTTTGGGAGCGGCACTTGCTCTTGTGGTGGTACAGGCAAAGAGACATATCTATACGGGATATGACACCGTATCTTCCATTAGCCGGGAGGTCTCATCGGATGCCACAGACATACGGTTGAAAAACAGTATTCTTACATATAGTAAAGACGGCGCTCACTGTACGGATGCCAAGGGAAATGTAAAGTGGAATCAGACTTATGTGATCCAGGATGTGAAGATCGCTGCTTGTGGCGATGTGGCAGCTATCGGCAGTTATAACGGCCGTGAGATCTACGTGCAGAATACGGACAAGCAACTGGGAACTATTACAACGACCATGCCGATCCGAAATATCACAGTAGCGGAAACGGGAAGAGTGACAGCGGTGCTGGCAGATACGGATGTAGCCTGGATCATGACTTACGAAGCGGACGGGACCAACAGCTATACGGGACAGGCGCATATGACGGATGGAGGTTATCCGGTATCCGTCAGTTTGTCACCGGACGGAGAGCTTCTGGCGATCAGTTACCTGTATGTGGATGCAGGCGTAGTAAAAAGTAATGTGACATTCTACAATTTCGGACCGGTTGGCGAGAATCAGAGCGATTATATGGTCAGCGCATATTCTTATTCCGACCTGGTCGTGCCGAAAGTGCAGTTTATGAATAATGATACAGCGTTTGCAGTAGGAGACAGCCGCCTTATGATCTATTCGGGTACCCAGAAGCCTGTGACGGCGGGAGAATACCTATATGACGACGAGATCCAGTCGATTTTCTACAGTGATAAATATGTAGGACTGGTATTCCTTTCGGACCAGGCGGAGACCAAGTACCGCATGGATGTGTACAATACTTCGGCAGCAAAGGTGGGCAGCTACTATTTTGATGTGGATTATACGGATATTTTCTTCGGGGATGATGACATGGTGATCTACAACGAATCGGAGTGCCAGATCTTTACAACGGACGGTGTGGAAAAATACCATGGCAGCTTCGGTAAGAGTGCCCGGCTTCTGCTTCCTGCAGGAGGTTCCTACAAATATTATCTGGTGACAGATAGTACAATAGATACGATACAGTTAAAATAAAGGAGTATACCAATGAATCTGAATTTATTACTGGTCATCATGGCAGTAGTATTGATCTGCATGGTGATGGACGGCTACAAGAAGGGAATGGTAAAATCCCTGATCTCTCTGATCTCCCTGCTGATTACCTGTGTGGTGCTGTTCCTGATCGGGAATGGTCTGAGCAGTTACTTTGATGGAAAGATGTTCAATGTGATCCTGACAATACTGTTGCTGGCGGCGATCGGTTTGGTGCATCATCTTCTTAATATCGTATTTTTCTCGGCAAAGATGATCGTGAAACTACCTATAGTACATAGCCTGGACAAATTACTAGGTATTGTGGTTGGAATGTTGGAAACTGTTCTAATTGTTTGGACAATATACGCATTTAATATCTTCAGAGACCTGGGAACCTTGGGCCAGGTGATCGTAGATTATACCAGAGACAGCAGAATACTTACATGTTTGTATGAAAATAACTATCTGGCATATCTGGTGGAACAGCTCGGACAAAAGCTTCCTATCTTTGTAAAATAGCAATAAACATAATTGAAACATGGCAAAAATCCCCTGTTTATGCGGAATTGATGCGGCAGGGGATAATTTGTGTAAAAAATTCAAAAAATAGTGTTGACAAGTACACTAGGGGATGATATACTCAGATTCGTTGTTGAGGCAACGCCGAGACAACACAACAGCTCGAAAGAAACTTGAAAAGATTTCAAAAAAAGTTG
>OHYI01000249.1_pt1 | contig 19596 bp, 18 predicted proteins | sample 1580231 | NCBI WGS metagenome assembly OHYI01 (sample SAMEA3882555, study PRJEB24775) | human gut metagenome | biome: human-associated habitat; feature: intestine environment; material: feces | place: Netherlands | collected 2009/2010
TCAATCAAAATCCATCCAGACCAGGTGTTTTCCGCAGTGGAGGCACTGGAACAGATAGCATTGCAGATGCCCGCCATTGACAGATTCCCGGATCATTTCTTTTTGCTCATCGTCCCACATCGGATCGTCCAGTACCTCCTCCAGCACACCCAGGGCCCGCAGTTCCCTGGCACCCACATGGCCCAGGTAGGCGCAGTAGTCGCCGCAGTGGGCGCGCCAGTATTCCTGCTGCCAGCCGGAGTAGCCCGGGGTGCGGTGGATCGGCTCGTCCAGCTTCTCCGGATCGTCTACACCATCATCCACAGAGAAATCATCTTGAAAACTACCGTCATATTTCCGGGCTGCTTCGCCGTTGGCGATGCACTCTGGGCACAGATATGCAATATCCTCCACGGCGTAAAAGGGGGCTGTATAGAAAATATGGGTCGTCTTGCCACAGCAGTCGCAGACAACGCCGTCTGCGGATTCCTCAAAAGCCCCAGTTTCCAGAGGGTCCGGGTGATACCGGAAGGTGGGCAGGCCCAGCTGGGCCTGCCGCTCCTTCTCTTTCTGCTTCTCCTCCGGCGTTTTGGGCCTGGGGAGGGCATAATGATTGCCCCAGTTTTCCGCATAGTCCTTCAAGATGCCCAGCCGCTTGAGGGTCTTCTTGTCGGAACGATTTCCGATTTGGCAGAGCAGTTCGTAGGCATCCTTCTTGAAGTCCAGCAGATCATACACATCCACCAGCACTTCCTTGGCCTGCTTGTCTTCCGACAGCTCCAGTTTCTCCTTGAAGGTATAGAGAGCACGGACACTGTCCGGATCTCCTTCTGTCTCCCGAAACTGCTTTTGGAGTTCAATATATTGCTTCAGGTATTCGTTCATGGTCACAATCTCCCATCAATCCCACCAGAAATACCAGACGGTGGACTGCCACAGGACATCTGCCAAGGAGCCAATGCTTCCATCCTCATTCTGATCCAGATCTGGGCAGAAACCATATTGCTCCACAGCCACCTCCATAGCTCTTTCCTTGGAGATCGGAGTTGGAAGTTCAAACTCCAATTCATCGTGGCTCATGGCGGCAGGGATGGCACCATGTTGCTCGAACCAATATTTCGCCACTGCCATCAGGTCCGGTGTGTCGGGACACTCATTCCAATTTCCAAAGGGCAGGTAGGCGAAGATCTCCCAGGGGTTCTTTACCGGAATTTTAGCCAGAATGAGCGGATATGTCATTCCGGTATCATCGTTCCAATAGTTTGCGAAGCGGTCGTTGGGTTCTCCGCCCTCCATCTCGCCCAGGACTTCCTCCTCCCAGTCCAGATCATCGTCCTCGGCTTCTTCCTTGCGCTGGCCGGTCAATTCCTCCAAAATCGCCTTTCCGTCCTTAACAGGAGCGGAGAGCATCTTCTTCCGGTACTCCTCTACCGTTTTGAGGTCAAATTCATAGCAGTCCGCATCATGCTCCGGGTCGGCGTTCATTACCAGACATTCCAACAGCGTTTCATCATCCGCCTGGATAAGTACGGGAACAAAGCCCTCCCGTACCCCCAGCCGCTGGGCGTAGCTGTATGCCGACATGATGGGGTCATCATCTGCCATGGATGGGAAATAGGTACACTCGCAGTCCAGATACTCCATGATGGCATGAGCCACTTCGGAAGGCTCCAGCGTGTCCTCGTCGAAGTCCTGTCCCTGCCAGTTTTCAAAGCGTTCCTCAATCACTTGAGCCATGGTCTGATAGTATTTCTCATCAAATGGGATGAATAAGTATGTCTCCTGTTGAAATTCATTGGAGTGGTATCGGGACGGACCAAAATATTTCAGGGCATAGTCATCAATGTCGGCAGGATAGTAGGGACTGTCGCCCTCTCCGTAGTAATAGCCTGCAAAGGCACGGCCTTGCTGATTGAACAGCACAGAGAACAGACAGCCGTCCAGCTCATCCCGGATAAACTCCCGCAGATCCACGCTGGCAGGGTCGGCTTTGACCTGTTTGGCCACTTCGCTGTATTCTTTCAGGAAGTCCTCGCCCATCAGGTCGTGCTCCATGCACCAGCGCAAGTAGATGGCCATGTGGTTATAAGCATTGATGGGGTCAATAGGCAGTTCCTTCTCCTCAATGCTCTCAAGGTGATAGGAAGCGTCGTCCATCTCACCGTCAAAATTATCATTGGAAAGGGTGCCACGGGTGATCGCATTCTGACGAGTGGGGTTTACAACAAAACTGATCCCCCTCATCTTGTTCAGCAGAGCGTCTACATCATGTTCCAGTTTATAGTCCAACTCGTCCTCATAAAGCGGAATGACCTGATAGAAGTTGACCTCCTCGCCGCCCGGCAGGGTGCAGACCTCGCCGCCCTCCTCTGTACTTTGGGGGCCGGTGAGAATGGCGGCACACAGCTTCGTATTTTCCGCAAAGTTCTCCTTGTTATCCATGGTATGTCCAAAGCCCAGCCAGGTATCGCTGGCAATGGGAAGGCGGGCCAAGGATTTCAGCAGGCGGATGGGCCAGTACCACTTTTCGTCTTTCATGGACTCCTGATCCAGCTTCCAGTCCGCAGGCAGGGCAATGGCCAGCTCCGCCCGCTCCAGCTTATATTCCGCCAGTTCCTCCGGCACATTCATCCGGTGAGCGCCCATGCCCATGGTGACCAGGGTGCAGTAGTCCCGCTCCTCAGAGGGCGGCACCACGCAGATGTCCACATGGATGTCGGGAGAAACCAGCTCATGGAACACATTCTCGAACTTGCCGAAATACTGCTCAATGTGCTCCTCGACGGCTTCCATCTCCTCCTCGGTGTAGACTTCGGGATTACTGAATTCTTCCTCATCCTGCGTGTCATCATTGTCTGAGTGGTCGCAGCTGTCATCCTCCGGATCTCCCTTTATAGGCTCGTAACCGATCTTCAGGGTCATCTGTTCTTCTGGCAGAGAGATGCCGGGGCTGCGGGTGATGGTGTGCTTATCGTCCGCAGAAAAACCGATGGTCTCGCCGTCTTGCAGCGTCACATCACACGCCAGCACATAGGAGGCAAGGCTGGCCAAAAAGTCCCGCAGTTCCTCCGGCTCAGCGTCGGTGTTCAACACCTCCATTTCCTCCTTGCCAAACACATCCATGCCGTAGGTGTAGCCGTTTAGGCCCCCCTCGCTCCGGTACAGGCCGAACCAAACCCAGTTGAAGATGGGCAGTTCGTCCTTTTTGAGCATATCGGCAAGGCCCTCATAGAAACGAGGCTCAAATACCACGCCGCTGGTGTAGACACCGGTGGCGTATTTCTGCTTGCAGCACACTGCCATCGCCTTGGTGAACAGCTTACCTCGTTCCAGCAGTTTTTCCTCCTCGCCCAACACAGCCACCATGATATGGGCCTTGTGCGCTTTGGCCACTTCTACGGCCTCTGGCCACATATAGTTGTTTTCGGCGTTGATCTCTGCTTCATTGTCCGGGATGTGACCGTGGAAGAGTGTCACGATCAGCATCATATTGCCGACCCGCATTACCACAGCGTCATCGCTGTTCTCAACATCTTCGTCGCCCTCATCCGGCTCCTCATCTACGATGCCCCATTCTTCCCGTAGATTCCGGATCAACTGCTCCTTGTCCCATTCCGCTTTGGAGAGGAGCACAGACCCGGCAAAGGAGCCCTTACGGTCAGTTTTCTCCTCGTCGGCGTCATCCTCAAGATCCTCTACATCTTCATCCGGATCATAGAGGGATTCATGCTCCAGTCCGCGGACAAATTCCTCAAAGCTGTCTGTCAGATGGGTAATCTTGTAGTCGTTTTCCTGATCCACATGGACTACCGCAGGCTCTCCCTGGGGGCCACAAACCCGGTAGTCCAGGAAGATCATATCGTGTCCGGCGCTGGGACAGTCGCAGATGGCCACTCCGATGGCAGGATACTCCCACTCATCGATCATAAACTGGCTTCCCAGCTCTCCGCAGAGGGAGCAGCTCTTTTCCCGCCCGATGCCGAAAATGCCGGTGATGGCCACATGGTCTTCTGCCCAACAGGTCGGCTCATCGCAGGGATAGCAGGTATTCACCGGAATGCCGCCGTTGTGCTGCTTCATCAGCCAGATATAGGCGGCGGGCAGCTTATAGCCCAGTTCCTCCTCCACGCTGGCGATCAGCTCATCGGAAGGCGGATCGCTGACATACTCTTTCAGCGCATACATACTGTCGTCCCAGAAGTTGGTGAGGTCGAAGCCCTCGAAGGGGGTATCACCGGGCACGAATTTGGCCTTCTTCCGGCTGCGCTGGCGTTTCCGGATCTCCGCCTTACACTCCTGAATCACCGCCGAGGCATTTTCGTCCTCCGGGTCCAACTCTGCCCACCGCTGGGCGTAGGGAATGGCCTTTTCCTCCTGACCATAGAGATACTGATAGCCGTAGGCCATCCGCATATTCCACTCCGCCTTGTCCTGGCCTTCCTCCCGGACGGACTCCAGCACCTCGATGGCGCGGCACAGGGCCTTGTCTCCCTTATAGCGAGGGGTGCCCTCGTTATGGTCCCCGATAATGGCGTAGTTTTCCAGCGCCCGTGCCAAGGCGTAGGCGGTGCGATAGTTCCTCCAGTCCTCCGGGATGGCATTCAGTGCCTGGATACAGCGGGTGTACTCGTCTTCGTCGTTCCACTGCTCCAACTGAGCGAAGAATGCTTCGGCGTTCTGTTGGGTATAAGGAATATAGTCCATGCCCGTCAGCGCCTCGTCCAACTCGTCATCCTGATTCTCAGTTTCTGTCCCATCATCTTGTTGCTTTAGGGGTACAGAACCGGCTTCACGGCGGAAGGTGTGGAAGATGGCCCATGGGATGTCCGTGCCTTCAAAGAACTCTTTCGCCATGTTCAGCGCCTCTTGGATGTCCCAGGCGATGAAGTCCACATAGCCACAGTAGAGGCCGGTAGCCCCGCCGGTGAGAGTGAGCACTTCCGAACCATCCCCGCCGGTGAGCACTTCCTCCAGCTTGTCCCGGAAGTCGAAAATTTTCTGACTGCCTTCCTCCTCCCGCAGGGTATCCAGGGGATAGCAGAAGAAGCCCGCCACCGCGCCGTCGGCATGGAGATCGTCCATAAAATCATTGTCGGCATTCAGATAGCCGTTGATGAGCGGCACACAGCAGGTGGAACCGGCCATTACATCCAGCCGCCAATCGGCGTCCGGGTCCTGTTTGGGTTCCATTTTGTAACCAAGGTAGCTCTCCAGATAGGCTTCCGGGTCGGTGGAGAGCTCCAGGCCCTGCTCCCGCAGTTTGTCGGGCAGCTGGGACAGGAGGAAGGACGGCTCTGCCTTGGGTTCCTCCAGCACATCAAAGCTGTCTATGTATCTCATGTGGGGGATCTCGCCCAGCACTTGGTCGGTGAAGGTGGTGAGCATCCACCAGGCCCGGCCTTCCTCATCCCGGAGCATAGGCAGCAGCTTTTCACAGTAGGCGGAGATGGCGAAGCTGTTTTCACCCTGCTCCTCCAGCCAGATCTGCACATCATCCCCGGAGATGTCCAAGCCATTCTCAGTACGCAGACCGATGTTCTGGAGGGGCTGACGGCCCACAAGGATGTTCCAGTGCTCCAGCACCTCCTTGGGGGCGTGCTTCTGGAAGTAAATCAGCTCAAACAGCTTGACCTTGTCGCCCTCCGGGGTGAGGATCAACTCATGCTTTTCGCCATTGAAGCCCATCTCGAAGGAGATTTCGTCAAACGCCTGGTTCAAAGCCCCTTCCATTTGGGCCACGAGTTCTGCGCCGCGGGTGTGATCTTTGTCCTCATCCATCATCTGGCGCAATTCTGCTTCCATCTCGGCAAAGGTTTCCCAACAGTTCTCTGTCCGCTCCCGGAAGCACTCCCAGAACTGCGGCAGAGAAATACCCTTTTTGCACGAGTCAATTAGTTCCTCCATGTCCTGTCGGGTGTTGAGCTTAGGATCATCACCGGGATGCAGTTCCAGAGCTTTTTCAAAATGCCGCAGAGCGCGGCCCTCCTGATCCAGATAATAATAGGCATACCCCATACGGAAATTCCAGGAATAAGTATCTCCCAGTTCCTCCTCATGGGACTGCATCAGTTCCAGTGCCTGGTGAAGCAGCTTCCTTCCCTCCGGCTCGCTGGAGTCCGCCAGATTGTTGTAGGCGCGGGCCAGCTCCATATCCATTTCCGGGGTACGCTCCTCGGCAGAGATTGCCTCCAGTGCGTCAACGATTTTCTGGTGTTTGTCCTCCTCATGCCACTTCTGGCACTGCTTCAAAATATCCATATCAGGGTCCTCCTCGTCCTCATCTGGTTTCCAGTCTTTGATCTGCTGGAACACGCCATTTTCATCCCGCTCAAAGGCGCAGGGAGCGGGGGTGTTCAGCAGAGGAATGATGTCGGGATCGTCATTGCAGATCGTGTTCAGCTTGTAGATCCCGGCGTTGTTAGGGTCGTCCATGTACTCGTCGCTCTCATCACCGGCGGTAAAGCGCCAGCCGCTGTCCCAGCCGCCGTCCGGCTCCTCCCTGTAGCAGTAGCCCACCTTGCAGCCCTCCACTGTGATGCGGTTGGTGGCGATACAGCCATCGGCACCCTTCCAGTCGGGGAGCAGATCTTTTACATCTTCCGCCTTTACATGGTAGTTCCGGTTGCGGCCAGAGGCTTCGTACAGCTCCTTCCGCAGCATCTCCACCTGAGAAGCCATATCCGTGATTTCATCCTCGCCCATCATCTCGCTGATGTCGTATTCCAGCGGGGCATGGACAAAGTCCGCCAGGGCCTTGTCCATGGCGTCGTGCTCCTCTGGCGTGGCGGTGATGCGGATGCGGCGGGAGGAGGTGTTGTACTCATCCAGATCCTGGAGGTTCACACTGCCGCTGACGCTGCACTCCAGCAGGATGGCGGCCAGATCGGTGACCACATCAATGGCGAAGTGGAAGTCCATCTCCACGCCATCGGAGTGTGTAAACTCCAGATACTCCACGGTCTGGTGGAAGTTCCAGTTCTGCTTGTCCAGCCCGATCTTGGCGAAAATCTCGCTGAGGGGGATCTCCTCCTTTTTCTGATCCTCTAAAAATGCCACAAGGTTCAGACTGTCATCGGAACCGCCAATAAAGTTGCCCCAGTATTTTTTGATATACATTTGTCGTGCCTCCTGTTCTGAATCCAGTCGATCAATGAGCTGATTCAAGTGTTCCAACCACGCAGGAGCGATCTCACCGCTGTCCTCGTTCTTCCAAAGATCCACAATCTCACGGATGCCGTCCTCGTCCGGCACCTCGTTTTTGATGTCGGTGAGCTGCCGCAGCAGGAAAGCAAGGGCTTCTTTGGATGCTGTGAAACCGGTGACTTTATCCCATATAGCTTCTTCATGATCGTAGTCCAGCTTGCCATTATCCTTCCATTGGAAATACAGCTCCGCCAGAGCCATCGCAGTATTGTCAAAGAGGAAGTCGATTTGTGAGAAGTCAGCTCCCAGCATGACTTCCTCTTTCATCAGTTCGATCATCTCGCCCAGATCCATTACCGGATGCTCCGGTACATATTCATTTTTGAGGATGTCCAGTACATCCAACCCTTCGTCACGCTCTAATGCTTTTATGCCCCATGCTCCCATGTCGGCACCTCTCTTTCTTTATTTTGTATCAAGCTTCTATTGTCAATCATAGTTCTCCAACCGAATGATAGGCCGATAAAAGTCATAATCTCCGTTTAGTTCATTGTCCTCCTGCACTTCTGGCTTACAGTGGGGCGAACAGGGTAGGAAACCGAGAAATGGGCCCAGCCCACCGCAGATATTGCACCCGCCATCGCCGCCGCAGGTGGTAAGCCTATCAGCCTGCACCACTTCCCGCATATAGGGATCGTAGGCGATGGACAGGCCGAAGAAGTTGGGTTCCTCCATGTCATAGGGCCGGTTCTCATCCTCATCCATGTCCTCAAACCAGCGCAGACGCATGGAGTAGTCTAACCCATCTCCCCACGGGAACAGGGTCCGACACCCGCCGCCACACAGGTAGGCCCACTCGTCCGCCGTGGGCAGGGAGAAGCCCCTGTTTTCCAGCATGGCAAGGAGTTCATCGTAATCAGTGCGGTTATAGATCCAGGTCTGAAATCCATCTTCCGTCCGCTCAATACGGGCCGACTGATGCAAGGTAAGACTGCTGCTGTCACTCCAGGCAAAATCCCGGAACTCCTTCAGCCAGTCAGGGTGGGCAGTCAGCCTGGGATCGTCCATTTTGACTGGCTCCCAGTTAATTTCCTCCAACTCCCGGCCCACCAGCATGGGGCCAATGGCCGCTTGCCGGACGGGAGCCATGCTTTCCCGGATCATCTCCTCCGGGTTCTGCGGTTCCATTTCCCATTCCCGGAACAGATACTCCAATTCCTCCCGGCTCTCCTGATTCAGTCCCACGGCAAACTGCTCCCAGCCCAGGGTGACGGTATCGCCGGGGACAAAGACGAACTCCCGACCATCTTTCTTGAAGATGCCGGTGGTGCAGTTCTGGCCCCAGCGGTCAAAGGTATGTAGACCGAGAAAGGTCATATTATAACGAGCAGCCAGGCTTTCCATCAGTGCCTGCTTCTCGGTGGTTTCCATTTGATTAAATTGGGGGCGGAATAGTCTTTTGTTCATAACAAGTCCTCCTACAGCCTATCCAGGTTTTCCTGTAAATCGCCCTGCATCAAGTGCTGGGCAATGGCTTGGTTCAGTGCCTTATGGGGGTGATAGGCTGCCTGCTCTACATCGTGGAGGCACTCCTCCATCAATGCCTCCGGAGAAATGCCTTCCCGTTTGCCATAAAGATGGCCGAAGGCATAGCACACGGACTTGAGAAAGTCGAAAATATAGTCGTGATTTCCACGCATACTGGGCAGGTCGTTGAACGAGCCCATACCTCCGTATGCCCGAAGATGGTGGGCAACCTCCCGCCGCTGGTTCCAGTCCTGAATGTCCCGCTCCAACCAGTCGATCCAGTTTTGGAACTCTGGATGGTCTGCCAGAAGGATGGAGCGCAGACAGGTCAGAGCCTCGGTATAAATATCAGACTGTTTCATTGGCCATCGCTCCCCCAAATACCTCCATAGAGTACACCATCTTTTCCAAGGAACAACATCCGGCTGCGAAGCAGGCTGCACTGCTCCACAGCGACCTTGTTTCCGTCACAGGTGGGAATAGCCTCCTGTTTTTTCCCAAGGTGATCACCATGAGCGGTAAGGAAGTAGAATTTATCCCGTTGCTGGTATCCGCCTTGAAACAGGAAGGTATTGCCGGACGGGGCAACAGAAAAAGCTCCGCTTCCTTCGATTGGCAGTTCAAATACAAAGTCCTCTTTGAAGTTCGTCCGCACCAGCCGGAATTCATCGTAATAATAAAACCACAGGTTTTCTTCTTCGTCCAGGCTGATGGCGTAGCAGTCATAGATGGAATAGTTCTCATTCTTCCAGAGAGGAGTTCCCTCCGATGTCCATGCAATCAGGCCGCAAGCACCCAGAGGTTCATCCCAACCGTAATTACCAAATACACCTTCGTCAAAGTAGCTGGTAATGATGGTGCCATCTTTTTTTACCACACAGTCTTGAATGCCATCCCCCAGGCAGAAACGGGACAGCACAGCTCCGTCCCGGCTGACGATCCAGGCGTTCTGGTCGGGGCCGTTTTCCCGATAGGCGCATCTTGCCCCCAGCAGGAGGAAGTGATCACCTGCGGGCCGCAAATAATGAAACTGGAACTTCAAGAGGCCAAGAGGAAACAGCGTCGTTTCCAGCACCCGCTGTTCCGCCCAATCCAGCTGGATTTCCACTGCGGTATAGGTGGAAGGAGTGCTGAGCCAGTCCTTACCCTGTGTTTCGGACGGCTGTTCCATGAGAAGATAGACTTTTCCATCCCTTGCCGTGAAAAAGTCTGTCACTTCTGTGCCCTCCAGATGTTTTTCCCGGCGCAGCTGGTCCAGGTCAATGATGGAGAACAACGGCAGATTTTTGGCTTTTATAGGTTTGTTCATAGTGTCTCCTCCTGGCTACTTTAACGCTCCATCATAGGTGTGAGTTTCCCAGATGGCCTCAAATTCCGCCTTCTCTATGATGCAGGCGTGGAACTCCTCGCCCCAGACATGGGCGTTCAATTCCTCCACGGTGAGGATTGGCGTGATCTCGATGGCGCCGTCGTAAAGGGCAGGGATGTTGCGGGTGCGGCCATCCGCAAAGATGTCAATGGAGCGGAGGGCCAACCGCTCATTTTCGGTATCCACTTCATAGAGGATGACCGATGGTTCACCCTCTGGTGCGCCCGCCCAAAAGAGCTTGATATACTCGATCATTCCATTTCCCTCATTTGAACCAATGCCACCCCGTCATGGTGCCGGTTACCTCATCTATCTGTATTGCAATATCATAATTGCCGCGACAGCCCAGCAAGGCCGCAAGATGATCATTTTCCATAATCAAATCATAAAACTCAACCGCTATACCTTGGAATTCCTCTGGGATCTCCAGCACAGAAAAGAAATCCACTGACTGAGCATTTTGGAAAAATTCAATGGCCGTTTTACTGCATTTTACTACTATCCCTGTTTGAGTAGTTAACTCTCTCATGCTTCCGCTGCCTCGCTCATGTTCAGATACATCCGCATCGTTTTTTCATCGGCACAGGCCGCCCGGATCATTTTGGCCAGCATCATCAGGTCGTCGATGTATTGGGAATAGACGCAGAACACATCCTCGTCGGAGTCAAAGTGAAACAGATCCTCACCACTATTGCTTTCCTCAAACTCCCGGATCACGCCCCGGACCAGCCGTTCCCAGTCTCCGCTGCTGCCGGTCAGTCCCAGCCGGCAGAATTCTTCTGTCCGGAACCCGTCACTGATCTTCAGCAGAAGGGAGATGGCATAGGGGTGGTGGGGAATGAGAAAGAATGGCGCGATCTGCTCCGGCTTCACCCAGATTTTGAAGGGCGGGCGCGGATCAGGTATCCAGGGCAAGATTTCCCATTCGTCCTCCGGCCGGTTTCCGTATTGGCAAAGGTCTTTCATAGTGTTCTCCTCATTCGATGTCGCTTAGTTCTTCTTTCACATCCAGTGGAGCGCCGTCCAGAGATGTGATCTGTGCCAGTTCTGTTTCCGTCAGATTTTTCAGGAAAATGCAGTATTCGTCCGGGTGGCCTCCCACAAACTCCATTTTGGGCATCTCGATCTGCTGTGGGTCGGTGATCCACAGGCAAGGTTCTCCTGTTGCCCAAAACCGAGTCAGAGTAAGAATTTGGCCGTTGTAAATTACTTTCTGTTCCATCCTCATTTCTCCTGCATTTGCCTCAGCAGCTTCACGATCCGCTCCCGGTTCTTTGCGGTTTTCATAAAGGTGGGGAGATGGTCGGCCTGGGTCATTTTCGCTCTTCCCGGCGGCTTTTCCCGCAGTCCGGCGCTGAGATAGCCGATCAGATAGGCAAGATGTTCTCGGTTGAGTGCCCATACAGGTTTTCCCTGAAATGAAGTCAAAAACCATAGTTCCAACCCGAAATAAGGTTCTCGTCCATCTCTGATTTCGCCAATATATGAAAACGCCTCCGCTGTTTTATGAACTTCTCCCGACATGGTTGTTCCGCAATAGGGGCAGGTCACATGGAGGACGGGAAAATGCTGCTTTGCCGTATCTTCAATATCCACTCGGTAGTACCTGCCGCAGTTTTTGCACTGGTTATGGACATCATAACGGTAGATCGTCCGATCCTGCGTCATCCGGTGGCCGCAGCTCAGGCACCGGAAATAGGCGTTGTCATCATCCGCTGTCACCACACCTGCGCCATGGCACTTGGGGCATTTCACCTGAATGCCAGAGGTCAGGGCGTTGTATGCACTGTATGTAAAGTAGGGTTCATCAACAATTCGGCTCATGCGCCCACACTCCTTTCAGGAAATTGCTTTCACAGCCGAAACCGGAACGGTTTCAAATCTTTTGTTTTGATTGTCAGATCCGAAACGCTCTCTTGCAGGACATTTACCTGTTCCAAATACTCCGCAGGTGCGTGGATCTGCTCCAGATAGCCTGCATAGCGGATAATCTGATCCAGCGCCCGTTTCCTGTATTTTGCGATTTCCCCCAAATGGGAATAACTGCGGCCTGACACATAGCTTGGAACATCGATAGACCGAATTGTTTCTATATCAAGCGTCCCATGCTCCTCTTTCTCAGATTTAATGGTGGCCAGCATATCTTCCGCAGAAAAACGGATGCCGCGTTCGCAGAGAAACCGCAGTTCATCAAACAGGTGGTTCGCCACAAAATGTTCAGCCAAGGGCTCAAAAATTACATCATCCTGATACCAGCCTCCGTGGGCGCAGGAAATTAGTTCACGGTAACGCTTTTCTGTGATCCACTGGCGCAGTATCTCTTTGCTCCCGTGCATCCATGCGTCCAGTCGGGCCTTTGTTTCTTCGGGGCTATCGTTGGCTGTCCCATAGCAGGGCAGACCATTGTCTTTCAGCCACTTGGTCACTTCTTTGCTGAATTTTGTGTAGCTCAATGTGACACCCCTTTCAAAAATCCCTCAACTGCTCAAACTTCTCCATCAGGGCATCTTTCTGGAGCGTGCCATCCGGCAGGGCATCCAGGATACCCCGCAGGGCCATGTAGATTTCATCCCGTTTCTCGGTTTCGATGAAGCCCATCTTGTTGAAGGTCTGGGTGTAGGCGGCCACCGCGTCCAGCGCCTGGGCCTGGGCATCCTCGCCCGGTTCGGCGGCCAGCTTCATCAGCAGGGAGCGGGTCTTGCGGTATTGATTGGCTGCCTTTTTCGCGGCGGCGGCAGGGATATGTTCTGCGCCGTCCCAGCCCCGGAAGGGATTGTCCAGATTTTGCGCCAGCCACTCCGGTTTCCGGGGTTTGGTGATCCGCAGATCCATTCCCGGCTTGCTTTTCCAGAGCTGCTTTGCCGCTTTTGCCGCCGTCTCCGGCAGGCTGGTCATCCAGAACCAGCGAAGCTCCGGCATCTGCTCCGGGGTGGGGATGTCATCCGCGCCGAAGCCAAACAGGTCGAAGGTGGATAGGTTCGTCAGTTCCCGGAACCCTCCCACGGCGGAGAAGCTCCCCAGGTTTCCCGGCGCACCCCAGAGCCTCAGTTCCTTCAGGTGGGGATGAACAGCAGCCAGTCCGGTCAAATCAAAGTCCTTCAGCTCGATGCCATGCAGCCCCCGTAGGTTCGGCAGTTCCGTGTGCGGGCGGTATTCCCCGATAAATTGGAGGGTCAAACCGCTGCCATCTTCGGGGGCATGGATGGCACAGGCGTCCGGCCCCTTGTTCTGGAACAGGAGCAGCTCCGTTCCCTCACACAGCCACAGCTCCTCCAGCCCGGTCATGTCCAGCATCAGCTTTCTGATGCTGGTGCCTCGCAGATCAAGTGTCCTCTGACCGTGGTTCAGCAAAGTCACTTCATCAACAAAGGGGGTTTCCCGCAAAAACTCCAGCAGATCCGGGTGCCACCGCTCGCAAATGAGGTCGGAGAGACAGGGCAGCGCCCTTAGTTCCAGCGCCGAGTCGAATGGCTCGTGCTGGTCCATGATCCGATGGCTGCTGACCTTCACCGGGATACCGCCGATTTCCGTCACCCCGTCGCTCTCCGCGGCCTCCTTGAAGGCCCGCCGCCGCTCCTCCGGGATGGCCTGCCACCGGATCTGGAGGTACACATCATAGCCGTCACTCCAGCCTCCATAGGAGCGGCAGGGCTGGTCGGTGAAGGACGGAAGTGTGCCCACCAGCTTATACTGGGGCGGGACCTCCAACGGTACCCGCAGCAGATGGAGGTCGCGGGACCAGTACATGAAGTCCTTGTAGAGTGGGCGGAGATGAGGCAGTTCCTCCGCAGTCAGAGGGGCGTCGCCCACCCAATCCAGAGAGAGGATCACCGCCCAGGGCTGCTTACTCACCGAGTCCGGCGGCGCAATATATGCCACCTGGCAGGCGGTGTAGCGTTTCAGATATTGGTTGTAGACGGTATAGACCTCTCCGGCGGTGGCTTTCATGGTATCACGCTCCTCTCGTCAGTTCTTTTCCAGATAGAATCCCCATACGCAGTTGGAGAACTCCCCGGCAGCAAAGCGGTGAATCTGCCCGTTGATCTCCACCTGCCAGACCTCGAAGGTATGGTCTTGATGATAGATCGGGTCTTTGACTTTTACTCGCTTGCCGGTGGTTTGCCAGTTGTAGTCAAAGATGTTCACACCGAACAATTTGCATTGACCGTCCGGGCCAAAGGTTTCATATTCCCAAGCCATGTGATGCCTCACACTTCCGTGCGCTGCCAGCCGTTCAGCCGCTCCTGCACCGCATCAATCTTCCAGCCTTCGCCCACACGCTTCATAAGAAAGCGGCGGTCAAAGCCGGTGTTTTTCTCCCTGGTGTAGATGTAGAGCTTGTTTTTGGTGATCTGCTCTGCGTCAAGGAATTCTTCCCCGTTGTAGGTGCCCTGGGCGCTGTATGAGAGGCCCAGAGGTCGATAGCCCGGACGGGGCTTTTCGCTCACATATTTCTCCCAGATCGTCAGCAGACGGGGCACTGCCTCAGCACCTTCAAACCCGGCCTGCTCCATGTACTGCTCCCATTCTGTCATTTCGGCAAAGAAAGCGGACAACACATTGCGGCATTCCGACGCTGCCTGCTCATCCAGCTGGACGGGCTTTTTGGCCTTTTCCCGCTGGAGCTGGAAGAAGTGTTCCATCTGCTCCTGGGTGAATTGCACATGGGCCACTGGCTCGATGCGGTTGTTGCCAGCGATGGCCAGCAGGCCCTCATAGGTAACGGCGGTATGGTCGATCTGGATGTGGGAGAGCTTGGGGATGGAGGCCGCCTGGAGCAGACCGGCATCATCCAGCCCGGTACGGTTGAGCGTCAGAAGGTCCAGCTTGCAGCCTTGCAGAGCGGACAGACTGCTGCCGTGGATGGCGGCGTTACCGTCCAGCAGCAGATAACGCAGCTTGGGCATAGCGGAAAAAACGGGGAAACAGGCGTCAGTGAGCGCACCGTCCTCCACGCCGAAGTTGGCCATGCTTTTATGTCCGGCAAAAGGGGCAAGCAGTTCATCCGTCACCGGATAGCTTTTCACATGGAAGCCCACCAGGGTGTAACCGGCCAGCTGCTCCATGATCTCTACGGTCAGTTCCGGGACTTCAAACTGCTTTTCTCCGTCTAAGGTCAGGACACCGCTCTCCCAGTTCACTGTCCGCGCCCGTTTTGGTAATTCCATAGCGCGCCTCCTTATTCCTGCTCTTTGTAACTGGCTTCAATGTCGATGAAGCGCACATACACGGCGCAGACTTCGCCCTTTGCGTCATAGCCGAAGTAGACGGGATAGTAACCGTCACCCCAGCCAGAGGCAAAGATGGGCAGATTGCAGTCCGTGTCCGGCACCGTCCAGTTGAGCCAGTCGCCGCAGTCTCCCTGATATTTGGGGTGGGCTTTGGCGTTTTCCTCCAGGAGATCGCAGAACAGGTCGTTGTAGGGGTCGATGTCCGGGTCCTCCTCCAGCCGCTTGGCCCAGTAGGTCTTGAAGGCCGCCTGGGTCTGGATGTCCGCAACACAGCCCATTCCAGCGTCTACGCCAAAGCCAAAATACTCGTCCTCGCCCAATTCCTCGTCCAGATCCTCGTTGCCCACCATGCCCAGCTCATAGCGGACAGGCTTTTCCTGAGAAACCTCCACCTTGACGCAGGCATAGCGGTCGCCGTATTGTTCGCTGGGCACCACGCAGATTTTTACGGGATAAGTTCCGGCGGGGATCGTTTGAAGGAACGGCAGAGTGTCCTCCAGCTCCACCAGCGGATCGCAGGCGAAGATCTGCCCGGTGGGGAAATGGACGGCACCGATGTCCAGTACATCCACCGCCATGTTCCCAATCACTTTCTCTGTGAAATGGGCCTCCAAGTCATCTTTACAGGTCAGTTTGTTCTTGATTGCTTCGTATTTGTTCAGCCATTCAGTTGTAGGCATATCAGTTTCCTCCTGTTGATTTTGTTTCTTGATGTACATACTCTTTGAGCCATCCCAATAGCAGTTCACACACCGGCCATCCTGAAAATGATGGTCACAATTCGGGTAGCCATAGAGAATATGGGCACATTCCGGGCACAGCCCCATCATCTGTGAGGAGCCTTTGAAAAACAGGCTGCCGCACTCATCACAAACGGCCAGTTCTTTTTCTGTCATAGGGCTCACCAGTCCCGTTCCCGGATAGCCTCCTCGGTGTCGATGGGGATGTTGAACCACTCCAGAATGTAGGCCACAGTTGCCGCAATGCATTCCCGTGCCACCGTTTCGATCTCGCTGTCGTTCTCGTCAAACTCCTCCTGGAGATCATTGATGCCGCAGACCGCCTCGTCCAGCGTTTCCTGCACCACTTCGGTGTCGGTTTCGCCACTCTCCAGCAGGGCGATGACCTTCTGAAGCTCGTCCTTTACCTTGTCCACCAGAAAAGCAGGATAGTAATCGTCCTGATACATCTCGTCCAGCAGCTTGTAATTGGGGTCAAATGCTTTCATAGGGATTGCTCCTTTCCTCGTGTATGTCAGTCACGCTCAGCTCTCATGTGTGATACAGAAAATCTCCTTGTTCAAATCAAAGTAGATTACCATCAGTTCGTCGGTAATCTCCGGGTTAAAGGACAGATCCAGAATGAAAACTTGCTGATCCATCTCGTCATCCACCAGACTGCCGAACCGCTTGAGCTTCAAAAAGTCCACCATCTCGGCAAAGGACAGCTTGGATGGGTCGGTTCCCGGAAAAAGTTCCGCCGCAATATCCGGGCCTACATCGTCCCGGTGGAACTCCATGAAAAATGTCACAACGCTATGGTAGCGGCTATCCTCGTCCGCCAGTGCTGCTTTGATGGCGGCTTTGGCCGTCTCCGCCAATTTCTCCGCCTCATCCAGCATTTCTCCCACCGCATCCATGGCAGCAGGATCGCCGGTCAGTTCTTCCTCTACATCGAAGATAAAGGGTAGTCCCGATTCCCCGGGAAAGTTGAAGATTTCCTCGCCGGGTGTATATGTAAAATCAATGCGTTTACAGCTCAGTTTCATAATGTTATCCTCCTTACCCCTCAATGTTGGCAGTTTTGAGGCCCTTTTTCAAGGAGCCGTAGACCGTCACCGCATGGTCGGTGAACATCTCGTCGCAGTCAAACCAGGCAGTGAAGCTGCCGCCGGAGGTGACGGATAGACTCGTCAGGCTGATTCGCCGGGCAAGTTCGTCCTCTGTGATGGGGTCGGTTTCCGGATTGCGGGGGTTTTCCTCATCTTGGGAGAGCCAGTTGTTGGCCAGCTCGGTCAGGTTCTTGGCTGCAAGCTCCCGCATGGCCTTATCCCAGGTGTCACAGTCGGCCAGCAGCTTTTTGGCGGCGCTACGGGCGCGGGTCCAGGAGGGCTTGCTTTCGGCATTGACCTCCAGAGAAAGGCTCACATCCTTTCCGCACCACTGGATTTCGCCCTCGAAGGTATCATAGTCCTTGTCCAGTGTCAGTTCTCCCAGCACCTGGTCCTGGATCACCACTGGCTTGTGGTACTCGTCCAGAACGGCCTGGAGTTCCGGGCAGTCCTCGTGGGCCTTGACCACCTGGGAGATACACCAGGGCTGCACCACCAGATCCTTTGCCCATTCTTCTTTCATCCGGCGAATCTTCAGGCGGCAGATCTGCTCGTTTTGAAAGCGTCCCCAGCCCTTGTCACTGTGACGCTCCTCGTCGGTGACCGGCCAATCCAGTCGCTCCTCTTTGGTGCTGACCTTGCCGGTGTCACAGGACACTATGCCCAGCGTCACAACGGTCATTTCCCAAAAGTTACCTTTCCAGTTAAATCCGCCCCCAATGCAGCGATTGATCAAAGCGACCACTTCCTGCTCCTCGGACTCGTACATCTCATAAAATTCTTCAAACATAGATCATTCTCCTCATCCCTCTATATGATTGCGGTATTCCTTTTCAAGCTGGGTGTACCACCGTTTCAGCATAGTTTCCAGACTGGTTTTTCCTTTGCAATCTGTAAAAACGAGGAACTTCTGCATCAGTCTGGGGAATAGATATTTGCCTGCTTCTGTCAGATTCTGATTGATATAGACCATCCGCAGGATACGGCCCTGCCGGTCCAGAGGGTCCTTTTTCAGCAGTTCCTTTTCAAAGCAGAAGCGCAGGAATACCACATTCTCGTCGTAGAAGTCCTCCACTACAGCCGCGCCGATGCTGGTGTATGTGATGTCGTACACCAAACGGCTCCAATCAAATTTCTCGGCATAGAGAAGTTTCAGCGCCTTCGCCCAATGTTCCTCCGGGATCACCAGCATCCTGTGCTGGGCGGTGCTGGAGTAGCCGTGGCAGACGGGTTCCGGCTGCCCCAGCAGTTCACTCACACTGTCGGCGTAGACGAAGCACAGCTCCTCATCGAACAGGCCACCGATGAAGTTGCCGTTGCAGTACAGCATATAATTCTTGGACTTGGCCGGAGAATAAGAGAGGTTATATTCCTGCGAGTCCAGGCTTTTATGTACCTTGTTCAGAAAGTCTATTGATGTCATGGCTTTACTCCTCAAACTCGCCCTCGATCATCCCGTTCAGATACCGGCCGGGATCTGCGATGAAGTCATCCCATTTGGCCAGAGGGTGGAATTCCTCATGCTCGATGTCCAGATACCACAGCTTTTTGTCCCTGGGGCTCCACAGCAGCAGATAGTCGCTGTAGTTGTCCATCTGCACCATCAGGGAGAGCAGCTTCTTCCGTTTCCAGGTCATCTCCTGCACATCCATGAAGGAGTAGAGCTCCGCCCACTTCACCCATTCCTGATCCGGGAACTCCAGCCGCAGGGGGCCGGTCTTCAAGTATTCCACCAGCTTGGCAGGCAGCTTGTAGGGCATAAGCTGCCGGAGCTTCTCCTGCTCGTTGTGCCATTCCGCCGGTTCCAAGGCTTTCAGGTAGTCGGCCAGCTCCTGATTCTTGTTCTGCACCGCCACGGTGTAAGGCCGGTCGCCGTATTTGTCAGCAATGGTGATGTCGGCTCCTTGCTCAATGAGCCAGCGCACCATGGGGAGATTCTTATGCCGAGCCGCTTCGGTGACAGCGGTGGGGGCGTTCGGAAACACCATGTCTGGCTTGTGGTAATTGATGTCTGCCCCTTTTTCCAGAAGCAGCCGGGCAAGTTTGGTGTTGCCCTCGGACACAGCGGCCCGGAATGCCTCGCCGCCAAACTTGTCCACTGTGATCCCAGCTTGCTCCAGCACCTGGATATTCTCCGGGCGCTTGCCCCAGCGTACTTCCTGGATGGCCCGCTCTTTCTGCTTCGGGGAGAGTATTGCGGTCTGTTCAGCAAAGAGCGCCACCACCTCCGGCCCACAACAGCGGGCGGCGGTGAGCAGCAGGGGCTGTTCCTCTGCCCGACCGGGATCAGCTCCATGCTCCAGCAGGAAGTGAATCATGGGCACATCGTTCCGAAAAACTGCGATCTCCAGCGGCATCAGCTTGATGTATTCGCTGAGTTGGATGGGAGCACCCAGATCCAGACCGCCTTGGAGCAGCGCCTCCAGTTTGGGAATATCGTGTTCATAAATAGCGACAGCCGTCTCTGGGAGGGTCTCCCAGCGGCCAATATATGCAATTTGGTACATAAGGCACCT
>OHYI01000263.1_pt1 | contig 18876 bp, 20 predicted proteins | sample 1580231 | NCBI WGS metagenome assembly OHYI01 (sample SAMEA3882555, study PRJEB24775) | human gut metagenome | biome: human-associated habitat; feature: intestine environment; material: feces | place: Netherlands | collected 2009/2010
GGTGCCCGCAGAAGCAATCGTGCCATTGGTAAAGATAGGAGGGGACGCCCCGGCGGAGAAGGAGCGGTGGGCGTATGCTTCAGAATTGATCGGTGATGCATTCCAGCATTGGGGGAATGGAAGAGTTCTTTTGGATATGGGAACCGGACGCGGCAAGAACGAATTTATCATTAAGAAGCTGGTGAGCTGGCTTGTCGATGAGATGCTGAAAAAAATGGCCATAGTAGGCCGGGTTTTATACCTCTGCCCGCTGAATACCCTTCACGCCGAGATGCTCCAACGCAGAACGGAAGCCGCTATTGCCGAGGTCGATGGTGAGCCAGCGGAAATAGCAATGACCTGTGATGCGTTCTACGAGAACATGCTAGAGGTCCGGACCTATCAGAATATTGAGACGAAATACAGGAATGATCCGGCGTCGCTGAAAAAGTATCTGGCAGGGTTCAAGTACATCGTCGCGGATGAATGTCACTATTTTACGGATTTTTCCTCTTATGGAATGAACACATATTTATCGCTGGAAGTGCTGCAGAAGGCCGAAGCCGACCATGTGGTTATCTATATGAGCGCAACGGGCGAGGAGACCTATAAGCTGCTGGAGGAGACCTCAAAGACTCCCGAAGACCGCATCTACAAACTGCCGCAGGATTACCAGCATATCAAGCAGAAATATTTCTATTCGAGGGAAAATCTGGTCATGATGCTAAAAAGTCTCCCGGAAGACGAAAAGGCCGTTATATTTGTATCATCCGGCGAGGACCTGCTCAAAATGAAGGAGATATTTGGCGATACAGCTGCCTATTACTGCTCCGAGAACAACCCGAAATACGGCAAAATGTTCAATAAGCTGACGGACTGTATCAAGGACAGAGAGCTCCAAAAAAGATATTTGTTCACCACAAAGGCGTTTGGCATAGGCACCGAGATCAAAGACCGCACAGTAAAACACCTGTATATTGACCAATGGAAGCCGACGGACATCATTCAATCAACAGGTCGAAAGCGCTCACTTGATGTCGACGATACCTGCACGGTCTATTTCCGTGATTATGATGCGGACTGGTATTATGGTGACTTGAAGAAATTTAAGGCCATCGTGATAGAAGAGCTGAAGCCGGCAGTGGCATATCTTGCGGGGGCGGAGGCATTTGAAGTGTTTCGAAACAGTGGAACGCCCGATAGTATCAACAACAAAATAAGAAAGTGCAAGATCATGGAGTTCGATGATGCAAAGGGTGAATACCGCGTGAATCCGCTTGGTGTCCGGCAATTGAAGCGAGAACTGGAGCTGCTTAACGAAATGCTCGAAACGTCATATAAGCAGGTCTTTACAAAGTATGCGCCGGTGTTAGCAGAGGAAACGGTGCCGTATTGCTTTGATTCGGTGGTGGACTGGATAAACGCACACTTGAATCAGCCGATGTTGAAAGAAGAAATGTACGAGAGCATCATGGCATTGAAGGTGTTCAAAGAGTATAAAGGACGTCCGATGGGGCAAGACGCATTAAATTGTAAACTTCAAATCTATGGTGTCAAGATCATCAGTGACAAAATGCGAAAGCGAGGCGAATATTATCAGAAGACATTTTGGAAATTGACTCGAATTTGATAGAGTTTGCGTCTAAAATTGTACTCGCTCTATATAGAATAGGTACAAAAATAGACGCAAATCTGAACAATAAAACAGAGAACAAGAGAAAATAACAGACTTATGATATATTTATAATTTGAGATTCGTGAATACTTTAATATCTCACTCGCGAGCATCGAGCGTGCGAGATATTAAAGTATTCACGAAAAAAGGAAAGAAGATGAGGGGGTGGGAGAAGAGGGAAACCTACCACATTGATTCGATCATAGTGAAATATCTCAAATAATTGAGAAAAACATCTGCTGCGGTGTGATTCTGTTTTGATACCATTAAAAAGCATACCTCAAGAAGAATATATCGTGTTACCGTATAATACAAGGGCGTCTACACTGTGGACAACGTTTGATGGCGGAAAATTCCGCTGTCAGAGGGAGCCGCATTCCACATCCAAACTGGTAAGGGTTCAACTGTCGTCAAAATGGGGACACTTCAATACTGTTCGAGCTGATCATAGATTTGTGGGGTGCTAAAAACTCCTCTTAGTAGATGACGGCTTTCCATGATATCACGCTGACTGTAATACGCGATTTCTCGTTCTACCGTTCTATTCCACAAAACAGCTGTCATTTTGACGGTAGTTGAAATCGAATCAGGATACAAAAATACCCCACTGCTCGACATAGAGTAGCGGGGTCCTTGTTGTTGAGGAGCGCTTATTTTAGAATAGAGAGATCGTCATAGCGGGCGACACCATTATAGAGCAGCTCGAGCATGGTCACGGCAGAGGGGCGACCATTCAGCGGATAGCCAGCCAGCTCCTGAACGCAATCAGGGCAGAGATCCCATGCGACCTTGGATGCCCGGCGGATTGTGCGCTGGACTGCTTTGGGCTCGTACAACTTCTTGTCGGCAATAGGCGTGTAGATTTCTTTCTCTACAGCTCGCAGGCGGTCTTCGTCCTCGGCAATCAGCGTCAGAGCTTGTGATAGAATAATGTAGGCGTTCATGTTACGGGTGATCCCGACATAGCGCAGTACATCATTGATACAGGCGGATAAATCGGAAGTAACCATTTTGACATCATCCCCATTACACATATTTGGACCAGTTTTATCCAGTCCGAAATAAATGTAACGCAAAATATGCAAAAACCGGCGAAAAGCGTCTAAATGCGTCATAAGGTGCCAAAATATGTCGCAAATGTATGGCAGTGGCGTACACCAGCAGGGGATAGGAGCGCGACAGCAGGGAGCTTGGCTATGATATATACAGTCTATAAGAGCGTTGGCTTTGGGCTGAGTGCTGAATCGGCAGATCTCCATGACACCCCTCAAGGTGTACACCACAAATTCTCGTGTATTCGTCCTGTTTTTTTTCACCGACCCTCATTTTGAGGGTTGATGAAAGTGGGTCAAGACGGTCTGTATGTAATTGCTGACCTCAGTCCTCAGATTGAGGACCGAGCTTAATGGGTCAAGACGGTCTGTTGGCGCTGATGGAATCGCCGTATGAGACCCCATAGATGGATGCCCAGAATGTTATCCGTAGACCAAAGTGGGTGTGCATGAAATTGCGCTCTGACCTCTATGTTCTCCAAAGGTCGCAAATCACGACCTTATACCGCTACCTTGTTTCAGGGGGCATTTCCGGCTTTCCTTTTTCCCCTGTAATCTGGGGAAGGATGCCTTATTTTAGGGGATGCGTACTATAATTCCGTCGTATTCCACGATGCAAATGGATATGCTCAAAAGTGATGAAAACAATAATCGAGCCGCAAATCCGCCGGGATGTTTGCCGTCTGATATTAAACGCCGCTCTTTAAGTTCACTTTCCGACCGAATATTGTAAAAACTGAAAAGAGCCCTGCTACTCACATCCGAGCGGCAGGGCATCTGTTTTATCAAAGCTGATTAGAAATTGGAAGAAAACCATCACTTCTTCCTTTTGCGGACTGGTATCCCATGCTTTTTGGCGTTTTCCAGAAAGGCATTGTGGCGTGCTTCTTTTAGGCTTGCTTCGTTGCGCTCTGCACGAGCAGTCTCTACACGTTTTTTCTGGTATTCTCGATATTGCTGCACAGGCATCCAACCGGGAGTCCGCCAAAGATGCTTACTGACGGGTGGCATTTCTAATGGTGGGTGTTTCTTGCTTGCCATGGTAGCTGCTCCTTCTTAACCCAACTTTCGTATCCACTCCTGCGAAACTTTTTTCTGGTGCTCATAATAGCAAACGCCAGTCACATCGTTCACAACCACATCGTCATAAGGGATGTCCTTCTCTTTTAGATGGGCAACGAACCAGCGTTTGGTCAGATAGCACATAGGCGTCTTCCAAGGATTACCATAATCTAATTTGGACTTATGACATGCATTATAATGATTGCCGCACATATCCCACCATTCCTTACGGACGCGCTCCCTCATCCGCAGAACATCAGGGGTGCCGACATAACCCATCTCTGCAACGGCTTCATGAACCGCTTTCTTTTGACCGATGGACGGTTCCGCACTAATACCCGCAGAAGCCCCCAAACCGAACAGACCTAAAAAGAACGAACTCGCTCCACTCATGATATTATCCTCCTGTATTTTGAAGTGTGTTTGCTTTTGTTGTACCTGAAGTCTACCAAACAGTGCGTCCGATAAGATGGACTTACAAGTGTGCTGTTAAAAATATGGTGCTTTCTGGCTGCCGTCGCGCGGACTGATGGTTGACCGCACTATAGCAGGCAAAAAGTATCCGGTAAGGCCTCCGGCGGCGGGGAGCACCTCACTCGGTCAGCCCCAACAGATAATCGGTCGACACCTGATAGAATTGAGCAAGCTGGATCAGATGAGGAATCTCAGGGCATTTGTCGTGCTCCCATGCGTAGACCGCCCGGCGGGTCACGCCCATGGTTCGGGCAAGGTCAGTCTGGGTATAGCCGTGCGTCAGGCGCAGGTGCTGCAGGCGTTCTGATATAATAGTCATGGCTGCTCTCCTTCAATATAATGGGCGTCCTCTCACAGCCCGGCGGATCTCTGTCTTTACGAGTGCACTTCTAAAAAACGTCAAGGGTAATGGTGCCGCCTTCTTTGGTGATGATCTCATACTCGATGGACTGGATATCTCGCAATACCAGCTTTTCAATACTCAGGATGCTGGCAAGGGGGATGGAAAGCATGGTGTGTCCGGCAATGAAATGCAGCTCTGACTTGTTCCGGTGCGTGTGCAACTGGATGTCTTGGAACGCGATGTCTGCCCCGGAAAAAACGGCGCACCCACTGGCTTTGCACTCGGATGTCTCGGCAAGAAAGGTGTCAATAGCGATTTTATAAGTATCCATGAGGAGCCTCCTGTTTTTATATATAGCACTACTCTCACTCGTGCCCTCGCTCTCTGTCCTGCTATGATTTAGTCAGCCTTCACGAACAGCTCCATGCAGTCCGCACATATGACCCGCACTTCCTTGGTGCTCCGGATGATGGTACCGCACTTGGGGCATACCCACCGCCGGGTGCTGCTCTTTGCCTTGGGAGGTTTCGGTGCGCCGGTCTGACTGCTGCCGGGTGCCTTGCTGCCTGCTCCGGTGCCTGCCATATCCGACCATGCCAGCCGCTCACCCATCTGGATGTCCTGCCAGCCTTGAAAGATGATGAAGTCCAACAGTTCCTCGGACGGGCTCGTGATGGTCCAGCCGTACTTTTCGTGGTGGTCGACAGTCAAGCCGTGTGCCTCGGCCTGCTCCTTAAAGCGCCGGTTGTGGTAGACCCCGTTGTTGCTGGTGTCCTTGATGCCAGTCTCCATGCAGTACTCATGCACCATCTCATGCAGCAGGGTGGAAGCGGTCTCTTCAATGGGACGGTCAAGGGTAGCCGACGAAATATTGATCTCGTACTTGTTCTCGCCGCCTGCCTGCCAGACCTTGGAACAGGTGATATGACCATAGGCGGACGGGGTCTTTTTCAGGCTGATGATGGGCTCGGGCAGCTTGCCTGCAAAGTAGTGCTTGTTGAGCTCGCGGAACATCTTTTCCAGCTGACCAGCAGCGCGGGAGGTTTTGACAGTCTGTTTCATGATTTTTCGAACCTTTCTCTTGATAAAAAAGGCCGGGACAGGTATAATATTGGTGTAGCCCGCCCCGGCGGGTGTAGTGGGCTCTATACAACGCAAACTTTGGTCAGGGAGCGCTGTATGGGGCTTTTCTTTTCAGGTGATGCTCAGGTGGGTGCCGGTGACTGTTTTGCTGTACTGGTCGTACAGGTCGGGAGCTACGGCCTTGATGGCTTTGCTGTCCAGTCGGGTGCTGGAGAAATCGGACAGGCGGACTTTGTGGCAGCCTACTTCCAGATAGTTGGTGGAGCGCTCAGCCAGTGCCCCGCGGATCTGGATCTTCAGCTGCTCCTGCTCAGCCAGTGCGGCCTCGATCAGTTGGGCGGCCTCCTTGTACTGCTCGACAAGGATCAGTAAAACGTTGATACTCATGTGTGTACCTCTCTTCAAATCGTTGGTGAATGGTCGGATGTGAGAACCGGTGTTCCCGATGGCATGAGTATAAACTATTCACGGGAATATATGAAGATGGAATGTTGTACAATGATTTGGGCGTAAATTTGTGCAAAATATATATTCACGAGAATAGGCGATAGATGCTATAATAAGCACTATAATGTACGGGAGGAAAAATCAATGGCAAAGACGAGTGCAGCACAACAGCGTGCAGTTCACAAATATGTGAAAAATAATTATGACCGTTTGGAGCTATCGGTGCCCAAAGGAGAAAAAGTAACTATCCAGCAGGCAGCGAAACAGGCGGGGCAAAGCGTAAACGCCTATATCTACGAAGCGGTATGCGCCAGAATGCAGCAGGAAAACGCCACGTCAGACACCCCGGGGGTAGTTAAAAATCTGGAAGGGGACGCTGACCCAGTAGAATGAGATAGTTGTTCCATCTCCCAGACCTGATTAAAATCTAGCAGCAGAAGGCCTCTGCCTTTCACAGAAATGTGATTGGTAGGGGCTTTTTAACGTAAAAATAGCCTGATTCAGAGCAGGTAGAAGCTGCAGTGACGGGATGCTGAGTACACCTATATATAAATGGGAGCAGCAGGGGAGAGAGTAAAAATTATGTGGTACTGTGTAATATGCCTCGTCAAAACTCCTGACTAATGTGACAGCATATACCGGCTTTTCAGCGCGAGGGGGCGTTCTCTATTTAACGCTTGTCATTACATCAGAGCGGCTATCCAACCAGACTGCAACCTCCAACGCCTTGGACAACTATATGACCACACATTTTGCCCATCGATGATTTCATCTGGAGTTTTCATGCGAAACTGGGCAATGTGCAAAAAAGTTCTGGCTGAATCGCATTTTTTTCTAAAACATGGATGGATACATTTCCTCGGATTTCTATTGATTCCCAGATATAACCATGATAGAATGATAAGAGAATTCAGACGGCCACGTAGAAGAACTGGTATCCTCTGTTTTGTGATGGAAGGATACGCCTTGATTGCGGTAAGGAGGTGAATCCTGTGGGCTTATGTCTGTTTGCGAACAATCATGTGATAGATCATGAGGAAACCCGAATGATAGGTCAAAATAAAAAGCCCACTGCTGTTTACCTTGCTGGCGCGATGCGTAAAGATAAAAACGAAGTGGGCTTGTTGAGGTTCTACAAAAATGTGAAATATTGCATACTGGAAGCAATACACATGCGGCGCTTGAGCTGTAACATGATGTTCTGGTTTTCATTACGGCCACATTGCATTTGAAATGACCTTGGGCGAAGCTGTCGTCCGAGGGCTTTTGCTTGCCCGGAGATCAGGAATAACGGTCTGCCGGTTTTAGGAAAAGAGAAACGGTTATCTAAAAGGAAGGTGCTTGCGGGAACGGTGTGAGTTAAAGGGATTACTTTATAGCAGTTTGTGTTTTTAATGCGCAAGCAGCATCCGCAAACTGCATATCGCAAATATGCCGTGTTGATAGGGCACTATTTCTGAAAATTGCGATAAAACGAATGACGATAAGAAGTGCATAGACAAGGATTTATGTGAGGAGAAAAAATGGCTACGAATACTGTTGGAATCGATAAGGAAGTTGAAGTTAACCGCAAGGAAAATCTGCGCGACCATCGCCTGTACTGGATCGGGCGTCGGACGCAGGACGTAATCTTGTCATCTTTGGCATTGGTGGTACTGTCGCCTGTCATGCTGGCTACTGCCATCGCAATTGTAGTCGATGATCCGTCTGCGGGTCCTGTCTTTAGTCAGGAGCGCATCGGACGTAACGGAAAGCCCTTTAAGTTCTATAAGTTCCGCTCCATGTGCCCCAATGCAGAGGCAAAACTGGACGACCTACTGGATCAGAACGAGATGGATGGTCCTGTGTTCAAAATCAAGGACGACCCGCGCATTACGCGTGTGGGCAAGTTTATCCGCAAGACTAGCATCGATGAGCTGCCCCAGCTGTGGAATATCTTGAAGGGCGATATGAGCATCGTTGGCCCCCGCCCTGCACTTCCCCGCGAGGTGGAGCAGTACGGCGACTACGAAAAGCAGCGTCTGTATGTGACTCCCGGCCTGAGCTGCTATTGGCAAATCGCCCCGCACCGCAACGATCTCACTTTTGAAGAGTGGATGGATCTGGACGTGAAGTATGTCAAGGAGCGCAGCTTTTGGGTGGATTGGAAAATTATCTTTAAGACCTTCAAGGTGTGCCTGCTGGGGCGTGGGGAGTAAAAAATAGTACATGGAAGGAATACGGTTGGAGAGACGAGATGGAGAGAGACCTTAGAATTGCGGTATTTGGACAGAAGCGGTTGTCAAGAGAGGGCGGCGTGGAGATCGTTGTAAAGGAACTGTGCACGCGAATGGCACAGCAAGGATGTCAGGTGACCTGCTACAACCGGTCGGGACACCATGTGAGCGGTGCAGAGTATGACGATACCTATATCACGAACTATGAGGGAATCCGGCAGAAGTGCGTTCCAACGATAGAGAAAAAAGGGGCTAGAGATATAATAGGGTCAACCAAGAAAAACCACGATAACTAAAGGGTTTTGACGGCTTGAGTTGTCCTTCAAAAGTTTTATTTGTTGAAAAGACTGCAAGAAGCGGGAAATCCTGGGGTTATATGTAGGCGGTTTTTGGAAGCTCTGTTTTGACCCACAAAAGGAGCAGCAAATAAAAACAGGAGGATAACACAAGCCTACGGTAGATTGCGATAAGCGGTCTGCCGTGGGCTTGTTACTGTTTATAGAGAAAGAAAAGTAGGAGTGCAAAAATGTATGAATACGAGAAAATGTACGGTAACCGATAAGACTTAATTAACAACGAATAAAGTATGCTTTTTAGACACAGAAGGGCATAAGACAGTAAGGGGGAGTAGGCACATGAAAATTTTGCTTTTGGGAGCAGCTGGCTTTATTGGAACGAATCTCACAATTGAGTTGGCTAAAAAAACAGAAGATGAAATAACTCTTGTAGATAGAAGTAAAGCGTTTTTTAAACCGATTGTTAGTATGGACTTAAAAAATGTTCATATTTTAGAAGCTGATTTAACTGTTGATATGGATTTTGATTCGATTCTTAAGGATCAGGAAGTTGTTTACCATTTAGTGAGTACAACAGTGCCAACAACTTCTAATCAGCATATATCTCAGGAACTCGTATCAAATGTTATCTTCTCAGCAAATTTGTTTGAAGCATGTATTCGGTGCGGCGTTAAGAAGGTTGTGTTCGTTTCTTCTGGAGGAACAGTATACGGTAAGGAAGTTGATTGCCCTCTTAAAGAAAAGACAGCGACAAATCCAATATCTTCTTATGGTGTACAAAAGATTACTATAGAAAAATTACTGTATCTTTATAGATATATGTACGGTTTGGATTATCGCATTATTCGCCTTGCAAATCCTTATGGACCGTATCAAAGACCTAATGGTGTTTTGGGTGCTGTAACAACATTTACATATAAGGCACTTAAGGGAGACGAAATCACCGTATATGGAGATGGCTCCGTAGTACGTGACTTTATCTATATTGATGATGCAATTAGAGCAATCATGAAAATTATTAATGGAGAAAATAAACACCGTACATTTAATCTTGGTTGTGGATATGGGACAAGCATTAAGCAGGTTTTGGAAACGATTGAAAAAGCGCTTGGAATAAAACTGAATGTTTCTTATCTTGAAGGACGTAAGGTTGACGTTCCGGTTAATTATCTTGACATTAGCCGCTATGAAAAATATTATGGTGCGCTTAATCCAATATCCTTGGAAGACGGCATCAGAAAAACAGCGGATTTTATGAAAAAGGAATACGGTATATAAAGATTACGAGAGAAGTTAAGGGGATATAAGATGGAACGAGTTGCAGTAATAATGGGGAAAATGCATTCTGGCGGAAAAAAGAATCTTGTTATGGAATACTATAGAAATATAGATAAGTCAAAGGTGCAGTTTGACTTTTTCTGTGATACGGATTCAAATGCTATTCCACAAGAAGAAATTGAAAAACTGGGTGGTAGAGTATATCGAGTTGCCCCATATCAGAATATTTTTAAGAATATGAGCCAGATGAAGGCTATTTGCAAAAAGAATAAATATAAAATCATGCATTCATACAACGGGACAATGAACTTGTTTTCGATGTTTGTTGGTTGGCAGTGCGGAATTCCTATTCGAATTAGCGAGAGTATATCTATGGCTCATAGTGCTGATAAAAAAACGATACTGAAGAATATCTTAAAGCCATTTTCCAAAATGTTTGCTACTAATTTTATGGCAAATGGAGAAGCCTGTGGACGTTGGCAATTTGGTGATAAATTATTTGATGAAGGAAAAGTCAGAGTGTTTAAAACTGTTATCAATACAGATGTAAACAAGTATGATGAATCACTTAGAAATGCAACTCGTAAAGAATATGGTATTGAAGAGAATATTGTAATTGGGCATATTGGCCGGTTGACCGAACAGAAGAATACACTTTTCATTATTGATATTTTTAACGCATTGGTAAAAAAAGAACCAAAAGCCAAGTTATTGGTAATTGGCGATGGAAATCTACGAGAAGCAATGCTCGCAAAAATTGATGAATATGGGATAAAAAATAGTGTTCTTTACTTGGGAAGACGAGAAGATATTCCCCAGTTTTATAATGCAATGGACTGTTTTTTGCTTCCTAGTTTATATGAAGGTCTGCCTGTCGTAGGTGTAGAAGCAGAAAACTGTGGACTTCCAATGTTTTTTTCTACTGAAATCCCAGAGGAATCTAGCGCATGCGATGATTTAGGAGTTTTTATGTCTTTGGAAAAAACTCCGGAAGAGTGGGCAGATGCAATTCTTCAGGCGGTAAAAAAGAATATGCCAGTCAGAAAAGGTAAAACAGAAGAGGTAAGGGCAGCTGGGTTTGATTCTGGCGTTGAGGCAAATAAACTGCTTGAGTATTATGAAAATTTAATTGCATCACTGAATTGAAGTCTCATATAAAGCACAAATTATGGAGACGGAGGAATTCAAGAGTGGTATTAATGAAATTATACTGTCATCTAGTGGCAGAAGTAAAAAAAGCAATTTATAGAATTGTAAACGGGAATAGAGTTAATTTTGGAAGAGGCTTTACTTTTCGTAAAGGCTTTAATTTAGTTGTTTCAAAAGAAGGCAAGGTTGAAATTGGAGAAAATTGTTTTTTTAACAACGGTTGTTCCATCAACTGCCTAAATCATATTGAAATTGGCGAAGGCTCAATATTTGGCGAGGGAGTAAGAATCTATGATCACAATCATAGATTTGCGGATTTTTCTAAGCAAATTAAAGAACAGGGATATTCCCAGGGAAGTGTAAAGGTAGGAAAACACTGCTGGGTAGGGAGTAATGTTGTGCTTCTAAAAGGGGCGGATGTAGGTGATAACTGCGTAATCGGCGCCGGATGTGTTGTGGCTGGCAAAGTAGAAAGTGGAAACCTAGTAAAGCTTCCCTATAAAAATGCCATAGAACCGATAAAAAATGGGGGGTCAGACGTGAGTGATTTGATTAGTGTGATTGTCCCTGTATATAAAGTCGAGGAAGTTCTATTAAGAAAATCTTTGGAAAGTATATTGAAGCAGACACATTTTAACATAGAGCTTTTAGTAGTGGATGATGGTTCACCGGATAATTGTGGGAAAATATGTGATGAATATGCTCGTTTCGACAAAAGGATGCATGTTTTTCATATCGATAATCATGGTGTTTCATTTGCTAGAAATTTTGCTTTGGACCGGGCAAAAGGGAGTTATGTGTATTTTGTAGATAGCGATGATTATCTTGAAGAAGATACATTAGAAAAGATGCTTTCTACAATGAAAGAGAATAATTGTGACTGTGTGATGTGTGCATCTAACCATGTGAATGAAGTAGACATGGAGGATAAACAACCTAAAGAAGAAACCATGGATGACATTAAGCTTACGCAGAAACAAGCAGTTGAGGCATTGTGTTATTTGGAACAGCCGTTTGATGGATATGAGATGGCTGCTATCTGGGGAACATTGTATAAAAAAGAGTGCATAGGTGAAATCAGATTTAATACCAAAATGAAAATTGGTGAAGATTTTGAATTCAAATACAAAGTTTTTCTTAATGTGGAATCCGTTATATGTATGAAAGAAAAATTCTACAACTATCTTATTCGGGAAAAAAGTGCGATGCGAAATGGCTTTGATACGACTAAGATTGAATCGGCAACAGAATTACAAAAACTGCTTAAATCTGAGTTTGCATTACCTGAGTATAAGAAAGCATTGCAGTCCAGAATATGTAATATTGTAATTGTTGTACTCTTTATGATCCCTGTTGAAAAGAAGTACGAGCCGTTTAGAAAGCCAATAAAAGTATTTTTAAGTGAGAATAGAAAAGAAGTAATTAAAAATCCGAAAAGTAGAAAAAAGGTTAGAGGGGCGTTGCTTCTATCATATATTGGCTTTGATTTTGTTCAGAAACTGTTTTTTTCAGCACGCGGATAGGAGAATATGATGGTTAGAGTTTTACAAGAGTTGTCAGCCTTAGATGGAGGCGGAGTTGCCAAACTTCTTTATGATTATTATCGAAATATGGATCATACTAAAATCCATTTCGATTTTCTGATATATGATTACTATGAGAACGGAATGTATGAAGAACCCTTGAAGGATTTGGGGTGTACAATTTATAAGCTTCCAAGGATAAAAAAAGATAAAATAGGTTATTTGACGGGAATGAAAAAAATCATAAAAGATGGAAATTATGATGTGGTTCATTCTCACATGGGATCACGCGGACTTTTTGTAATGTATTATGGAAAAAAGTATAAAGTCCCAAAAAGGATAGTCCATTCCCATATTGCATATGAACCGGTTTCCAATGCGAAACGAAAAGTAAATGCGATGCTCGCGTCGATTGCAAAACATTATGCAACAGACTTATTTGCATGTGGCAAGGATGCAGGCATTTATATGTGGGGAAAGAAAGCAAGTGCGGAAGGCAAAGTCCACATTATGACGAATGCGGTAGATACGGATAGTTTTCAGTTTTCGAATGTGCTGCGTATACAAAAACAAGAAGAACTTCAAATCACAGGTAAGTTTGTTATTGGTATTGTTGGACGACTTTCAGAACAGAAAAACTATCCGTTTTTGTTTTCTGCCTATAAAAAGGTAACAGAGCAAAGAGACGATACAGTACTACTGATTGTTGGCCGCGGCTTAGAAGAAGATAAAATTAAAAAGCTTGCGGCTGATATGAATCTAGGAAATTCTGTCCGCTTTCTTGGAATTCGGTCGGATGTTTCAGAGTTGTTAAATGCTTTTGATATGTTTGTTCTACCGTCGAAATATGAGGGACTTCCAGTTGTTCTTATTGAAGCGCAAGCAAATGGAGTCCAAGAACTTGTATCTGATAGAGTTACAACAGAAATGGATATAACCGACTTGATTAAATTTCTACCGATTGAGAATACAGAAGATCAATGGGCAAAGGAAATGTGCTCCGGTAGTATCAAAACGCATGAGAGAGAAAGATATAGCAATCTGGTAAGACAAGCAGGTTATGATATTAAAATAGAAAGCAAAAAAATGCAGAATTTTTACTGTAATATAGAAGAGTGAGAGAAAAATGAAAGTAGCACTTATAACGCTTCATGCGATAAAAAACTATGGATCAGTTCTGCAAACATTAGCCACACAGGAAATCTTTAAAGAGTATGGCTGTGACGTAAAGCTGATTAATTATATTAGAGAAGATAGTTTGGATAAGAACTTATTACATACTTGGTGTGGCTCAAATCCGGTAAAACAGATAGCAATGTTGCCGACATTGATGAAATGGAAATCAGTTTTCAATAAATTTATCACGCAACATTTTGATTTAACAGAGCATGTATATACATACCCTGAAGACTTTAAAAAGTATCCAATCGATGCCGATATTTTTTGCACAGGAAGCGATCAGGTATGGAATACAGGATGGAACGGCGGCATCATAAAATCATTGTTTTTGGATTTTATTCCAGATAAAAAATTTCGTTTTGCGTATGCAGCAAGTTTTGGCAAGAAAACGCTAGCAGAAAACGAAGTGAAAGAAACAAAAGAACTGATTGCAAAATACAATTTTATTTCTGTCAGAGAAGATTATGCAAAAACTATGTTGCAAGATTATTATGGCTATAAGAATGCCGTCCATGTGGTCGATCCGACACTGGCTTATGACGGGAATTTCTGGAGAAAATATGCACCAAAAAGTAAAATAAAGGGCGATTATATTCTAATTTATAATCTTAACCGCTCGAAAGAATTTGATGACTATGCGATTGAACTGAGTAAAAGAACGGGTCTACCAATTTATTTTCTATGCCGGAGATATGATCAATTTGTAAGGCCTGGCAAGAGTATTCTTGTGCCGGAAGTATTTGAATTTATTACATTGATCGATAATGCTAAATATGTATTAACGGACTCTTTCCATGCAACAGCATTTTCATTGAATCTTAATACCGAGCCAATTTGTATCTATCCAAGCGAGTATTGTGGGCGGTTGGAAAGTATATTGCGCATGACAGACACACTGCAAAGGCATGTTGAAAATTATCAGGATTTTGATGTTATAAACAGGTCGGTTGATTTTGAAAAAGTAAACACGATTTTTGATGAACAGCGGAAAAAGACCAGAAAATTCTTGAGCAAAGTATTTGAAACATACCAGACTGGAAACATGGAAAGTTGATTAATACTAGACATTGCAAAGATAGTGTGGAGGTGATGTTGTGACAATTTATTTAGTTGCTTTATTTGGGCTGATGTTATATGGTGCGTGTAAGAATCATAACACGACGAATAGAAGAAGAAAAATCTATACATTTGTGGCATTTGCTTGTTTAGCACTTATTGCAATGCTGCGAAGCTATAATGTTGGACGTGATTTACAGAGTCATTACTATAAAACTTTTTTGCGTGTCGTAAATATGGATTGGAATAATCTTTTTACACTGGGATACGAAAATGGTTACCTTGTGTTTTATAAGCTCATTAGCATGTTTACTGATAATGGGCAGTGGATGATTGCAATCCATGCGTTATTTGTTATTGGTATAACCGGATGGTTTATATATAGGAATTCCGAGAATGTTGTAATGAGTACTTTTTTGTTCATTACAACATGTACTTGGTTTATGTACATGAATATAATGCGTCAAGCCATGGCGGTATGCACCGTATTGATTGCATTGGAAATTTGGAAGAGAAAAGACTGGAAAATCAAAAGATATGTACTGTATGCAGCGATTGTAATTCTGGCAATGCAATTCCACTCTTCAGCAGTCATTGCATTCTTTATTCCTATATTTGATTATTTGCCATTTAAGCGCAATCAAATTATAGTTTCTATGGGGGTAATGGTGTTATCATTGCTCTTGTATAATCAGATATTTAAGATGATTTCATTATTCCAAATCGGAAAAAGAGATTATACGGATTTCTATTCCACTAGCGGCGAAGCTATTAACAAAATCAGCTTGTATTTCGTTGCAATTTACATTTTGATTTTTTTGATTGGAACGGTGTCATTGGTATACTATAAGAGAAATTCGCTTGGGGGAAGAAGAAACTATGGACCGGATGAACATGTTATAGAGCATAATTATAGTGATGCATTTCTCCTATATATGGTATTGGCTCTTGTTGTGTGTAGAATCACTGGACTGAAGATTAATATAATGGCGAGAATGACATATTATTTTATGCCGTTTACGTTTATTTTGCTTCCTCGAGCACTTAACGCTTTTCATAACACAAACAACAAAAAAATAGTCAAGTGTTCGGTATATTTGTTGATGACATTAGCGTTTGTCTGGCTTTCTTATACGAGCGCAGCAACATTATACGGAACTGTACCTTATCAGTTTTTCTGGGATGCATAATGTGCAGACAAATAGATTCCGACGGCTTAGTATAGCTGTTCTTCTAAGATTAAAAGGTTGAGAGGAATTAAAAGGTCATGACCACTAAAAGATTAGAGATTGTTCAAGTGATGCGTGCATTTGCATGTGTTTCGATATTTCTTTATCATCTGCCAGTAGCGTGGGGGGGTAAAGAGTAATTATTCGGGCTTTTCGCTTGTGGTGTTCTTTATATTCACAGGATATTTTCTTATGGAAGGAACAAGAAAAAGCGAAAAGTTCTATTTCAGAAAAAAAGTCATTCGCTTTGTGCCATTATATTGGCTGCTTACGATTGCATTGTTTTTGATATCACTTGTTATGCCTGGGATTAACGGAGGAAAATCGTACTCGTGGAGCAATTTGATTTACTCATTATTATTTATTCCATATTATAGTGCTGATGGAAAGCTATTTCCTATTTTGAGTGTGGGCTGGACATTAATCCTGGAAATGTATGAGTATATTGTCTTTTGGGTGCTATATAAGGTGTTGAAGAAAAACAAGCAGAGAGAACTTTTGACGGTCGTTCTGTTTGCGGGTCTTGTGCTTCTGGGTAATGTGTTAAACCTGTATTGTACCGATGTGCCGATTCTCGTAATTTGGTCGTATAAGTATCAGTGGGCGTTTTTGATAGGCGTACTAATCAGCATTTATAAGAACACTGAAAAATACAAGAAAACCATGCCAGCAGATATAAATTCTAATGTGGTTTTAATTGCCTATGCTGTGCTGTTTGCGCTTTGTACTTATGCTGTCGGTGATTCTTTTGCTTTGGTTTTAGGAACTATTGCAGCTGGAATTGGATTGATTATATTTCCGGCGCTTAATTTTCCGAAATGGATTGTTGGTTTTGGGAATTTGAGTTTTTCCTTTTATTTGATCCACAAATTTGTAATCGCGGTTGTAAGTAAAATTGTGAATCATGTGGTTCATGGAGCGTTGACAGGTGTGACTGGAATGCTGTTAGCATTTATTTTAACCTTAATTGCATCAATTATTTCATATAGTCTCATCGAAAAGAAGATAACAGATAAGCTGAAAAAAGCTATGTGTAAATAGGAAGGCGGATGCAATTCAATATGAGGAGCGTATTATATGAAAAATAGTTTGAAAGGATTTCTTTTAAGTCATAGATTAACGAAGAATGCTTATTGTGATTTGTTTAAGCTGAAAATGCTGAAAAGAGATTTCGATGCAAAACCTCAGCGAGCACAGGAAAAAGAGCAGGCAGTCATGTTAATAGAGAATATGTCAGAAAATAAAAGACACATTTTCTTCTGCGGCGTTCCTGTGCATAAAAATATGGGAGACCAAGCACAACGGTATTGCATTAGACTCTGGTGTCAACAAAATTATCCGGATTATGAGATTCTTGAAATTTCGACATGGCCTTTTTATGAACAGGATTTCCGAGAAAGGATAAAAAAAGCGATTAAAAAGGATGATCTTATTGTAATCCAAAGTGGCTATTGTACAACAGATCGTCACTATGATCATAAGATGCATAGATTTCTCGTGAAAACTTTTCCAGAAAACAAAATATTGATTATGCCTCAAACGGTAAACTTTATTGACGAGAGGGAAGGATATAAGACCGGAAAAATCTATGCAGAACATAAGCACCTGCTTTTTTTGGCGAGAGATAAGGTGTCCTACCAGTCTGCAAAGAGATTCTTTCCAAGTACAGATGTGCAATTATATCCTGATATTGTAACTACATTAATTGGTTCAATACCGAATACTTCCGAACGAGATGGTGTTTTGCTTTGCATCAGAAATGATAGTGAAAAAAAGTATACAGATGACGAGATAAAGCAATTAAAGAACAAGTTGCAAGAAGCAGGATTGTTTTGTGAGATAGCGGATACTAATTCAAATCTTCCACTGAAAGAATTGATTGCAAATTTTAGCTCCGAATTAGAAAAAACATTAGACTTTTTTGCAAGTCATAAAGTTGTTATAACAGATCGCTATCACGGGACAATTTTTTCAATGATTTCTAACACACCAGTTATTGTAATTGCTACCAACGATCATAAAGTAAAAACAGGAACAGAATGGTTTAAAGGCATCTATGCCAATTCACAGTATAATGCTGATTCTTTAGATGAGGCCTACTCGCTTGCAATGAATATTGTGAAAACAAACAACACAATAGTTAATAAGCCATATTTCAAAACGGAGTATTATGACAAACTAAAATCACGGTTTGAGATAGTCGATTGAGAAGGAGTGATGAACATTGATTACGAAAATAAAAAAAGCGATTCAGTACCTTTCTGTTAGATGCTATGAACTTAAAATTTCCATAAAGGAATTCAGGAGAGGAAGCAAACTTAGTTCTGATGCTTTTGAATCATTTTATAAAAATGGAATGCTGGTGGAAGTTCATTCCGTAGAAAAAGGGCTTGGATTAAAGAATACAAAGCCAGGGCATAGTTCAAAGCCGGTCACTAATTTGATCAATAAAATGTTCGGTTATATTGGACGAGGATATGATCCAACAGATTTTGCGTTTAAGGAGACGTACCGGGTAATAGCTGCGTATATCGAATATCAGAAAGAATTCGACACCTCGAAATTTCCGGAATTTGCAGAAATCGAAAGAAAATTTAATGTTCTTACTCAGCAGTTGGATTCAAACTTAGTAGCGAGCATTAAAGATGATTTGAATGGTGGAGCACATATTGTTCCCCTAAAAGAATTATTGCATGGCAAAGATTTTGATGTGCAAAGTTTTTTTGAGACTAGGCATAGTATAAGAATGTATCAAAAAATGCCATTAAATCAGTCCGATATTCAAAAGGCAGTGGAAATTGCCGGGGAAAGAGGATATCAGAGTATAGGCTGTAC
>OHYI01000269.1_pt1 | contig 18659 bp, 17 predicted proteins | sample 1580231 | NCBI WGS metagenome assembly OHYI01 (sample SAMEA3882555, study PRJEB24775) | human gut metagenome | biome: human-associated habitat; feature: intestine environment; material: feces | place: Netherlands | collected 2009/2010
GTATGCACCGTTGTCTGGTTGATCTCACCCACATGCAGGGCTTCTTTATCAAGTTTGTCCGCAACCGTGCGCCCCGTATTGGCGGGCGGGGGAAGCTACTAAGGTTGGAGCATATCCCTTACCAGCGTGCCAGACTGTTGTACCCTCCCCCTGGGAAAAATGATCCGGAAGGCATTGTCGTGGGAGATTTCCCTTTCCCGGATCCTGAATATATGGAGAGGTATCCCATGTTTGATCCGGCAGATCCTTTCCGATATCCGGTGTCGGCCAGATATTACAACATCTATTCCTTCTGTAAGGATTTTGTTAGTACCCCGCGTTTTCTAGGAGCCTTTGACTGGCTGAAAATAGCCGGTACCTTGGCACCATTACTGCATAACTATAATCTGAATTCCAGCGCGCTCAGTCTGCATATAGAATCTCCACAAGGGTATTGGGACAAGGCGGAGGAACGTTTGAAATCCGTATGCCGCAAGCGTGGGGAAACCTATACGGCCAAGATGCTGGAGGATTACAAGGATGAATGCATGGAGAAATTTGCCGGAGGTATTACCGGGATGAAGAATGTGGGAAAATATATGCACACCACCCGGTTCTGGAGCGATGAAGCCAACGATTTTGAGGGATGGAAGGTGACTCCTATTGATAAGAAGGTGAAGGATTACATCGAGGCACAGATTAGAATCAGCAACAAGGCTGACGCTGCTGCCACCTCCGGGTTCGGAATTGATCCAGTGCTGGCGAACCTCATTTTGGAAAACAAACTGAGCAGTGGAAGCGAGAAACTGTATTCCATCAAGGTCTACAATGCGTCTGAAACGGCTATTCCGGACATGATACTCTGCAAGCCGGTGCAGGAGTATATCAACGCTAACTGGCCGGGAACAGATATACGTATCGGACTGTACAGGAATGTGGTGAGTCAGGAAGAGAACGTGTCGCCGGGAAACCGTATGAAAGAAAATATATAAGTTATGAAAATGATATTCGACAGAAACGGAGAAGGGCGCCAGGAGCTTGTCGCGGCGCTGGGAATGATTTCCGACAGCCTGGACTATTCCAAGTGGAAGCCGGTACTGCCTTTGGCCGCACGCCAGCTGACCTGTATTATCGGGGCGGACGTGCTTTCGGCGATAGTCGACCTTTATTGGGATGAAGACCTGGATCCAGAGAAAGAGGAACTTGTATTCATGGCGCAGCGTGCCGTGGCATATTTCGCATGGGTAAAGGTTGTTCCCACGTTGGATGCACAGCATGGCGGTAGCGGAAGGCAGAGGAAACTGGGAGAGAATGAGAAGGGGCTGACTGCCCTTCAGGAATATAAGGATGAAATGAACATACTTAATCTGGCGTATGAGTCGGTGGATGCTCTGGTAGGATTCTTGGAGGAGAAGCAGTTTGACTTCTGGGAAAAAAGCCTGGCTAAAAGACAGATGGACGGATTGCTCATCCGTACCAAGGACGAGTTTGACGAGTTCTATCATATCGGCAGCCACCGTCTATTTCTCATACTGGTTCCCATCCTGCGTGAAATACAGCGTACAGACATTCTGCCTGTTGTCGGAAAGGAGCGGTTTGATTGGCTTGTCAGAAGGGATCCGGACGTATGTGACACTCTTTTGGAGGAATGCCAGCGACCTCTGGCACTGTTGGCCATCAAGAAAGCGGTTGATCGCCTGCCTGTAGAGGTTATTCCGGAAGGTATCGTACAGGTGCAGCAGACCGGAACTGTAAAGGAAAAGTTACGGGCAGAGAAAGAGGCGCGGAAAAGTGTGGCGGACAGTCTTCAGGCCGATGCCGACCGGTATCTTCAGGAATTGCAGGATACGGTGGCGGCTTTGGACACCGCGCCTGAGGAGGTTGATTTCTATGTTTCAGGCCCCACGCTTCAAAGCAAGGGGATAACCTTTTGATTTTTATGCGTGTAATATATTATCAGGACAGACAAGTGAGTGTGCCGGAAACGCTTGAGGAACTGACACCTGCCCAGTATTACCGTTATCTGGAGATCGCCACCATGGCTAACCAGCATATATTGTCGGAACCCGGGATACGTTTGAAAATTCTGTCTCTTTTTCTGGCACTCCCAGTTGATATGGGGCATCTTCCTCCATCCACATGGAAAGAAACGCTGGCACTGTTGTCCCTGACGGATCCGTTCGTTATTCGTGAGGGAAAATCTTTCCGGCTGGACCTGAGTACCGGAATCAACCTCCTTCCGGAATGGAACGGCTTTCACGGACCGGAAGACATGCTCAACGGAGTATCTTTTGACACCTTCTGCAAGTGCATGGCACTGGTAAGACGGATGGGTGATGAGGGTGGCGGCGACAGGGACATGATATTACGGGAGTTCGGAAAAGCTCTTTATACGGGAAGGGAAGGTGCGGAACCGCCAATTCTACTCTGTCTTCATGCTTATCTGTTTTTTATGAATGTGTTCGCCATCATCCGGGAGGAGCCTTTGGAGATTGACGGTGAAACGGTTGACTTGCGGATTCTTTTCCGAAAAGATGAGAAGCCGGAAGCGGATGACCATACCGGCTGGACAGGCATTGGGATGGATATCGCTGAGAACGGGGCATTCGGGAACTATGCAGAGGTGAGGGCGACACCGTTCTGGGATATCCTTATTTTCCTTTACAGAAAGAAGTTTGAAAAATTACATTCCAAAAGATAGAGCCTATGATCAGTTTGAAAACCTATCGTGAGTATTATGAGGATGTCATGCGGCGTGTACCTGGCATACATTCCGTCAGAGTAGTGAATGTGGACCAGGACATGAGCGACTGTCTGAAAAGTATCAGTTCTGACGAGCTTCCGGTTCTGTTCGTGGTCGTACCGTCCGCACAGGAGACAGGTACGGATCCGGACAATGTGGAGGAGGATAACCTGTGCCTTATATTTCTGATGGACCGTATGGATATGCAGCGCCGTGGTCCGGTTCGGGTGCTGGAAGATACACAACCCCTTGTCGAGAGCATCAAGAATGTGATGCGTGGTGACAGGAACAGGGGGTGCTGTCTTATGCATAATCTTGACCGGATGACCACTACCCCGGAAACAGGATTCTATACGGATTACAGCGGTTGGAGTGTGTCGTTTAAACTCAGTACGGAATGAGTGACGGATGGAACCCAGTGAGGGAGGAGTTCTTCAAAAGAACCCTGTCCCGTGACTTCAAGACCATTTATCAACGGCAGTTGGATATTGCGGAAAGAGGTATTTACCGGGAAGGAAGACAGCTTAAGGTGAGATTCCGCCCGGATAAAATTGTGCCCGGCCGTACAGGGCATCTGCGTGACCGTCTTGCGGCAGCCGAGTTTCAGATAACGGGGGTGGATCCGATAATGCTGGAAACGGGCTACCCTCTTTATATACGTTTTCTTGACATGCGGGAGAAACGCGATCTCCGTATCTATAACCGTCAGATATGGGGGATAGTATACAACAACGCATTGCCTGATCTGAGAGCGGGCATGTCCGATTCGCTCCGCAAGGAAATCCGCAACCGGCTGGAGAAGTTGTTTCCCTGGCCGGACGGGAATGACAGTGCGTATCGTCCCGGATATCGTCCTCATTAGCTTTGAGAGTGCTAATGCAATTTTTGCATTATAGATTAATTATTATTTTCAGTCTGATAATTATATTGTAGTTTCCTTTTTATATATTTGCAGTGTCGTTAGAATGTGCGTATCATGTAATAAAGTTACTCACATGGGAAAACAAAGTGAATAATAAAAAGTAAAGAAGGAAGGTAATAGAAAATAATGTTGGACGTAAAGAACTTTAATATATTTATTTATAATGGCAAAAAATAGACTTGTAGTACCTTTCTTAAAATGGGTTGGTGGTAAAAGACAGCTTATACCAACAATAAAAAAAAGGTTGCCAAAAGGACTGTCAAATTGTTCTTACTATGAACCATTCATAGGAGGCGGGGCATTATTATTTGAATTACAACCTAAACGTGCTATTATAAATGATTACAACGAAGAACTTATTAATGTCTATAAAGTAATACGGGATAATCCTGATGAATTGATAGAAGACTTGAAAAAACATGAAAATACAGCAGATTATTTTTATGAAATTCGTGCTATTGATAGAAAACCATCGTTTAAAAATCTTTCCAAGATTGAGAGAGCATCACGGATTATATACCTTAACAAGACTTGTTATAATGGATTATATAGAGTAAATAACGCAGGAGAATTTAATTCTCCATTTGGAAAATATAAGAATCCGAATATTGTTAATGAACCTATAATAAGAGCTGTAAGTAAATATTTGAATACATCTAAAATACAAATATTAAGTGGTGACTATGAAGAGGTACTAAAAGATATACCAATTAATTCTTTTGTATATTTGGATCCTCCATATCATCCCCTTTCTGATAGCTCAAATTTTACGGGGTATATACAAGGAGGCTGGTCAGAAGAAGATCAAATTCGTTTAAGGAATGTTTGTAATTCGTTAAATGACAGGGGGATAAAATTCTTGTTGTCAAATTCATCAGCTGATTTTATAAGAGAAATTTATGCCGGATATAATATCCATATTGTAAAAGCCATTCGAGCTGTAAACTCAGATTCAACCAAAAGAGGACAAGTAAATGAATTTTTAATTAGCAATTATGAGTGATTCAAAAAATGAAAGTGCATGGGCTCAACTGTTTGAAAAATATAACATAGATGGTGCCATAAGTAGAGATGGTCAATATATTATTAGTTCTAAAGTTATAAATGAATTTAGAGAAGCTAGGTTAATGACAAAATTTGATCATCGCTTTCAGCTTCCTAAGACGTTATCAGATAGACAACTTTCTATTCTTCCAATTTCAAGAGGAGGATATATAATATCTAAAATCGAAACATTTGAAAATTTTATAGAAACTCCTAATCTTGATATTACAGAGTTTGCAATACCATCGCATATAGAAAGCCTTGATTTTTCAACAATAACAAGCGAGGCATTAGCGATTAATTGTGCGTATGTTTCCCGGATCATTGAAGATTTCACTCAAGATGAAAATTTAGTGCCGACTGTCAGTGGGAGAATGGGGTCACAAGCATTTAGTTTTAAAGTCCGAAAGTTTGGAGAAAAAAATTTGTTCCTTGATGTTGATGTTCAAAATGCACAAGTTGAGATTGACGGTGGATATGAGGGGGCTACATCATTAAATTTAATTGAAGCTAAAAATAATTTATCTTCTGACTTCTTAATCAGACAATTGTATTATCCTTATCGCTTATGGCAAGGTCGAATAATGAAGAAGATCCGCCCTATTTTTCTTACTTATACTAATGGTATATTTCATTTGCGTGAATATCAGTTCAATGAATTATGTAATTACAATTCCATAGTACTCATCAAAGAAAAAAAGTATCGTCTGAAAGATACTTCTGAGCAGCTTCTGAATATTGAAACAATACAAGAAATACTAAAGTCCATATCTATTGTAGATGAACCCACAAATGTACCTTTCCCACAAGCTGATTCTTTTGAAAGGATCATAAATTTTTGTGAAATATTATACAATAATATTGACGAGGATTACACGAAAGAAGCGTTAAGTTGCAACTATGATTTTAAGGAAAAGGATTCTTTCGATATGCGGCAGGTGGATTATTACACGAATGCTGCAATATATTTAAATTTAGTCAAAAAGAGCCAAGTAAATGATAAAACCGTTTTTGAATTAACTGATGTAGGCCTTTCTTTGTTCAAGACTGGAAGTATTGTTGAGAGACAATTGAAATTTATCAAATCAATATTGGCTCATAGGGCATTTAATAGGACTTTAGCACTATATATACAAAAAGCAGAAGAACCTACCAAAGATGAAATAGTGAGAATTATGAAAACTTCAAACCTTTATAACATTAATTCAGAAACAACATTTAGGAGAAGGGCTTCAACTGTTCTATCATGGGTTAATTGGATATTAGGAATCATCGAAGAAGAAGAATAAGATTTCTGATATTATAAATATAATTGTAATTAATTATAAATGTAGGAAGACATATCTTTTAGAAGAAAAGCTTCTCTATCTTGATTTTGATTGAAACATTTATTATACTGAATACCCCGCTGTCCATGGATATGCGGGGCTTCTTATGTTCTCCCGTCCTTTGCCCCTTCCTTGCCGGTTACTAGTTTTGCCGAAAAGTAACCGTATGAACAAGAAACTGAAAGATGATTATATAAAGTTCACTCTCTCCCTGAATACCAGTGAGGCCCGTGAGGAACTGAACCGTCTAAACGCGTCCTCCCGTGAGCTGCAACGGACGAATGACGGCTTGCGCAATTCGATGACAGAACTGGTAGCCTCCGGCAAGAAAGGCAGCGATGAGTACAAACGTCTGGAGGCAGAGCTGAAATCCAATTCCAAAGTCATATCCGATAATAATGCGAAAGTGAAGATTCTCCGCTCCTCCATGAAGAGCACCGAGAAAACTTATGCGGAACTGGCCAAAGAAGCCCGCGGGCTTCAAAAACAGCTGGACAATACTGTCAAGTCCCTTCATCCGGAAGAATATGCCCGCTTGGAAAAGCAGCTGGAGGAAACACGAGAGGCGATGGCCCGTCTGCGTGGCGGAACCAATGAAACTTCCGGGTCATTCCTGAAACTGGGGAATATGAAAGCTATGGTGGTGGGATTTTTTGCGTCCGCCGGAGCGGCTGCCCTTGATTTTTTCAAAGACGGCATGTCCAAGGCAAAGGAATTTGTCAAGGAAAGTGTGGAGGTGGCCATTCAAGCTGACGGAGTTCTTCATGCATTTGAGAAGTTGGACCGCCCTGATCTTCTTGCAAACCTTCGTACCGCCACTAAGGGAGCCTTGTCGGATCTTGAGCTGATGAAAGCGACGGTCAAGGCAAAGGATTTCCGGATCCCGGTTGATGATATGGGAAAATATCTGGCATTCGCCCAGTTGAAGGCACAACAGACCGGTCAAAGTGTGGAATATATGACAGACTCGATTGTAACCGGTCTGGGGCGCAAGTCACTTCTTATACTGGACAACCTGGGACTTTCCGCCGCAGAAATCAATGAGGAGGTTGCCAAAACTGGTGATTTCATGAAAGGTTGTATTGACAGTTTCAGCCTGAAAAACAGAATGGCTGAAACTGTCAATACAACAGTATCCACCGCCAATGAAAAGTTTTATGAACAGAAGGAACGGGCTATAAGCCTTTATTCCGAGTATATGCCGTTGCTGGACCGATATGATGAGCTGAAGACCAAGACCAGACTATCCTCGGATGAGCAGGCCGAACTTAATTCCATCATCACCAAAATCACGGACAATATTCCCGGAGTGATAACCAAAGTGGGGGAATACGGACAGGCACTGGATATTTCCAGCGGCAAAGCCAGGGAGTTCGTGCGGCAGCAGAAGGTACTGTTGGAATATATGAACCGGGAAGCCATCAAGGAAGAGGAGAATAATCTGGAGGAATACAGGAAGAAATACCAGAACGCGCTGAAGGCGCAGCAGGCCGGAGGGGTGTATGTGACTTTTTCCATGAGCAATACCGGATATTCCACCTCCTGGTTCGATAATACTCCGGGCACACTGGCACGTATTGATGATGATGTCAGGAAGTATGGCGACATGATCAAGGGTGCTGAGCTCCGAATCCGGGAACTGCGGGGTGAGAGTCTGGAGAAGTCCCTGGAGGACAACGAGAAGAGGATCAAGATGCGGGATGAGTTCATCAAGATGAACAAGAAACAGCTGGAAACATGGCTTGCAGACGAAAAGAATGCGGGCAGCGAGTACAGGGACATGGCCCGCACCATTCTTTCCGGCAAGACGGATATCCAGGTGGATCCTCAGAAAGCCAATGCGGTTAATGCGCAGAGTGTGAAACTGGAGGACTTGCAGAAGAAACATTTGCAGGAGCGTCAGCGTCAGGAGGAGGAACTGGAATACCGGATAGCCCAAACCCGTATTGATGCTATGGAGGCCGGGGCTGAAAAGGAACTGGCACAGCGGGAACTTGACAACCGCAGGGAGATATCGCTTCTGCGGCGGCAGAAGGATGACTATATCCAGGCTGTAATCCGGTTTGAGAAAGAAAAGTTCGAGGCCGAGGAGGAACTGAAGGCGAAGAAGGACAAGCGTTATGTGAAAAAATCCTTTGACTCGTACTCGGTGTCCGTGGATACGTCGGCATTTGACACGATCATCAGCAACACCACCAGACGTCAGAGGAAAGAGGGTTTGCGTGAGCAGGAAAGTGCATGGGACGAATATCTGATCAAATACGGCACCTTCCAAGGGAAAAAGGAGGCGTTGACGCGCAAATACAGGAATTTGATGGATAGTGAGTCTGATGCAGGCAGGATCGCATCCCTGCAAAAGGAGTTTGAGGAAGCTCTGTCGGCCCTGGATGTTGAGAAGTTGAAGCAGGAGATCAATTGGGAGTTGATATTCGGGGATTTAAGTAAGGTGTCTAAAAAAGAGCTTGACAAAGTCAGGGCACAGTTGAAACTGTTCCGTGAATCCGATGAGTATAAGAATATGGCTGTAGAGCAAAAAAAGGTTGTTGACGAAGCTTTAGACGGGATACAATCCGCCATTATTGACAAAGGCGGACTGCTTGGTGATCTTCCAGACCAGTTGGACAATCTGAGAAAAGCTCAGGAGGAACTGACCAAGGCTCAGGATGAATATAATATGTCCTTGGAAAGTGGAACACATGCCGAGCAGGAGGTGGCGAAGAAAAAGCTTAATACAGCATCCCAGAATGTCACGAATGCGAAAACGAATGTGGACAAGTCATCAAAGAAGGCTATAGACAATATAACCGGAGTCACCAATGCCATTGCACAGCTCGGGGAGGCGGATGTAAGTCTTTCCTCATTCGGGGATAGTGTCGGGTCATTGGTTGACGTACTCTCGGAATCCGGATCGAAGATAGGCGGGATTATTGCTGCCATCCTGGCCATACTTGACCAGATCGGTGACCAGGGGCTTGACAAATTCGTGGGAAATATACTGGAAACTGTGAGCAATGCCGTAGGAGGAATTTTCGATACGGTGGGGTCCATTTTTGGAATCAAGGGGGCCGGTGGTATTTTCCATGGCGCTGATTATTCCGGTTATAATGAGATGGTGGCGCAGTATGATAATCTACTGGATATCTGGGACGAGCTGCTTGACAAAAAAAAGGCATATATAAATGAAAGTTACGGTGCAGAAGCATCCAAAGCCGGAGAGGAAGCTCTGAATATTGCAAAAAACGAGCTGGATGTACAAAAGAAACTTGCCGAGGCACGTCTGAGTGCCGGCAGCAGTATCGGAAGTCACAGCCAGGGTTACAGGATGTGGAAAGGCTCCTACAAATGGGAAGGACAGAACTGGCGTGATGTCGCCGGGGAGATATCCAGGGAGTACGGTGTGACGTTCAACGAGATGAAGGATATGATCAATATGTCCCCGGAAGTCTTGCAGTCCATCAGGGAGAATTATGCCGGTCTCTGGTCTGTTATGGACGGAGAGTTCAGGAACCATCTGGAAAATATCATCAAATATGGCGAAACGGAAAAGGAAATACTGGAGGCGGTGAAAGAACAGGTTACCGGTATATCCTTTGACAGTTTTGAGGATTCTTACTGGGAGATGATATCCGATCTGGAGAACGGAAATGAAGAACTGGCCGAGAATCTGGAGGAACAGCTCCGCAAATCCATTATCAGAGCCATGATGGCCGACAAGTACAAGGGAGAGGTCAGAAAACTATATAAAACCTGGGCAGAATATGGTGAGGATGGTTATACGAAAGATGAGGTTGATGCATTGCGTGAGATGCAGGAACAGTTGTCTGAAGCAGTGCTGGCCGAGAGAGACAGTCTGGCGGATATCTTCGGGTGGGACGCATCCGAAGACTCTTATTCCCAATCCTCTTCCAAAGGATATTCCACCACCATGAGCCAGGAAACAGGTGAGGAGATCAGCGGACGGCTGACAGCCATGTATGAGTCTAATGTACGTTTGGAAACCAAAGGAACGGAAATGAATGCGAATATGCTTATTATTTCCACGGCGGCATTGAATATGGCAAAGGAACTTGCTGCTCATTCGGTGTGTGTCACGGAAATGCGTGATGTATTGCATGAATGCAACGATCATTTGGAGAAAATTGAGAAATATACCGGCATATTGAGCGGCATGGACGACACTCTTGCCGAGATAGAAAAAAACACAAAAGGAATGTGATTATGGAGAGGAATGCTTTTATTAATGGCAGGAATATCTGGAGTACATGGGGTGCGGAATTGATGGACGGAGCTTTGGAGGCTATACTGACACCCCCTCCTGTGAAGGACTATATCGAAAATGACAGCAGGTTGGAACATGGCGTACAGATTACTTCATCGCCTGAGATCTGTAAGATGGATTCTAGGGAGCTCAGCCTGCCTTTTTTTATTACGGGAAACTCGCAAAGTGACTATCTGGATAAATATTCGTCCTTTGTATCCGAACTGGTAAAGGGTAAAATTGCACTGAAAATTCCGGCACTGGGAAAGATTTACAATCTGTACTATCTGTCTTGCGGCAAGTATGGAAGTTACGGAAAATGCCGGGGTAAGTTTATGGTCAAACTCAAAGAGCCCAATCCGGGCGACAGGGAAGATATTGTATGAAAATTGAGATCAGAAATTCAGCTGGTACACCATGTTACCAGGATGTTGTCAGAAAAGGCAGCAAACGTAAGTTCACTCTGATGAAGGAGGACTTTATACTTTTGAAGTTCTCCCTGAAATCTCCTGTCTTTTTCAAACTGGGCGACTGGACGGAGGACACACGTTTCGGGCGGTTCGAACTATGCGATCTGTACAAACCCAAGTACAACAGGAAAACTGGGGCATACGACTATGAGCTTCAGCTTGACGCTTACTACTGGAAATGGAAAAACAAAATCTTCAAATATACCCCGGAGACGGCCGGACAGGAAGCGTCCTGGAACCTGACCGCTCCGCTTGACGTACAAGTCGGTATAGTCCTTAGAAATCTGAAAGCTCTTGGTTACACATACAAAGGACAGGATTTTGTTTTCTCCATTGATTTCACAGTCGAAAACAAGTCCCAGTTGATGAGTTACGACAACATCAACATCCTTGACGCTTGTTTTGAGATGGCGAAGAAATGGGATTGCGAATGTTGGGTGACTGAAAACATCATCCATTTCGGGCGTTGTGAGTCCGGTGACGCGGTGGATTTCGAGATCGGGAAAAACGTGCAGGAAATGTCACAGTCAGAATCCCAGTCCACCTATGCCACCCGTATCTACGCTTTTGGTTCCACCCGTAACATACCGGCAGACTACCGCCCCATTGACGAGACCGTGGTTGTGAACGGCGTGGTGCAGCGCAGGCTGATGCTTCCCGAAGGCACTCCTTACATTGACGCTTATCCTGATATGACTACCGAGGAAGCCGTCGAGCAGGTGGTTATCTTCGATGAAGTCTATCCTCGAAGAACAGGCATCATGTCGGATGTCACCACTATCGAAGTGACGGACAAGGTGGAGAATGAGGACGGCACAACCACCGAGGAAAAATGGAATGCCTACCGCTTTAGGGACACGGGTGTTAACTTTTCCGAGAAATATATCCTCCCCGGTCAGGAGCTGAGGATACGTTTCGCATCCGGACTTCTCAACGGTTTGGAGTTTGCCGTGAAGTTCAATCCTGAGGGAAAGCCGGAGAAATTGGAGGATGGCGGATGGAACCCTGAGGCACAGCTTTGGGAGATAGTCAGGAATGAGGACTATGGCAGACCGCTTCCCGGTGATGTGCTCTTTCCCCAGGATGGAGATGAATATGTGCTTTCCGGCTGGGACAGCACGAAAATAACCGAACTTGGGCTTGTGGGTGCCGCCGAGCAGGAGCTGAAGGAAAAGACTGAAAAGTACGCTGCCAAATCCAAGATAGACCCGAGTACTTATGGCTGCACGATGATGTCAAATGACGCATACCGTGAGGATGGCATTCACAACCTCTACAGCATCGGTCAAAAGGTCAACCTTATCAACAAGGCTTATTTCGAGAACGGAAGGCAGTCAAGGGTTATCGGATTTGAATTCAATCTTGATTTAGCTTATGATTCCCCTATATATACTGTCGGGGAAACCGCCGCCTATTCTCGTATCGGGGAGCTGGAGGAAAAGGTTGAGAGCCTTACCCTAAAGGGACAGACCTATACGGGCGATGGTGACAGCGGTGTGTATGTGATAAGAAGGAATGACTCTACACCGGCCACGGATAGTAACGTGTATTCCGCAGTGCGCTCCTTAGTAATGTTCCTTCGTAAGGATCAAGCGGACGGAACAAATTTCTTATTGAAGTTCGGCAAGTTCATCGACTCCATGATTGCCGGTAAAGGTGCCGGTATCTATCCTGACGGGCGCGGTCAGTTCGAGCGTCTTGAGGTACGCGGCTCCGCAGTGTTCAAGGAAATCATCTATAACCGTCTGAACGCACAGGAAGGCGACACCTCATATTCCGAGAACGGAGTCATTGAGTCCGTGGCTTTAGAGAGCGACGGAACTTATACCCTGAAATTGCGCAAGCGCTGGGAGAATGACTTCACCGCATTCCAGGAGGGTGATATAGTGTACGGGATTGTAAACAACCTCTTTTCAACGGGGGAGTATTACGCCTCGTGGATGCGCGTGCTGTCCAAGAATGTCCCGGCCAACTCCATCTCGGTGTTGTCATACCCGGACAGTGAGGTGCCGGGCGGTAAAAACTATCCTCCCACAGAGTTGACGATCATTACCAGAAGAGGAAACGCCTTCAATGAGGACAGGCAAAGCTACTGGTATTTGTCCGCCACCACGGATAAATGTCTTGTCTGGCTGGAAGGAGTAACGAAGCCTGTCTTGGAACAGAACAACTATTACATGATATTGGGGCGTTTGCCCAATTTGGATTTGTTTGACAATCTCCCCGTCAACTATAAGCACTCGTACATATTCGCCCGTGCCGGCATCTTCGGTGAACTTTACCGGGTGGACTGGCAGGGACTGCCCGTACAGGAACTGGTGGACCGTGGCTTTTGGTCGGCCGAAGTCGCGTCCTCTGACAATCCTTACACCAATACGCAGGAGCGGGCGGACACGGTTTGGCACTACGGCTGCAAATGGAAGTGCCTGATGACGGGAACAGCCGACGAACCGCAATATGCGGCGGCCGGATGGGCGATGCTGGAAGGGAACCCGGAATTTACGATAGAGATCGGCAGCACAAAGGGGTGGTATTTTGATATCGAGACTTTTTCCACAACGTTATATATTACCGGCAAGCTGTACAACCGTGACGTGACAGATCATATACTTGACGCTGATGTGAGCTGGACGCGTGATACCGGGAATGTATCAGAAGATAACGCATGGGCGGTGAAGCGTGCCGGCGCCGGGAAAAATCTTCCTCTGACGATAGATGATCTCGGACCGAATTATACCAACATGCGGGTGTGTACGTTTAAAGCACAGGCGTTATTGCGTGACGGGCAGCAGTTTGAAGTGGCGGAGAATTTTGTAACATTTTAAAATGGTTTTATACAATGGCAACAAAGCAACGAAAAATAGAAATCAACTACCGGCTGTTACAAACCAGTTGTAACATCGAGGTGGTGGGCAGCGTGCCGGACATGCAGGTCTACCAGGCTGACAAAGCTGAATACACTCCGGACTATACGCTGACACCGCTGGTCCTGTTTCCGCGGTGCAACGCCACCGATCCGGAAGCGGTGACTAAAATCGGGGCGGTCAACTCCAGGCTGACCAACATGAAGTGGTACGAGCGCATCGGAACCACACGCACACTTATCACATCGACAAACACAGGCTACAGCATTACGGAGTCCGGTGACAGCAAGGGACAGATCACAATGAAAAAAAATGTCACCGTCCTAAAACCCGTCACGCTGGAGTTTTACGCGGAATATGCCGACACACGTACCGGACAGCTGTTTACTTTTCAGATGAGCTGTCTTGTCCGCGCGGTTGACGGTACGGATGCGATCCCCGTATTGACGATAGACAGCCCGTCCACGCTGGACTGGAACCCGGTGCGTGACATCACCGCACAGACCATCACGGCTAAACTGATGGTAGGCGACACGGACGTGACGGCTACGGGCAAATGCAAGTTCTTCTGGTACCGTCTGTTGTCTACGGGAGCGCTGGAGGCGATAACCACAGGAGCGGGTGACAACGACTGGGAGTTTGTATCACTGAACAAGAATGTATATAAGATTGACCGCAATTATATAGGTGATGACATCACGATTGTCTGCAAGGCCACCTATGCGGCTTCCGGGACTCCGGCATCAACCCCGGGCATATCGGACCCGGCAGTCTCTACGGTGATACGCCGCAGGATTCCGAAGATTGAAGCCGACTGGGAGGGCGTACCTACGGGTGTTCCGGATGGGACTTACGCCATCTTTCCCAGACCCGTCATTCGGGATACCATGGGGGTTATCCCGAATCCATCCGCCATGTTTAACTGCCACTGGTACGTCAAGAAGAGCGGAGATGCCGGATATGCCAAGGTTGCCGACGGATACTCTCCCAGGATACCTTTCAGCAACGGCATGATGTTAAAGCTGGAGGTGGAGGACAGAGGCCCTTACGTGGCGCTGACACAAAGCGGCAAGGTGCTCACACAGGGGGGCAAGGCGGTAGTAGTAAGAAAATTTGGATAACATTAAAAACAATAGAATTATGGCATTTTACATTAAAGTAACGAAGGAGGTTGCCGACCGGTTGCATCTGACCGATATCCGCAACAGGACAGCGGATGGCAATGTATTATTGTGGCAGGCGGACGTTTCCCCGGCGACACGGTATTTGACAGGGCCAAGGAAGCGGGCGGCGTCTGCCTGACCCCGCAGGCGGCGAAAGAAGAGATAGACGGTACGGACCATCCCGTCGAAGTATTCACACCTGCCTCTTGGGGGGAGGACAACACCGAAAGCTCCGAAGGCACGGATAGTACGGAAACGACCGGGGAAGGAGGAGCGTCATGAGTTTGGCCAGCGCGACCGGACAGGTCATATTTTCGCAAAAGGGCGGCGTATACATGCCTGCCATCCAGTGTAACCAGGGAGATCTGTATCAGGAGTATATGGGCGAAGCGTCCGCGCCGACGAACATCGCACCGGATTTCGCTTCGCTCAAGCCCGTCTTGTCCTTCATTCTCACCTCTTCGCGGGTGGCGGAAGGGCTGGTGGTTCCTTCCTCCATGAAATGGTATTTCAATGATGTCGAGATCAAGTTCTCGGGCAATGTCTCCACCAACACGTTTGGCGGTGAGACGGGACATTTCAAGTTTATCCCTTACCAGCCCGGTACGACGGATTACTACGGATTGCAGATCGTCAAGAATCTGGTCAAGGCGAGTGGAGCGGCCTCTTGTACCATCAAGGGTGAAGCTACCGTGACGATAGGGAATACCAGCGACACCGTCCAGTTCGTCTATAGCATCCCCATCACCAAGGGGGTCGGAAACCAAAAGCATGTGACGATCATTGCCGGTGACAACAAGTATTTTACCCTTCGGGACAAAGGGCAGAGCTGCATTCTGAAAGCCGTAGCGCGCATGGGCAGTGACGAGATCACTACCGGACTGGCGTACAAGTGGTACAACCAGGTCAACGGTGCGTGGAGCGTGCTGAGCGGAAAGACCACACAGACATTGACCGTCACCAACGATATGGTTGACACGACAGGTGTGTTCAGAGTGGAGGTGTACCAGGGCGGCAAGCTCATCGGTCAGGACACGCAGTCCGTAATGGATGCGTCCGATCCGTTTGATTTGATCCTGAATCCCACGCCCGAGGACGAGACCATCCGGGAAAGTGGTGACACGGTGGTCTATAAGCCCATTCTGGTCAAGCGTGGAAGTACCACCAAGTACAAGGACATGACTTTCTATTTCGTGTTCATGGACAGTGCAGGAGTAGTCCTTAACCCGTCTACTTCCGGTACAGCAGCCACTTCCGGCACGTGTACTTGGGACATGTGCCAGCAGGCAGGAGGCAACGTGGCATGGACCATCACAACCAAGGAATAAGGAGGTGATATGCCGTTGGTGACTAGAACCGGACAGGTCAGTTTTGCTCCAAAAGGTGACAAGGGAGATAAGGGGGCGCGCATGCGTATGCGTGTATGGGAGGCGTCTGTGTCTTACCTGGAGGGCAAGCAAGGGCAGCAGTTTTACGACATTGTACTTTATGACAACCTGCTGTACCTGTGCATCCGTTCGCATACGTCGGTATCGACGGAAACCCCCAAACAGAATGTGGCTTCGGGAAAAATAAAATACTGGGAGGTAGCACAGAGCTGGACTTTTATCGCCACCAAGCTGTTGCTGACCGAGAAGATCAAGGCGTCCATGATTGATGCGGACGGTATCATGGCGGTCAATGTGGACATCAGCGGAAAAATCACGGCGGATAGCGGACGTATCGGTCCGTTTTCCATAGATTCCGGTATGTTGTCCTCAAAAACTCTTTATGAGGGGACGGATTCCCATGTCGGTTTCAACCTGTCTGCCGGACAGATAGAGTTTTATAACGAAAGGACATTTGCACGTGTAAAAATCGGAGGGAACACGAAATTTGTCACAATCGAAGGGATATCGTATGATGCCGGAATTGACATACAGAGTCCGAATGCCATGATCGGGATGCACATCAAGACCCTGAGCATTCCTCTGTTCGTGGAGGGGGGTAACATTTTCCTTCATCCGAACAATGACAGTTATGTGTCTCTTCATGGCATAGTGGGGAACTGGAGGAACATATCCGTCAGCACTTCCCTGAATAACAATGATGACAATGTGATGTTTATTAATACGGGTAATATAGAAGTGACACTTCCTCCGGATGTTCCGGGACATACCATATACTTCAAACGTATGAGCGGCGGGGTAAGACTGACAGGCGGGCGCATCCTGCCTGCCCCCGGAGGAAAAGAGATGTCCTCCATTGATCTGGATTATGCGTCCGGATTCGTTAAATGTATGGGCAATTATTGGGTTATGTTTTATTGCGGATAACAGTATTTAATTAAGAATATTATGAAAGTTGATTTTACAAAATTTCCCCTGTTCACGGGGATAGACAGACAGGATATGGTGATAGCGGATATCCGTAAGGATATTGCTGACGGCATTTACAGGAACGTGCCCGGTCTTCCGGCGCACGTGCTTGCGGAGAAGATCTATCGGAACGAGCTTGTGGAGCTTGCCGATGACGAGATTCATATACTTGACCTCTACACTTCCGCTTCGGTGGGGCAGCTCGCCGACTCATGGCAGGATTATAAGAAAAACAATTTGGAAACTGGTAAATAAAAAATATTATGGAAAAGATGGAATTAAGTGAGGCGTTGAAAGCCAATGCCTCAGTACTGGAAGGACTGTTAGGAGTTAGCAGTAGTACTATATTTAAAGGAAAAGGGTATATCCAATTAGAAACTGAAGACGATATTGATAAAGTGTATGAGCCTGGAGTATATGCAATAAAAGGCACTTCATACAATGATCAAACGCTTCTTGTCTTCAGTCATAATCTGGGACAGTCAACAGTACAATTTAGAACTAATAACTATGGTGGTTTTTTAGTGTTTAGAATAAAATGGTGGAATGGTGGTTGGGGAACCTGGAAGACGGTTTCTTTGACATAAAATTTATCTGTTTGCACTTCTGGAAGGACTGTTAGGGATAAATGATACGTGGTACAAAAGGAGATTTGGTGAAATTACTGATTTTAATGAAGCTAATAATACTGGATATATGTTTGTCGATAAAACCCAATCATTGGATAATAAACCCAATACATCAAGTAATTATGGATTCTTGGAAACGATTGCTATTAATGAGGTCACCATCAAGCAAACTTTTGTAGATTTTCAGAGCAGATTTTTTATTCGAATATGTAATAATGGAACTTGGACTGATTGGAAACAAATACAAACAACATAGTATTAAAAATAAGTCATATTTTAATGAGATAAAACGGATGGGTGCCGGTCCACACCCGTCCGCTCCTCATGTTACCAAAGAATTATAGTATTTCTATATCTTCAGCATCATCCAGATTCTCATCAACTATATTCATGGATAAAGACAGGTCAACCCCAGTAGTATCCAAAAACAAAGCACTTACACGAAATGAAGCTGTGTTTGTCTTGCTCCGAACGAAGAGATGATCATTTTTTCGTTTGAACTCTATTTCAGAAATCATACTACCGTTGACTTTCCTTATGATATAGGAGTTACCAGTCTTACTATTAATAAAGAACAGACTTGTAGAACCACCCCAATATACATACAATATCATACCGATATAGGCGTTAGATGAACTCGCTAGGCGAACGACACATACTTCTTGAACGGAGTCTTTATTGCAAACCAATATAGGAGAAAGAACGCCTTTTCTCAAGAGCCCTTTACTTCCTAAATTAGCAATCGGCATCAGTTCTTCCAGAGCATAAATTTATGATCACAATGTTATAATTTGTTACATAGTTGCTACATCAGTCAAAGTTAAACCATTCAAAACGCTTGCAGGATGTGCTTCTACCGTAATTGAAGGAATATTTATATATTTGCTAGCTCCTATAATTGA
>OHYI01000271.1_pt1 | contig 18620 bp, 21 predicted proteins | sample 1580231 | NCBI WGS metagenome assembly OHYI01 (sample SAMEA3882555, study PRJEB24775) | human gut metagenome | biome: human-associated habitat; feature: intestine environment; material: feces | place: Netherlands | collected 2009/2010
ACTTCCAAATGTAACGATCATTCCGGTTTCCGCAACCGAGGGCGATAATGTTACAACAAAGTCAGAAAATATTCCTTGGTACACAGGCAAGGCATTGCTTCCGTACCTTGAGGATATTGATATTGCAGAGGACGACAGCGAGCAGGGATTCTACATGCCGGTACAGCGTGTGTGCCGTCCGGACCATACATTCCGTGGATTCCAGGGACAAATCGAGCATGGAAGCATACATGTGGGTGACGAGATCACAACACTTCCAAGCAACGAGACAGCGAAGGTAAAGAGTATTTACATCGGCGACAAGGACAGCGAATTTGCAGTGAAGGGACAGCCGGTTACCATCCAGCTTGACCGTGAGGTGGACGTATCGAGAGGCTGTGTTCTGACCGCCGCATCCGGCGCGAAGGTTGCTTCTTCGATCACAGCAACACTGCTTTGGATGGATGATGAGGAATTGCAAAACGGCAAGAACTTCTTCTTCAAGCTTGGCACGAAGATGATCCTTGGTGCCGTGACCGATATCGAATATGCAATCGATGTCAACACCGGTGAGAAAAAGAAGGTTAGCAGCTTAAGCAAAAATGAGATTGCGGTTTGCAAGATTTCTCTGGCAGATAAGATCGTGGTCGATGAATTTAAGAATCATAAGACACTGGGTGAGTTCATCCTGATCGACCGTGTTACAAATATGACTTCTGCCTGCGGTGTCGTAGAGCAGGTACACACCGAAGAAACCGGACTGTACGAGGGCAGAGTTGACAGAAATACAAGAGCCGCATTAAAGAGCCAGAAGGCAATTACAGTGAAGTTCGTGGAAGGAAAGACGATTAACCGTGCGTATGTCGAGGAAGTGGAGAAGGCACTGAGCATTGAAGGACGTCACACATACCTGTACGCGCCAGCCGATGGCGAGGCGATTGAGACCGTTGTGAAGCATCTGCACCGTGCCGGACTTGTCGTATTGCTGCTTGTAAATGAGAAACAGGACAAGACACTTACCGGAACTTATGATCTCGTATTTGAGGGCGATGCAAATGAAGAAGAGGTAAGCAGGCAGATAAGATCCGCATCCGCATATGAGGGTACGATCGTTGCAGGAAGAGATTATATCTAGGAGGCGCCTATGAGGTTTAATACGACACTTTTACATGGAAATAAAATGGGTGATGTCAATACCGGCGCGACACTCACACCTGTGTATCAGTCAAGTGCCTTTTACCAGCCATCTGCAGAACAGCACGAGAAGCTGTTTCACAATAAGGCAACCGGATTTTCGTATACGCGAATCAACAACCCGACGATCTTTGCCTTTGAGGAACGCATGACGACGCTTGAAGGCGGACTTGCATCGGTTGCCTGTGCATCCGGTATGGCAGCCATCACAAATGCCCTTTTGAATATCGTGACATGCGGACAGGAGATTGTTGCATCGACCAGCCTGTATGGTGGTTCGATTGATGTGTTCCATGATTTCGAAGCATTTGGAATCAAGACGGTGTTCGTCGATATCAGCGATGTGAATGCAGTCGAGGCAGCCATCAATGAGAATACGCGTGTGATATTCGCAGAGACGATCGGCAATCCGAAGCTCGATGTCGTGGATATCGAGGCACTTGCTGAGCTGGCACATCGACATGATCTGCCGCTTGTGATGGATAACACCGTGGCAACGGCATATCTGGTAAAGCCGATTGAGAAGGGCGCAGACATCGTTGTCAATTCCACATCGAAATACATCAACGGCAACAGCAACGCAATCAGCGGTGTGATCACAGAGAGCGGACGGTTCAAATGGAATAAAGAGAAATATCCGGGAGTTGCAGAATACGCAAGATTTGGTAAAATGGCTTATACAGCAAAGCTTCGGAATGGGTTGTTCCGTAATACGGGAGCCTGCATGGCACCGCAGACAGCATTTTACAACCTGATCGGAATGGAGACACTGGGACTTAGGATGGAGCGTGCCTGCAGCAATGCAAAGGCGCTCGCAGAGTTTTTGAATACATACCCGGATATCACGGTGAACTATCCGGGGTTAGCCTGTAGTCCTTGGCATGATGTGGCAGATAAGGTGCTTGCAAATGGATATGGCGCGATCTTAACAATCCGGGTAGGTTCGAAGGAACGTGCATTTTCCATTATCAACAACCTGAGCATTCCAAAGATCGTATCCAATATCGGAGATACGAAGACGTTGATTATTCATCCGGAGTCAACGCTGAATGCACATAGTACAGAGAAAGAAAAAGAAGATGCAGGCGTCTTCGACAATCTGATCCGAATCAGTGTGGGCATAGAGGATATCGAGGATCTGATCGAAGATTTCAAAGCGGCACTCGCTTAGACGTTATGGCATGCATTACCAACAGGAGGATGAAAAGAGATGGCAGTTGATTATGCAGCATTAAAAAAAGGTGGATTTATGAGACAGAAGCAGAAGAATAACTTCTCGCTTCGTTTACAGGTAGTCGGAGGAAATCTGACGGCGGAAAATCTGAAGAAGATCGCCGAGGTAGCAGAAAAATATGGGGATGGACATGTCCATCTGACATCGAGACAGAGTGTGGAGATTCCATTTGTCAAGCTTGATGATGTGGAGGAAGTAAAGGCAGAGCTTGCCAAGGGGGGCTGTAAGCCGGGTGTGTGTGGACCACGTGTTCGTACCGTAACTGCGTGCCAGGGTAATCAGATCTGTCCAAGCGGAAATATTGATACTTACGATATCGCGAAGAAATTAGACGCACGGTATTATGCGAGAGAATTGCCACACAAGTTCAAGTTCGGTGTGACCGGATGTCAGAACAACTGCTTAAAGGCAGAGGAAAATGATGTCGGAATCAAGGGCGCATGTGTTGTTTCTTACGATGAGCCAAGCTGTATCATGTGTGGTGTCTGTGTGAAGGCGTGCCGCGAGAATGCGATCACGATCGAGGATGGCAAGCTGACACTTGATACAAGCAAATGTAACTACTGTGGCAGATGTGCCAAGGCGTGTCCGACAGATGCATGGAAGGGCGAGAGCGGATATCTCGTATCCTTTGGTGGTTTGTTCGGAAATCAGATCTGCAAGGGAGAATCCTTCCTTCCGGTTATTACATCGGAGGAACAGTTATTCCGTGTGACAGATGCAGCCATTCAGTTTTTTGATGATTACGCAAATCCAAGTGAGCGTTTCCGTTTTACACTGGACCGTGTTGGAATCGATAAATTTAAGGAAGTTATAAAGGAGGCTTATAATGGGTGATTTTGAGATTGATGAGAGAGTCGATATCACAGATGTTGTCTGCCCGATGACATTTGTAAAGGCAAAGGTAGCGATGGAAGAACTGGAGATCGGTCAGGTGCTTGCAGTTACCATGAACGATGGTGAGCCGGTGCAGAATGTACCACGAAGCTTCAAGGAAGAAGGACAGCAGATTTTAAAGCTGATCGACAACGAGAACGGCACATACGATCTGATCGTGAAGAAGGTCGAAGAGTAGGAGGCAGCTATGGCAAAACGAGTAGGAACCGCAGAATTTGAAGCGGAAGTACTGAAAGAGAAGCTTCCGGTGATCGTAGAGTTTTATTCTGACAGCTGCATCCCATGTAAGCAGTTATCACCGATCCTTGGCGGGATCGAGGATGATTACGAGGATCAGGTCAAGGTTGTCAAGGTCAATGTGAATTTCGACGCAGATCTTGCCGGGGAATATCAGGTAATGGCATCCCCAACGATACTCTTCTTCAAGGATGGCAAGGAAGTTGACCGTATCCGCGGACTGGTAAAGCGTCCGGAGCTGGAAGGCAAGGTCAAGAGTATACTGGAATAAGGTAGAAATATATATACATCGTAGATACAAGTATATATTTTAGAATTGCACAATAAAGGAGGATAAATAAATGACAGTTGTAGTGGCAGGCGTTAAGAAGGAAGTAGAAGCAGGAACAACCATCGCAAAGCTCATCGTAGACGAGAAGGTGGAAAATCCGGATTATGTAACAGTTACCGTCAACGATGACTTTGTTGACAGCGACGCATTTGACAAGACAGAACTGAAGGACGGAGATACGGTAGAGTTCCTGTACTTCATGGGAGGAGGCGCATTTTAATGGCATTTACGAATGAACAGATGGAACGTTACAGCCGTCATATCATTCTGCAGGAAGTTGGTGTAAAAGGACAGAAGAAACTGATGAACGGCAAGGTTCTGATCATCGGTGCCGGAGGTCTCGGTGCACCTGCAGCAATGTATCTGGCAGCAGCCGGCGTTGGTACGATCGGTATTGTCGATGCCGATGAGGTTGACCTTTCAAATCTGCAGAGACAGATCATTCATGGAACTGCAGATGTAGGCAAAGCGAAGGTAAAATCCGCAAAAGAGACAATGAATGCGATGAACCCGGACGTCATAGTCAATACATACCGTGAATTTGTAACCTCAGAAAATATCATGGATCTGATCAAGGATTACGATTTCATCATTGATGGAACTGATAACTTCCCGGCGAAGTTCCTGATCAATGATGCCTGTGTTATGGCGAAGAAGCCATTTTCCCATGCAGGTATCATCCGTTTCAAGGGCCAGCTTATGACGTATGTGCCGGGAGAAGGCCCTTGCTATCGTTGTGTATTCAAGAATCCACCACCAAAGGATGCAGTTCCAACCTGTAAGCAGGCTGGCGTCATCGGTGCGATGGGAGGTGTCATCGGAAGCTTACAGGCGATGGAAGCAATCAAGTACCTGATCGGCGTCGGCGATCTGCTCACAGGCAAGCTTCTGACTTTTGATGCATTGAAGATGGAATTCCATACGATCAAGCTTCCGGATAACCATAAGACATGTGCAATCTGTGGCGACCATCCGACGATTCACAAGCTGATTGATTATGAACAGGTCGAGTGTGACGGAAAGTAGGTAGAGCCATGTTAGTGATGACAAAAGCAGATTATGAGAAGATTCTGGAGCATTGCAAGAAGGGGCTGCCAAATGAATCCTGTGGATTGATCGGCGGTGTCGTTGAAGATGGAAAGAGATACATCAAGAAGGTATATCTGCTCACGAATATCGATGCGAGCAACGAGCATTTCTCGATGGACCCAAAGGAGCAGCTTGCCGCAGTCAAGGATATGCGTGCAAATGGATACCAGCTGCTTGGCAACTTCCATTCTCATCCGGAATCCCCATCACGCCCGTCCGAGGAGGACAAGCGTCTGGCATATGATTCCAAGGTGAATTATCTGATCCTTTCTTTGATGGATTTAGAGAACCCGGTATTGAACGCATTCCATATTGACGAGGAAAAAAATGTGACCAAGGAAGAACTTGTAATCGAATAAGATTATTTGAGCGGCAGGAAGGGGATTCCTGCCGTTTCTGCGTGGTGAGCTGACAGGATGTGGGCGTAGCGAGCGGGAAACGGGCTGAAAAACCCACGAGTTGGGTTCGGGAGACAGAAAAGCCGGCAGAAACCCCAGAACCGGAAACTAAATCGTAGAAGTGGAGCAGGATGTGGGCGTAGCGAGCGGGAAAAGGGCTGAAAAAACCACGACGTGGGTTTCGGAGATAGAAAACCAAGCAGAAGACCCAGAACCGGAAGCAAGAGCAATTTCTAAGGTTGATTGAAAGAAGAATGTCAATTATAATATGTAGTATGTATATGAATAAAAACAGTTAACAGGAAGAAGCACCTATGATATGCATCAGTATCACACATAAGAATTTAACAGCGGCGAAGCGGGAGTGCTTTGCCTGCAATGATGACGAACAAATAAGACTGGCAGATGCCGTGGCTAAGACATATCCGGAAGCCGGGCTGGTTATGCTCATGACGTGCAATCGAAGTGAGATCTATATGAGTGGCACAGACACGGATTTTGTGTGGCTGGAACAGCAGTTTGCGGATACAAAGAAATTCCCGGTCGAGGCGTTGAAAGGTGCGGCTATGCGGTATGAAGGTCGAAGCTGCCTGACACATCTGTGCCGCGTAGTCTGTGGACTGGATTCTGCTGTGCTTGGAGAGGTTGAAATTATAAGACAGGTCAAGCAGGCGTATCTTGCGGCGAAAGAGCGCGGGCAGACCGATGCGGAAATGAATATGGTATTTCAAGGGGCATTGCGGCTTGCCAAGGAGGTTGTAGAAACCTCGCAGATGACGCACCTTCCGGTATCTGTCGGAACACTTGCATGTACAGCGGCGTTGGAATTTGGTGAAGGAAAAAATGTCCTCATCATCGGAGCTGCCGGGCAGATGGGAAGCATTGTGATGCGGGATCTGCTCGATGCAGATGCAAAGGTGCAGATCGTCGGAACGAGCCGGAAGCATAAGCAGGCATTGCAGAAAATCTTCTCGCATGAGCGGGTGCAATGGGTGCATTACGACCGGCGATATGAATATCTGGATTGGGCGGATGTGATTATCAGTGTGACGGATAGCCCGCATTATACATTCCTTGCAGATAAGGTAGCGGAAATACGCAAGGAAACAAAACCACAGTTGTTCTTAGACCTTGCGATTCCACGGGATATTGATGCAGAGATCGGAAGACTTTCCAGCTGCGTCGTGAAAGATCTCGACTATATCAAGTCGCTTGCGACGGAAAATAACCGAAAGAAACTTTCCGAGGCAAAGAAGATTGAATTACTGATTGAAGAACATGTGGACGAGATGCAGAAGCTGCTTGCATTTCGTGCATTTGTCGGGACGAGGAAGGACATCACGGAGAAGCTTGGCGAGAAATCCGCGATGTGGCTTTTGTACCAGTTGAAAGACGTTCTGGATGCACAGGACTTAAATCACGTATTAAAGGGGATAGAAGATGGCGTATTTTCCATTCATGATACAACTCGATGATAAACAATGTCTGATCGTAGGCGGCGGTGCAGTTGCAGCGCGGAAGGCGGCACAGATGTGTGAGTTTGGCGCATGTGTAACGGTGGTAGCACCGGAGATCTGCGCGGAACTGCTGGCTATCGCAGATACGGAACGAATAGATGAAACAGCAGGCATAGTAGAAAATATTGATGGTAATTGCCAGAAAAAGCCGGAACGAATCCGGGTGTGGAAGCGGGAAGTCACAGAGGCAGACATTTCCGGCATGGACGTTGTAATCATGGCGACAGATGATGCGGAGCTTAATTCGCAGTATGCGGAGCTTTGCAGAAGTAAGCATATATTGGTAAATGTGGTCGATGTGAAGAAGGATTGTGATTTCTATTTCCCGGCAATCATCAAGCAGGGGGAGGTCGTTGTTTCGGTGTCTACCGGAGGCAACAGTCCGATGCTTGCATCGAAGATCAAGAAGGATATCCGGCAGACACTTCGGACAGACTATGGTCAGATCGCGGATGAGCTTGGAGCTATCCGGGAGAAAATTCTGGCAGAGGAGCCGGATGAACGGGCAAGAAAACGAAGATTTGCAGCAATTGTGGAGGCAAAAATGCAGGAACAGAGAATCCGGATCGGGACGCGGGGAAGCAGACTTGCGCAGATTCAGACAGATATGGTGATCGAACAATTAAAGAAGCATTACCCGGATGTGCAGTTTGAGAAAGTGATCGTGACGACGAAGGGTGACAAGCAGAAAGAGGCAACAATCAGTTCCTTTGGCGGCAAGGCGGTGTTCGTGGAGGAAATCGAGGAAGCCTTGCTGGACGGTACGATCGATCTGGCGGTACACAGTGCGAAGGATATGCCGAATCCATGCAAGAAGGGACTTGGCATCGCGGGCGTTCTGCCGCGTGCCTGCGTGCAGGATGTGCTGATCTATCGTGCGGATACGGATATCCGGTCGAAGAATACATTTACCGTTGGAACCGGAAGCTTGCGCAGACGCAGCCAGATTAAGGAGATATACCCACAGGCAGATTGCATGGAACTTCGGGGAAATGTCACGACGCGCATACAGAAATTGCGGGATGGCTTATATGATGCGATCATCCTTGCGGCGGCGGGAATCGAACGGTTAGGTATCGAGAAGGAACCGGATCTTGTCTATGAATATCTCGATGTAGATGTGATGCTTCCGGCAGCCGGACAGGGTATTATCGCGATCGAGGCGTGTGAGGGGACTCTTCCGTATCATATGGCAGAGACAATCAGTGATGCGGAGACAGAGGGCTGTCTGCGTGCCGAGCGTGCGGTTGTCCGTGAGATGGAAGCGGGCTGCCATGAGCCAATTGGTGTATATGCGACATGGAAAAATGAAAAGAAGCTTTGTGTGCGCGTGATGAACGCCAGAAGTGGAAGTGTCAAGCGAGAGACGTTTGAACGTGAAATGGAAGACGCGAATTAACTTGGATAATGGGGCACAGCTTATAACGGTGTCAGCGAAGAAAGGCGGAGGGATATGAAAATTAAATTCGATCGAATAATTGCAAAAACTGCAAAATGCTGTGCGCTTATATGTACGGTTCTTTTTGTAATTGGTGTAGTCTTTTCGTTTCTTGAAATTGATGGTACAGAGTTTTTCTATATCATGACAATCTATGCAAGCGTGCTTGTGGGGGTTCCATGTTATGTAGTCCTTCTCTCTGCGAAATTTTATTTTATCCGTCTGCGGGCCTACGGCTACGAAATTCCGGAAAATAAAAAAACATATGGGAATAATCTGAACAATCTTCCGAAGACGCGCGAGGCAGGAAGATCGCTTTTTGCAAAGCACAGCCGGATTGGAATGTGGATGTATTTCGCATTCTTTGTCCTGTTTCTGGTGGTGGATGTGATGTATCTGATCAAATGGCATTTTATGAAAGATATCTGTACATTTCTGTTCACTGTGTGTCTGGTTCTGGATATCGTCTGGCTTATTCTTGCGGTAATTATGTGGCGGCAGAGAAATACAGAGAAGTACCGGGATGATGTGGAATGTGACAAAACGCGCAAAGAGCGTCTGAATCTTGAGAATATAATTGTATTTGCAATCTTCTGGGCAATCGTCTGTGCGCTCGTGAGTAATCTGGCGGTGACGACAACAAAATATATGGATAAGGCGCAGAGGGAGAATGCACAAGTGGCTGCGTCTGAATTAAAAATGGCGGATAATACGGTGGAATTAGGAAATTATGAACCATAAAGAAAAACTATATCGAGAAATTAAAAAGTTCACAAAATGGGCGGATCCATGCATTGCTGTTTGTAATAGCCAGAGATAATGAGTGTGAGGAGCTTGTAGAAGAGAAACTGGTGTTGTGCAGGGACTGGTTTGAATTGCTTGCAAAAAAGAGCATTGGATCAAAATATGTGAATGCAGAGTGGCAGTTTGCGAAGCATCTTGGAGATTGCGAGGGTTGTGATCCGGAACTTATATTTTCATTTATTAAATCGGAGTATGAATATACTTCCAGAATGGCACTTTGGACGATGGTGGAATTAAAGCCGGAATGTGCGGAACGCTATGCGTTTGAATTTTGGGATTGTGGGAAATATCCGGCGGGTTCTTCGGAAGATGAATATCAAAAAATCATGGCGTTGCATGTATTGGCGAAGCTCAACTCACCGAGATTAGAAGCGTATCTGGAGCGGGCGAAGCAATCGGATTATAAGTGGTTGCGGAAAAATGCAGAGGAGCTATCGGCAAAATAAAATTGAAAATCAAGATCAATATCATTGAGATATATTGCCGATAATGCTATAATTATTCCGATAAACGTTTGTTTTATGGAGGTATGTATGAGATATATTGGCGTAAAAGAAGCTGCTACAAAATGGAATATATCAGAGAGAAGTGTGAGAAATTATTGCACAAATGGAAGAATACCGGGAGCTGTTTTAGACGGGAAAACGTGGGATATACCGGAAGATGCAGTAAAGCCACAGAGGAAGAAACGGACAGAGAAGATAGAAACAGATTTACTGTCACGTTTGAGAATGGAAAAAGAATCGGGTATTTCGGGTGGAATATATCATAAGATACAGATTGAATTAACATATAATTCAAATCATATAGAGGGAAGCAGACTTACGCACGATCAAACAAGATATATCTTTGAAACGAACACAATTGGGATACAGGATGGTACCGTAAATGTTGATGATATCGTAGAGACGGCAAATCATTTTACATGTATAGATCTGATTATCGAGCAGGCGCATTATAAGTTAAGTGAAGCCTTTATTAAGCAGCTTCATGCTATTTTGAAATCGGGCACATCGGATAGTCGCAAATCATGGTTTGCGGTTGGTGATTATAAAAGATTTGCAAATGAAGTTGGTGGGAGTGTGACGACGAAACCGGAGCAGGTTGCAAAAGAAATGAGACAATTATTAAAACAGTATAATGCCGATTCTGCAAAAACATTGGAAGATATTATAGAATTTCATTATATGTTTGAAAAAATTCATCCGTTTCAGGATGGAAATGGACGTGTTGGCAGATTGATCATGTTCAAAGAATGTCTTCGTAATGGAATTACACCTTTTATCATTGAGGATGATATCAAGGAATTTTATTATCGGGGATTGAAAGAGTGGAAGAATGAGCGGGGGTATTTGATAGATACATGTTTGACCGCACAAGACAGATTTAAGGCGTATATGGATTATTTTCAGCTTAGGTATCAGGATTAGGATGCATTTTTGTATAAATATTGATTTATCTCCCAAAAACACATTGAAATTGGGAGATAAACGGTAACTTGGGAGGAGTACATGAGCGGTTTGTATGAACATTATCCAATAGCAATGTGGATAATCGACGGAGTTTTCTGGGCGATTGGCTTGCTGTGCTGGATCGCTACTTATGTTGCGGCACCGCTTGAAAGCAAGAAACGGGGATATCGTGTTTCCGGAGTGCCGGGAGTTCCTTGCGTATTCTTCTTGCTGGCAGGTTTTCCTCACCGAATAAATGGTTGATGCTTATTGCACTGCTTGATTTTAGTCTTACATACTTGCCGGTCTTTTTGTTGAAAGAACATCTGAAAAAAAGAAAAAACAAGGATATAAAAAGGTAAAGCTGGTATTTTATTGTGATTTTTCAGAAGAAAAAAATGAGCTGCATGTGAGTGGTAAATTAAATAATTTGCAAAAAGCGGACATTGAAGAAAATATTGTTTCCTGTAATGTATTAGAAGCAAGCTCACCAATCGCAAAGGGGATATGCACAGCAATTTGAATAAATAATATAGGAATGATAATGTTTGCTATTGTTGACTATATAACGTATAACGTTTATAATAATAAACATTGAAAAGAAAAGGATATAAAAATGAAAAAAGCAGTGTATAACATATTACCCGAAACAGAAGATATATTGAAAACAATGGGAGAGCAGATTAAATTAGCAAGATTAAGACGTGATTTGCCCGTGGAATTAGTGGCTGAACGTGCAGGAATCAGTAGATCTTCTTTGTGGAAGGTCGAGTCAGGAAGTCCGGCGGTTGCGATTGGGATTTATGCCGCTGTTTTGCATGCATTAGGAGGTATGGACAAGGATATGCTTCTTGTAGCGAAGGATGATGAAATGGGCAGGCAGATGCAGGATCTTAATCTCCTGACAAAGAAGCGTGCAACAAGGAGAAAAAAATAATGGTGATAGACGAAAAAATCATATATGTATATGATGATTTTTCAGAAGATAGTCCATGTTTAATCGGAAAGCTTTATGTTGGAGTTATTAAGGGCGGAGAAACATATTCTTTCGAATACGATGCCGACTGGTTGGCTAAAAATAAAATGAGAGTCAGCCTTGATCCGCAGTTGCAACCGTTCACAGGACGGCAATTTCCAACAGGAAAAAATATTTTTGGCATGTTTTCGGATGCGTCTCCAGACAGGTGGGGACGTGTGCTTATGAACAAAAGGGAACGCATACTTGCTGGAAGAGAACAAAGAAAACCAAGAAAACTGCATGATAGTGATTATCTGCTGGGGGTATACGACGAAACCAGAATGGGAGGGATTCGTTTTAAGCTTGATCCCGACGGACTATTTCTTTCTGATGACAAGGAAACCGCAACACCTCCATGGACAAAACTAAGGACATTGGAGGAGGCTTCCCGAAATTTTGAAAATGATGAAAAAGGAATTACAGACGAATGGTTGAACCAGTTAATAAAGCTGGGATCTTCTTTGGGTGGCGCAAGACCAAAGGCTACGGTAATGGATACAGAAGGCGAATTGTGGATAGCTAAATTTCCATCAAAGAATGATGAATGTGACACAGGGGCGTGGGAAAAGGTTGTTCATGATTTGGCAAGATTGTGTGGACTGAATGTTCCGGAATCTAAATTAGAAAAATTCTCAAAACTTGGAAGTACCTTTCTTGTCAGACGTTTTGATAGAGATGGTAATAGAAGAATACACTTTGCCTCGGCAATGACATTGCTTGGAAAGACAGATGGCGCTTCTGCTGAGAATGGGACAAGTTATTTGGATATTGTTTCATTTATTAAGGCTTTTGGATCGAATCCAAAGGCTGATTTGATGGAATTATGGAAACGAATTGTATTCAATATGGCGGTTACTAATACAGATGATCATCTTCGTAACCATGCGTTTCTATTTGCAGATAATGGTTGGAAGTTGTCACCTTTGTACGACGTAAATCCTGTTCCATATGGTGATGAATTATCACTTTTAGTAGATGACCGTGATAACAACATATCGATAGAACTGGCGATTAATACCGCAAACCGTTTTGGAATTCAGAGAGAGGTGGCGGAAAATGAGGCAGAGGAAATACTTACAATTGTCAGGAATAATTGGGAAAAAAAGGCAAAAGAATATGACCTTTCACGGGGACAAATAGAATATATGCGTCCTGCATTTGATGCATGTTATAACAAGTAGGAACGTAGTATTTGTACCAATCTAAAGTTAGAGGATATTAATAAAAGCATTCGGAGGAATGACAATGACATTTGAAAAAGCAACTGCTCAAGATACAGGTATGTTGACAGAACTTAGAATCGCATATTTGCAAGAGGATTTAGGAGAAATTGAGGCTGTTGATTTAGAATTGATAGAGTCCTTATTGCCAGGTTATTATGAAAAACATCTTAATAGGAATCTAATGGTCTATGTTGCACGCAATGAGAAGGATATCGTTTCCTGTGCATTCTTGTTGATCGTGGAAAAACCTATGAGCCCATCATTTATTACCGGGAAGACGGGGACTGTTTTGAATGTTTATACGAAGCCAGAGTATAGGAAAAAAGGATATGCTAAGAAATTAATGAACATGATGTTGGAGGACGCAAAAGCAGAAAACGTGAGCATTATTGAATTAAAGGCAACAGAGGATGGATATTCCTTATACCAATCTGTTGGGTTTGAAGATGTTGCAGCCAAGTATCATAATATGAGAATTTCGTTGTAGGATTTGGCAGGAATCTAAATGCTATGTTGGATGATGGAGACAATTTCTTAACAGTCTTCAAACATGCATTAGAGTATAGTCTGGAGTTAGGATTACCAATAGAGATAGAGGCATTGTAGATGTAAGCGTCCCTACTGTATGACCAGAAATAATCCCAATATGCTGTATAAGGATTATTGGAGAGAATAGGAAAATGAAATATTATAAATTGTCAATGGATATGAATAGGGGAAATGATATAATCTGTCATTTTGATGACAAGTTTACAATTCCGCAGAACGCATTGATTATGGGTAAGTACTTTAATCAATGGGATGATAAAACGGTTATTCGTTTTTCAATCGAGGAAGGAAGTGTTTGGACCGATTATTTGGCAAATGACAAAGGATGGTTTTTGGTGTCCGAGAAATTGAAAAAATCCTTGAATCCGTAGATACAGATATTCAGTTCTTGAAAGTTACTGTTGAAGAATATAATGGGTTATGATTATCCCGAAAATATTACTTCGCAAATGTATTACGGGTCGTAGATGCACTCTGTTTAGAAAAATCAAAGTATTTTGAGACCGAAATTTCGGGTATTGGGACAGTGTATACAGTAAGTAAGTATGGTATATATTCTGACAAAACGGAGAATTCGGATGTATCCAAATTAGGAAACAGACAACAGGTACCATTGTTTGTTTCTGAAAAATTTAAGATCCTAATGGAGGAAGAAAGTATAACAGGAATAACACTTACGGAAATAGCTGTTCAGTAAAAAAATATTTGCTTTATATTTTTGAGACTCCAACAACATTAAAACTTATGTACATCATCTGTCTGACATAGAAAAACAGGCAGATCGGGAAGGTGGATGCGGAGATATTTAGGAATATTACCTGATGAAAGAAAAAATAGAAGATTAGAAAATGTACAATATATCAATTTGTACATTTTTATTATATAGAATCTTATGATATAATCTAATCAGTAAATATAAATAAACGATGGGGAGAAATCAATATGAAGAAAGGTATGAAAAAACTTGCAACAACACTTCTTGCAGCACTGCTCATGATCACGCAGCTTCCGGCGGTTGAGAGCAAAGCTGCAACATCGATCGGAATGTCCGGAAAAGCGCACGTGCAGAGCTACGGTGACACAAACGGACGAATCATTTACGAGAATGGAATTGAGACGCTTGTGCTTGGCACGAGAGGACAGGCAAAACGGGTAGAATCAATCACTGTTAATCTGAAGAATAACACAGGTTACACAGGAACGATTCAGTACCGGGTACATCGACAGACATACGGATGGACGGATTGGACTACAAGTGGTCAGCCAGCTGGTACAACCGGACAGGGTAAACGTCTGGAAGCCATGCAGATCCGGCTCACGGGAGAGCTTGCAAACCATTATGATGTCCGTTACCGTGTACACATTCAGACATATGGAGATAACCAAGGCTGGGTATACAATGGAGCGTTGGCAGGCACTACTGGCGAAGCAAAGAGACTGGAAGAAGTCAAGATTCAGATCGTTCCGAAGAATATAGCATCTGAGACACCAAGTATCAACTACCGTGTACATAGACAGACCTACGGCTGGGAAACAACCTGGGCGAAAGATGGAGCGGTCAGCGGTACAACCGGGCAGGGCAAACGTCTCGAAGGTATCAGTATCGATATTAAGGGAACGAGCTATTGTGGAAGCGTTGAGTATCAGACACATGTTCAGTCTTATGGATGGATGAATTGGGTAGCAGATGGAGCTATGAGTGGAACAAGCGGACAGGCGAAGCGTCTGGAAGCAATCCGGATCCGGCTTACAGGTGAACTTGCAAACCATTATGATATCTACTATCGTGTACATGCACAGTCCTTCGGATGGATGGGCTGGGCTAAGAACGGCGAAGCAGCAGGAACAGCCCGCTATGCGAAGCGTTTGGAAGCAATCCAGATCGTACTCTGCAGGAAGGGAACAGCTCCCGGAGCAAATGTAGCAGGTATCGTATCTGCAACGTCGGACAGTTACAAAGACGCGTTGAATCCGACACCAACGACGCCGACAGTACCGACAGTACCGACGACACCAACAGTGCCACAGAACCCAACGTTGCAGCCGGCATTGACACAGACAGTAACATATTATCAGTGTGATAGCTGCAATAATATTTATAGAACGGAAGAAGAGTTGGAACAGCACTTCGCATTCTGGGATCCTAAATACCATGTAATCTGCAGTTGTGGAGTCAACAAAGCAGGAACCAAGCGGACAGCAACATTCACAATCAGGGATGCATATTACAGCAATCAGGTAGTTCCGGAAACGCATAAGGTTGTATGGGTAGCGACAGAACCGGCGTATACTGAGACGAAAGAAATAGTGGAAATGGTACCATACAGCTACTGTTTTATGTGTAAAAAAAGATTTTATAAAGATGACATAGCTGCTGATGGAGAATATATATCAGACCATACATACAATCATATAATGAATGGAGATCCTTACAGCAATATAATAGACGGAGAAAAGGAACGTCGTGTAGTGGGAACAGAAACTGTTACAGAACCAGAATATGGTTATTACGAAGTACAGTAGCAATAGAAAAATAAATAGGTAAAGTAAAAGGAACAATCTTATGGTTGTTCCTTTTTTTGATGCTTTCTTTTAACTGTTTAGAAAGCTCCAACAGCGGGTATATAGATTCCCTCTTTGAAGAATATTATGATAAATTTATAATCTTGAAAGAGGTGACTGTGTATGGTTAAAGAAAATGAATGTCGGCATGAACAATCATTAAAGTATGCGATTAATGTTTTAACGAAAGATTACTGGGAATATGTGCAGTGCATTTATTTATACGGCAGCTATGCAAGAAAGGATCATAAATACAATTCGGATGTTGATCTGTTCGTGTGTGTATCTGAGAATACCACGGCACGGGTGGCTGCGCACATGAGAAGTGATGTAGTACCGGATGATTATAATTTGCCGATCGTGGAGCTTATGATAAGTAAATCTGGGCTCAGAAATCCGAGTCCTCAGTTTATGAGAAATCTAGAAAGGGATGCTATCCTATTATGGAAGAAATAATGGAAATCTCTTGACAAAACAGTAAAGAACAGTAAAAATAATAAAAAAGAGTAAAGAACAGTAAAAGAGGCGCGCGATGCAAAATCCATTTACATTAGTTTTGGGTAAGAGTCCGTTGGAATCAATCTCCAGATTGGCACAGACGAATGAGATTATTGATTCGTTTTCGTCAGAATGAATGAACCAGCAGATTTATATGATTACGGGCGTCTGGGGCAGTGGAAAGACTGTAATGCTGACAGATATATCGAAGCATTTTCGTAAAGACAAGGATTGGATTGTAATAGAACTGAATCCAGATCGTGATTTGCTGTATAGTTTTGCTGCAAAATTATACGATCAGAAAAATCTGAAGGATTTGTTTATAAAAGCAAAGCTGGATTTATCAGTATTAAGGATTGGAGTGTCTATTGAAAAATCGAATCCTTTTTTGATATTTCGAGGAAATTTGTATTGATATATGTATAAAGGATAAATTGGAAATGGTATATTTAATCGGAGCAGGCCCCGGCGATCCGGGATTAATTACATATAAAGGCTTGCAGATCTTAAAATCGTGCGATGCGGTGATCTACGACCGGCTTGGGACGGGAGAGCTTCTCGATCTTGTGCGACCGGATTGCGCGAAGATCTATGTCGGCAAGCAGGCAGGTGCGCATTATAAGAAGCAGGAGGAAATCAACCGGATTCTGGTAGAGACCGCAGGAAAATACGAGAAGGTTGTCCGCTTAAAGGGCGGCGATTCGTTTGTGTTCGGACGTGGCGGCGAGGAAATCCTTACATTGCAGGAAGCGGATATTCCGTTTCAGGTGATTCCGGGTGTGACTTCTGCGATTGCGGTGCCGGAGGTGCTTGGAATTCCGGTGACGCATCGGGAGATGAGCCGGAGCTTTCATGTGATTACCGGACATACGAAGAAGGGCGAGGCAGATGCACTTGCGAACATCCATAAACAGGAGGGAACCAGCGTGTTCCTGATGGGACTTTCGAATCTGGAACCGATTATGCAGAGACTGCGCGAAGAGGGGGAATCGGAGGAGACACCGGTTAGTGTGATTTCAAATGGTATGCTGCCCGGAGAGACAATCGTGCGCGGTACGATAGGGACGATCGGCAAACTTGTTTCGAAGAACGAGCTTGTTTCACCGGCAATCATAGTCGTCGGGCAGACAGCTGCCTGTACGATGAAGGACAAGAAGCGCAGTGCGATTGATGGCTGCAAGATCGGTGTCGTTGGCACGGCGGTATTCCGGGAGAAACTGCGCGGACTGCTGGAAGAAAAAGGCGCATCGCTGTTTTCAATCTGTGATATGCATGTCAGAACGTGTCCGGATATGGAGAAGTTGGATGTGGCAATTCAGAATTTGAAGGATTACCAGTGGATCGTATTCACAAGCCAGAACGGAATCAGGTTATTCTTTGACCGGGTGCGCGCGTGTGCAGTCGATCTTCGGAAGTTTACAGATATCCGATTTGCAGTGGTTGGAAGTGGCTGTGCACAGGCGCTGGAGCAGTATGGATTTTATGCAGATTATATACCGGAGCAATATACGACAGAAAGTCTTGCAAATGGGCTTTGTACCATTGTAAAATCAGGAGAAAAGGTTTTGATTCCGCGGGCGAAGGAAGGAAGTCTGGTCTTAGAACAGATTCTATCTGCGAACCGGATTGACGCGGAGATTCTATCCATCTACGATGTGCGTGGCGCGCGGACAGAAAACTGGAAATACTTAAATAATTACGATGCAATTTTATTTGCAAGCGCTTCGGTGTTGCCCGTACCGCTCCAATATACAATAGCTGTTTTACTCATAATGCTCCTTTCTGTTTTTATATATTATGTCGTAACAGTGAGTTTTACAATGCTGCGACCTTGTAACCATAATTTTTGATAGATTCTTTTGCATTTTTCAAATTTTTTAAATGTTTTTATTGCTTCGCATTCATTGCAATATACTTTCCAGCAGCCTGAACATATGCTGTTTTGCCCTGCGTTTTCAATAAATCCTATTACATCGCAAAGCGGATACCCGAGAAAAATACCGATTTCGTGCGGAAATGAAGCACTGTTTTTCAAGCGCGATTTAAGCTTTGATATGCAGTAATCGGCATCATTTAATTCATATCCGTAAAATTTTAAAAACTCATCTACCTTGTTTTTGTTTAAATCATTTTGCAATTTATCTTTTCTGTATGCATATACAAGGGCAGTGTTACTGCACTTTTTTAATATCAGCAGTTCA
>OHYI01000283.1_pt1 | contig 17964 bp, 14 predicted proteins | sample 1580231 | NCBI WGS metagenome assembly OHYI01 (sample SAMEA3882555, study PRJEB24775) | human gut metagenome | biome: human-associated habitat; feature: intestine environment; material: feces | place: Netherlands | collected 2009/2010
CACTTGCGTCAACATCCGTCAATATCAAATGCGTTTAGGCTACAGCGAAGCGTGGATGACCGAATATGTCCACCGCATCGTCCTTTTGGCCAAGAAAGAGCCTAAACCCAAAGACGTGGACGAGAAAAAATAAAAAACGCTTGGGACGTTAAACGTTTTTTCTTAATTTTGTAACGAGAAGGCAAAAATGACAGCAGAAGAAGATGCATTATTACGGACATTAGAGGCTCGTGTCACTCAGGTGACGCTGGAACACAAAACCTTGAAAGACCGTTATGCCGCGTTGTCGCGCACCATGAAAAAAGATGCCACCATCGCCGCGCTACATTCGCAAATCGACCGCCTGCAAACAGATTATGCCAACTTGAAAACGGCCAAGATGATCGACATCAGTAGCGAAGACATGAAAAACGCTAAGTCGAGATTATCAAAGTTAGTGCGTGAAGTAGACAAGTGTATCGCACTTTTAAATGTGTAAAACATCATGGAAGTAAGCGAGGACTTTACCATAACCCTGAGATTGGGGCAGCAACCTCTGTCCATCACCATACGGCGGGAAGATGAGGAAGCCTATCGGGCAGCCGAAAAGCTGATTAACCAAAGATACAACAGCTACGCAGCCCAGTATCCGGATCAGGGCAATGAAATTTATTTGTGCATGGCGGCGTTGAGCATTGCGCTCTCGTTGAAAAAAAACGAATTCCGCAACGATACACAGCCATTCGTTGACAGCATGAAACGCATGTTGGACACTTTGGATGAAACCTTAGGGACGAAAGCACAATAAAAACATTCATTCTACAGGAAAAACCACACGCACTGTTTCTCTTTCTCCGCGCCATGCGGACGGGGTGAGCGGTGCGTGATTTTTTATATTATTCATTATAAACAAAAAAGATATGGTATTTATAATCTCCGTAGCTTGCCTTATCGTCGGATGTATAGCGGGATTCGCTTTATTCCGCTATGTGGCAACGGGTAAATATCGGCAAATTATCGAAGAAGCGAGCAAAGAAGCCGAAGTCATCAAAGAGAAAAAACTGCTCGAAGTGAAAGAAAAGTTCCTGAACAAGAAGTCGGAACTGGAAAAGGAAGTGCAGCAACGCAACCAACAAATACAGCAGCACGAAAACCGCCTGAAACAACGCGAACTGAGCCTGAACCAACGTCAGGACGACCTGAACCGTAAAAAAGGCGAAATAGAAACCGACCGTAAACGGCTGGAAAACCAACAGCAGGGATTGGCGCGTCGCGAAGAAGAGTTGAAGGAACTGGAAGCCAAAGAACGCGAAAAACTGGAAGCCATCAGCGGGCTGAGTGCCGACGAAGCACGCGAACGCTTGGTAGAATCCCTGAAAGACGAAGCCAAGACCAACGCGGCAAGCTACATCAATGAAATCATGGATGAAGCCAAATTGACAGCCAACAAGGAAGCCAAACGTATCGTCATACAAAGCATACAGCGCGTAGCAACGGAAACGGCTATTGAAAACAGCGTGACTGTATTCCACATCGACAACGATGAAGTGAAAGGACGTATCATCGGCCGTGAAGGACGCAACATCCGTGCATTGGAGGCTGCCACGGGCGTGGAAATCGTCGTGGACGACACTCCCGAAGCCATTGTCATTTCGGCATTCGACCCCGTACGTCGGGAAATCTGCCGCCTGGCCCTGCATCAGCTCGTAGCCGACGGACGTATCCATCCGGCACGTATCGAAGAAGTGGTAGCCAAAGTGACCAAGCAAGTGGAAGAAGAAATCATCGAAACCGGTAAACGCACTACTATCGACCTGGGCATCCACGGTCTGCATCCGGAACTTATCCGCATTATCGGTAAGATGAAATACCGTTCTTCATACGGCCAGAACCTTTTGCAGCATGCACGCGAGACAGCCAATCTTTGCGCTGTGATGGCTTCTGAACTAGGTTTGAATCCTAAAAAAGCAAAACGTGCCGGATTACTGCATGATATAGGTAAAGTACCTGATGAAGAACCGGAATTGCCGCACGCATTGTTAGGCATGAAGATAGCCGAAAAATATAAAGAGAAACCAGACATATGTAATGCTATCGGTGCTCACCATGACGAAACTGAAATGACTAGCCTGCTGGCTCCCATCGTACAGGTATGTGATGCCATTTCAGGCGCACGTCCAGGCGCTCGCCGTGAAATCGTAGAAGCTTATATCAAGCGTTTGAACGATCTAGAACAATTAGCCATGTCTTATCCAGGGGTAACAAAAACCTATGCTATCCAAGCTGGCCGCGAATTACGTGTGATTGTAGGTGCCGACAAGATTGACGACAAACAGACTGAAAGTTTATCCGGTGAAATTGCGAAAAAGATTCAAGACGAAATGACTTATCCGGGACAAGTGAAGATTACAGTCATCCGCGAAACACGTGCGGTAAGTTTCGCCAAATAAAAATCAGAAACAAGAAACTCAACTATAATCCCTCTTTTTCTTTAGAAGAAAGAGGGATTTTTCATTTTGTATTCCCACATTTTATCCACAGTCTGGACAAACTCAAGAAAAAAAATAAATTTCTAATTGCCAAGCAGTAAATCATCTAATCCTTCATTTAAATTATGTAGAACATAAAACAAGATCAAACTATGAGACTTAACAGTATGCTAGCCACAGTGCTTATTTTCCTTTGCTCTTTAGTAATTTCATCGTGCAGCAATGATGAACTTGCTCCCATCTCCTTAAAAAATAGAGAAACAGCAAATATAAAATTAAACTATCCTAATAATCAGACATACTCTTTTCCTTTGCAAGGGGGAGACGGGAATTATGAAATAAGCTGCGATAAACCGGAAATTATAGAAACCAAAATGATTTCTTCTTGCGACATATCCATAAAAGCATTAGCATTAGGTGAAGCGATTATTACTGTAAGAGATCAATCTGGAAACACACTTGACATTCATGTAATAGTAGACTATTACACCGATAATTACATTGTAAGCAAACAGGATATACTTCTTACAGGAGACTTAAAAGATTCTGAAAAACAAACAATTAAAGAAAAAGCATTAGCTACAATACCAGTAAAGACAGGAGGAGGATACAAATTTATCTACACGGATGCAGAAATTGCAAGAGGCAAAGTACTGGTTTATCAAGAAAAGTTTGGAGACAAGGCTATAGAAGGTAGTTTTGAAAGAAAATCCAATGAAATAGAAAATGAGCAATGGGGTACAAGACATATCATCTCATTTGATCTAACTCTTCCAGAACAACCCAAAAGAACATTTATAATCTCTGAATATATACCTTCTTCCAGGACTTCCCCCATAGTCCTCATGGCTTTTTTTGAGGATTTAAAAAAGACATTCACTATAGATTATCCGACCGTCGAGCAAGTTTATACCGAGCAAGTATTAACTGTACCGTCACATTTATATTATTAATATATTATCTTTCTTTCCAAAAGGAAAGAGCATTCATTCTTGTTATATGCGGTAGAACCTCATCTACCCCATATAACAAGAATGATCCCCCATTCCTCCAATATCCCCATGTATAAAAAACATTCTTTTGGCCAAAAGTTTATTTTTGAAGTATTCGTTTTTCTTCGAACATTTTTTTTGCACAGGCATACCCTTCCTCATATAAATCGGTCAGTTTCTTTATATCTGTTTCAATACGGTCCACTTCCATCGGCTTTTCAGGACGAATTACCACAATCCTGCCCCTGTCTTCCAATTGCTCTACCAAATCAAGCTGTTCGTTGTAAATACGACAACGTTTACTTAAAACCACGCGCAAACGAGGGTATTTTTTATAGATAAAATGAGGAATTTTCATATCCTTTCCTTTTTTGCGATATCCCCGATTACGGGTAAGTACCACTACATTTTTATCAAATCCTTGTTCAATAGCACGCAACACAGGAATAGAATCCACAATTCCCCCATCCAGCATCGGCTCACCATCTACATAAGCTATAGGACAAACATAAGGAAGACTGCTGGACGCCTTAGCTATGGCAATAATACGTCGAGGATCATGTTTCTCTTCCAAATAACACGCCCTACCTGTAATGCAATTAGTAGTCACCATTTCAAAACGAGCAGGATTTTCAGCATATGTTTTATAATCATAAGGAAGAATTTCCTTAGGAAAATGTTCATAAAGCAATTCCTGATCAAGAATACTGTGCTTACGCCATAAATGCTTTATGCCGATATAATGATATTTCTCCAATAAATCAATATTACTAAACTTAGCTCTACCACGCTGGCGAGACATATATGAAAGACCATTGCACGCTCCGGCAGAAACTCCTACCCCATACGGAAACCAAACCTTCTTATCCATCATATAGTCTAATACCCCGCAGGTAAAAACTCCGCGCATACCTCCGCCTTCCAGTACCAGCCCTGTTTTATCATCTATTTTCATAATCAATGTTGAGGAACAAATCTATCCTTGAAAGAGTTCACTGCAAAGTTAACCTTTTCAAAGTATTTAGCCGTATCTTTTATATTTATTAAATAATTGCATTCCATCATAAATATCAATCAAATTCTCCTAGCAGTATAAATTACTGAATGGCAACTTATCAAGGAAAAATAAGAGAAACCTGTGAAATTAGAAAAGCAAGATTGACAAATGATAAAAATAAAGCCGAAATCGATTAAAAAATCAAATAAGCAAATAGTACTTTTAAGATTATAATTATTACATTTGCAACACAGTTCAATAAATTTTCAATTAAAATAAAGTTAGCCATGTTTGATTCCGCAACTTATCAAAGACGCCGTCAGGCACTTAGAAACAAAGTGCAAAACGGTATTATCCTTATACTAGGTAATAATGAAGCTCCGGCAAACTATCCGGATAACACATATAAATTCCGTCAGGACAGTTCATTCCTCTACTTCTTCGGCCATTCTCACCCCGGATATGCAGGTGTAATAGATATAGAAGCAGGAGAGGATTATTTCTTCGGAAATGATGTAGATATGGACGACATTATCTGGATGGGGCCCCAACCCAGTGTGAAAGAGTTGGCTGCACAAGTAGGTATTCAGAAAAGTTTTCCCTTCCCCCAGCTAAAAGAGGTGGTAGGAAAAGCTATCGCGCAAGGTAGAAAAGTACATTTCCTTCCTCCCTACCGATTCGATAATATGATGCTCTTGGAAGACTTAACCGGTATCCGTGCCGCTATAGTAAAGAAATACGCTTCTGTAGAATTGATAAAAGCTGTAGTTGATTTACGTTCTGTAAAAGAAGCTTGCGAAATAGCAGAAATCGATTTGGCATGTAATATCGGTTATGAAATGCACACAGCCGCTATGCGTCTATGTAAACCTGGAATAAAGGAACAATATATCGCCGGAGTACTGGATGGCATCGCCGCTTCTTATGGAAGCATGACTTCATTTGCCACTATCCTGACCCAACATGGGGAAACATTACATAATCATGACCATAGCCATATATTAGAACCAGGACGCATGATGCTGACAGATGCCGGAGCTGAAAGAGTGACAAATTATTGTTCTGACCATACCCGTACCGTACCTGTGGGAGGCAAATTTGAAGGACGGCAAAAAGATGTGTATAATATTGTATTGGCTTGCCATGATAAAGCATTGGAAATTACTCGTCCAGGTATAACCTATATGTCTGTACACTTAGAAGTTTGCAAAGTGCTGGTTCAAGGATTAAAAGACCTGGGGCTCATGAAGGGCAATGTGGAAGAAGCTGTTGCCGCTGGTGCACACGCTTTATTCCTGCCCCATGGATTAGGTCATATGATGGGATTGGATGTACATGACATGGAAGACCTGGGACAAATTTACGTAGGATATGACGATGAAATCCGTCCTTCTTCCCAGTTCGGGCTAGCCTCCCTGCGCATGGGACGTCGCTTACAGGAAGGCTTTGTGATTACCGATGAACCGGGCTGCTATTTTATTCCAGCATTGATTGACAAATGGAAAGCTGAGAAAATGCATACAGACTTCCTGAACTTTGATGCCATTGAAAAATTCAAAGATTTTGGAGGCATCCGCCTGGAAGACGATATTCTGATTACTTCGGAAGGCTCCCGTTTCACTGGCGAGAAACGCATCCCTATCACTATCGAAGAAGTAGAAACTATCATGAATGAGTAACATAACAAACAAAACTATTATTTCTAAAATGAAAAGATTTACATTATTAGCAGCATTAGGTTTATGCAGTATAAGCCTCTTTGCACAAGATGCACAAAAAGAAGAGCCAAAGGAAGAAGGGTTTGTATTCACTACAGTAAAAGAACTGCCTATTACTTCTGTCAAGAACCAAAGCCGTGCCGGTACTTGCTGGTGCTATTCCAGTATGGCTTTTCTAGAATCAGAATTACTTCGTATGGGAAAAGGAGAATACGACTTTTCTGAAATGTACATCGTACACCAAACTTATTTGGATCGAGCCGATGCCGCCGTACGTACTCACGGAGATGTATCTTTTTCCCAAGGAGGATCATTCTATGACGTTATCTATGGAATGAAAAAATTTGGTCTGGTACCCGAAGAAGTTATGCGTCCGGGAGTCATGTATGGTGATACATTAAGTAACCATACAGAACTTACAGCCGTATCGGATGCTGTAGTAGCAGCAATAGCCAAAGGAAAATTACGCAAACTCCAGACAGATAATAACCATAATCCATTATGGAAAAAGGCCATTGCCGCTATTCATGATATCTATTTAGGTAAATGCCCTGAAAAATTCACTTATAAAGGAAAAGAATACACTCCCCATTCATTCTTCGAATCAACAGGATTGAATCCAAATGATTACATTTCATTGACCTCGTACACCCACCATCCGTTCTACGAACCATTTGTTCTTGAAATTCAAGACAACTGGCGTTGGGGGCAATCATACAACCTTCCCATTGATGAATTCATGCAGGTTTTTGATAATGCCATTAATAACGGCTATCCAATCGCATGGGGATCTGATGTCAGTGAACAAGGCTTTACACGTGACGGCGTAGCTGTTATGCCCGATACGGAAAAAGTACAAGAACTAAGTGGATCAGACATGGCTCATTGGTTGAAAATGAAACCGGAAGAAAAGAAACTGAACACCAAACCACAACCTCAGAAATGGTGTACACAAGAAGAACGCCAGGAAGCTTATGACAATTGGGAAACAACCGATGATCATGGTATGTTGATTTACGGTATAGCTAAGGATCAAGAAGGAAACGACTATTATATGGTAAAGAATTCTTGGGGAAAAGCCGGAAAATACGATGGCTTATGGTATGCCTCTAAAGCATTCGTCCGTTACAAAACCATGAATATCGTAGTCAATAAAAATGCACTGCCTAAAGAAATTGCTAAAAAATTAGGTATCAAATAATCCGCTACTATACAATACTTTACCGCTAATTCCATAAAATATATATGGAATTAGCGGTTTTTTTATTTGTTTTTTCCTAACTTTACGGATTGATTGGGTAAGTATAACCAGAAAATGGTATTATCCCGTCTCCGAGAGCAGAAAAAAGAAAAAACAATATATAAAATGAATCACAAATGGAATTATCAACCTCCAAGCCAAGAACAGACAGAAGCAGCTAAAGCATTAGCCAAAGAAACAGGGATCAGCCCGATTCTTTGTAAGTTGTTGCTGGAAAGAGGTATAACCTCAGCAGCAGAGGCTAAAAGATTTTTCCGCCCCCAGCTTAACGAGCTACACGACCCATTCCTGATGAAGGATATGAGCATTGCTGTAGAACGGCTTAATCAAGCTATGGGCAGGAAAGAACGTATCATGGTTTATGGAGATTATGATGTAGACGGTACAACAGCTGTAGCATTGGTATACAAATTTCTCCAGCAGTTCTATTCGAACATTGACTACTATATTCCCGACCGATATAATGAGGGCTACGGAGTATCAGTAAAAGGAGTGGATTATGCCTGTGAAACAGGTGTAAAACTCATTATTGTGTTAGATTGCGGTATTAAAGCCGTAGAGGAAATTGCTTATGCAAAAGAAAAAGGTATCGATTTCATCATCTGTGACCACCATGTGCCTGATGATATATTGCCACCAGCCGTAGCTATTCTGAATGCCAAACGGGCTGACAATACATATCCTTACGATCATCTTTCGGGATGTGGTGTAGGCTTCAAGTTCATGCAGGCTTTCGCTTTGAATAATGGCATTGAATTTCATCAACTAACTCCTTTATTAGATTTGGTTGCTGTCAGTGTAGCATCAGACATCGTACCTATCATGGGAGAGAACCGAGTGCTGACACACCACGGCTTAAAACAGTTGAATTCCAATCCCAGTGTAGGTCTGAAAGCTATTATCGATGTATGCGGATTATCAGAAAAAGAAATTACCGTAGGTGATATCGTATTCAAGATAGGTCCGCGCATCAACGCATCCGGACGTATACAGAACGGAAAAGAGGCGGTGGAACTGCTCATAGAAAAGGACTTCTCGGCAGCATTGGAGAAAGCCAACCAAATCAACCAATACAATGAAACCCGTAAAGATCTGGATAAGACCATGACCGAAGAGGCCAACCAAATTGTAGACCACTTGGAAGGACTAGCAGACCGGCGTTCCATTGTCATCTATAATGAAGCGTGGCATAAAGGTGTTATCGGTATCGTAGCCTCACGCCTTACAGAGATTTATTACCGCCCGGCAGTTGTATTAACCCGTACAGATAATCTGGCAACTGGTTCCGCCCGTTCCGTATCAGGTTTCGATGTCTACAAAGCTATCGAACATTGTCGTGACTTGTTGGAAAACTTTGGAGGACACACTTATGCTGCAGGACTATCCATGAAAGTGGAAAATGTGGAAGAATTCACCCGTCGTTTTGAAACCTATGTCACAGAACATATTTTGCCGGAACAGACCAGTGCTGTAATTGATATTGATGCAGAAATTGACTTCCGGGATATCACTCCGAAGTTCCATGCCGACCTGAAAAAGTTCAATCCCTTCGGACCGGACAACCACAAACCAATCTTTTGTACACATAATGTATATGATTATGGAACCAGCAAAGTAGTAGGGCGTGATCAGGAACACATCAAGTTGGAATTGGTAGACAATAAATCAAACAATGTGATGAATGGCATCGCTTTCGGACAAAGTTCACAAGCACGCTATATCAAGACCAAACGTTCTTTTGATATTTGTTATACCATTGAAGAGAATACGCACAAACGTGGTGAAGTACAATTGCAAATAGAAGATATAAAACCCAGTGAGGAATAATGATAAAGATTTATCTTTGAAATAAGTCAAAACTTTAATGACGTTATCAGACACTTATCAGAATAATAAGATGATAAGTCATTGGAGTTTTGACATAATTTTCTTATTTCCCTTCCAATGACCTATAAAGAAATTCTAAAACAATATTGGGGATATGATGACTTTCGGGGCATACAGAAAGAAATCATTGAAAGTATAGGCAACGGTCACGACACGCTAGGATTGATGCCTACCGGTGGCGGCAAATCCATTACCTTCCAAGTACCAGCTTTAGCACAACCCGGATTATGTTTGGTTATTACACCTCTTATTGCCCTGATGAAGGACCAAGTACGCAATTTACGCGACCGAGGTATCAAAGCTTTGGCAGTTTATTCAGGCATGACACGCGAAGAGATCATTGTTGCATTGGAAAACTGTATCTTCGGCGACTATAAATTCCTTTATATTTCTCCGGAAAGGCTGGATACTGAAATATTCCGTAGCAAACTACGGAACATGAAGGTAAGCATGATCACGGTAGATGAGTCACACTGTATCTCTCAATGGGGATATGATTTCCGCCCTGCTTATCTGAAAATTGCAGAAATTCGCGAACTCCTTCCCGACATACCTGTATTGGCACTGACAGCAACTGCCACTCCGGAAGTAGTAACAGATATTCAAACAAAGCTAAACTTTAAAAAAGACAGTCAGGTTTTCCGAATGAGTTTCGAAAGAAAAAACTTGGCTTACATTGTACGTCCTACAGAAAATAAACAGGAAGAGCTATTACATATTTTAAATAGTGTGCCCGGCTGCGCCATTGTCTATACCCGCAACCGGAAACGTACACGTGAAATTGCCGAACTACTGGTCAATAACGGCATAACTGCCACTTTCTATCATGCCGGTTTGAATAATGATGTAAAAGATCAACGTCAAAAAAGCTGGCTCACCGGAGAAAGCCGTACTATGGTAGCAACCAACGCCTTCGGAATGGGTATCGACAAACCAGATGTACGTATCGTTATCCACATAGATATGCCTGATTCTCCTGAAGCCTATTTTCAAGAAGCCGGACGAGCAGGGCGCGACGGGCAGAAAGCATATGCTGTCCTGCTATACGCCCAAAGTGATAAAACCACCCTCAACAAACGTATCAGTGATACATTTCCCGACAAGGATTATATCCGAAAAGTGTACGAAGATATCAACTACTATTTTCAAATGGCCATGGGAGACGGTATGGGTTGCACCTTTGCTTTTAACTTGGATGAATTCTGTCGTAACTTCAAACATTTCCCCGTACAAGCCGACAGCGCTTTAAAGATTCTGACCCGTGCCGGATATTTAGAATATACAGACGAGCAAGATAATGCTTCACGTATTCTTTTCACGATGAAACGCGACGAACTCTATAAACTACACGAGAATGATACAGATACAGAGAAACTGATAAACATCATCTTGCGTTCTTATACAGGACTATTTACTGATTATGCCTATATTAACGAAGATTCCTTAGTAATCCGCTCCGGATTAACCCGCCAACGAATCTATGAAATTCTACTGGCGCTGACTCGTAGACATATCATACATTACATTCCACGGAAAAAGACACCTTATATTATATATACCCGTGAACGGCAAGAAAAGAATCGCCTTGCCCTAACTCGGGAAATATACGAAGACCGGAAAAAAAGCTATACCACCCGAATCAAGGCTATGATAGAATATGCCACAGCCGATGATAAATGTCGTAGCCGAATGCTACTCAGATATTTCGGAGAAAAGAACGAACACAACTGCGGACAATGTGATGTATGTCTTAACAAACATCATTCAGGAATAAAACAGGGAGAATTTCAAGAATTGGAACAACAAATCAAACAGCTATTGCAGGCAGGCGCCATGCCTGCTTCAGAACTACTGAACCAATTGAATAGCAATCGTGAAAAAGCGGAAAAGGTACTCTCCTACCTACTTTCCGAAGAAATAATACAATTAAAAGATGGAATTCTTTCTGTATAAATCGTATCTTTGCCATTGATTTATTAACCTTTTACCCCAACAGAACATGAAAAAAATGCATTTGGCAATCATTTGTCTTTTTACCGGTTGTACTATCTTTGCCCAAAACATAGATGTACAGCCCATCCCTCAACAAGTTTCCAAACAAGACGGACAAATCAATTTACCTGAAACTTACCAACTCTTGGGAGAAACTGAAGCCAATCCATATGCCGTACAAGAATTAAAAGATTTATTAGGTGGAAAACACCCGGCCAATACCGGTTTGCGCATTTATATAGGAGAAAAAGGAGACAAGTCCATCCGCAAGTTTACTCGTCAGATCCCCAACCAAAAGGAAGGTTATTATCTATCCATCAATAATAAGGAAATAATTCTGGCAGGAAACGATGAACGTGGAACCTACTATGCCTTGCAAACCTTAAAACAATTGCTCAAAGATAACCAATTACCGGTAATAGAGATACAAGACTATCCGGCCATACGCTACCGTGGTGTCGTAGAAGGATTTTACGGGACCCCCTGGAGCCATAATGCCCGTCTTCGCCAACTTCAATTTTATGGTGAAAACAAAATGAACACCTATATATACGGTCCTAAAGATGACCCTTACCATAGTTCTCCCAACTGGCGTCTGCCTTACCCCGAAAAAGAAGCAAAACAATTACAGGAATTAGTAAAAGTAGCTCAAGAAAACGAAGTCGATTTTGTTTGGGCTATCCATCCGGGACAAGACATCAAATGGAATAAGGAAGACCGTGAATTATTATTGGCAAAATTTGAAAAGATGTATCATCTCGGTGTCCGTTCTTTTGCCGTCTTCTTTGATGATATTTCAGGAGAAGGTACCAACCCTGTGAAACAAGCAGAACTGCTGAATTACATAGATGAACATTTTGTAAAAGTAAAACCGGATGTAACTCCCCTTATCATGTGTCCTACAGAATACAATAAAAGTTGGTCCGACCCTGCTAAAGGATATCTTACTACTTTAGGAGACAAACTGAATCCATCCATACAAATTATGTGGACAGGAGACCGGGTTATTTCCGATATTACCCAAGATGGTATTCAATGGATAAACGAACGGATTAAACGTCCGGCATATATATGGTGGAACTTTCCTGTTTCCGATTACGTTAGAGATCATCTGCTCATGGGACCAGTATATGGAAACGATACTCAAATAGCCAATCAGATGTCTGGCTTTGTAACTAATCCGATGGAACATGCCGAGGCTTCTAAAATAGCCATTTATAGTGTAGCCTCATACGCTTGGAATCCAACAAAATATAACAGTGAAAAAACTTGGAAAGACGCTATTATGAACATTTTGCCCGATGCTGCCACTGAACTGGAATTCTTTGCCGCCCATAATTCGGACTTGGGCCCCAACGGACATAAATATCGCCGAGAGGAATCTGTAAATCTCCAACCCACAGCGCAGAGCTTTACTGAAAGTTACATAAAAAATAAAACTTACACTGAAAAAGACTTCTCTATTCTACAAGAAACCTTCAGCCAGATGGTTGAATCAAGTGATATTTTAGTCGCCCATGCTGATAAAAATCCGATTATAGTAGAAATCATGCCTTGGCTTTATCAGTTCAAACTATTGGGTGAAACCGGAAATGAAGTACTGGCAATGGTCAAAGCATACGACAAAAATGACCAATCTTTATTTATGCGTAAATACAAACACGTGAAAGCCTTGCAACAACAAATGTTTCAAATTGACCAGACATACAACCAAAACCCTTACCAGCCGGGTATAAAGACAGCAGGAAGAGTAATCAAGCCATTGATTGATCAAACTTTCGCCACCGTCACGCAATGCTATAACCAAAAATATAGCACACTGCTGAATGCTGAAACCGACTATATGCCGCATAAACTAATAAGCGATATCAGTCAGATAAAGAACTTACCTTTACAGGTAAAGATAAACCGCATTCAGATTTCTCCGGCGCTGGAAGTTATCAGATGGCCCGGTAATGGTTCATTGACTATCGAACTGGATCAAGTTTATCCCGGAGAAAATATAGAGATAGATTTCGGGAAACCGGAAATCGCAACTTGGGGAAGTCTTGAGATATCTGCAAATGGAAAAGACTGGAGTAAAGTAAACTTTACACAAGAAAACAACCGACTGACTGCCAGTTTACAACAGAAACCAATAAAGGCAGTACGTTTTACCAACATGCAGCATCAGGAACAAGAAATTTACCTCAGACGATTTATTATAACAATAGACAAATAAAACAACTATAAATTATGGGCTTATTTAAATCCTTATTCGGCGGAAACAACACCCCCGAAACCGAAAAAGAGAAAAATGATAAAAAGAACTTCGAGATTTTAAAATACGACGGCATCCGCGCCCAACGTATGGGTAAACTACCTTATGCCATTAAATGTTTTGAAGAAGCAGTTGCCATCAACGATGAATTGGAAACACTCAGCCTGCTAGCCACTGCTTATACACAGGCAAACCGACTAGATGATGCCCGTATCACACTAGACCGCATGGCTACAAAAGATCCTGAACAAGTAAACACCTTCCTTTCACTAGCTGGCATCTGCTATATGCAGGAAGATTACGAAAATATGAAGGATGCCTGCCAAAAAGCTTTGGTTTTAGATAATAAGAACCCCCTATCTTTCTATTTGACAGCAAAAGCAGCTATCGGCATGAAAGATGATATCACCGCCATCGCTATGCTGACTAAAGCTATCGTATTGAAAGAAGATTATACCGAAGCATACCAGCTACGCGCTGAAGTACTTTGGAAAATGAAACAAGCAAAAGATGCTGCCGAAGATATACAAAAGTTGCTCAGCCTCAATCCCGACGACGAACAAGCCTTGCTTTTGAAAGGAGAAATTCTAGCCGCCACCAATGAACCGGAACAAGCACAAGAATGTTTTAATCAAGTATTGTCACTCAATCCGTTCAATGAAAAGGCCTATATCCTGTCAGGAGAACTATATCTGGTAAACAAAGATTTTGACAAAGCATTGGCTGTATATGATGAAGCCATTGAAATCAATCCCAACTTTGCCAAAGCATATCATGAACGAGGACGTATCAAATTACTTAAAGGAGACAAAGACGGATCTGTGGAAGATATGAAGAAAGCAATAGAACTGGCTCCTGAAAATGAAATGAATATTAGCGGTCAATACAATAATTATGAAAACATGACTAAGAATGTTCCGTTTTAAAAGCGGAACATTTCAATTCGTTTTATTGTTTATTTATATACAAAATAAGCAAAAAACACATGAGCGTAAAAGAACAGTATTGGAAATATTCCCTTATCACCATTATACTGGGATTAGGACTTATTTTATTTATAAAAATGTCTCCTTTCATGGGAGGTATTTTAGGAGCATGCACCATTTACATCATGGTAAGAAAACAAATGTTTTATCTTACCCAAGAAAAACATTTCAAAAAAAGTATTACAGCCATTTTACTCTTGATAGAAGCCATCATGTGCTTTCTTGTACCTTTATCATTGGCTGTATGGTTACTGATCAATAAATTACAGACGGTAAACGTAGATACGACAGGTTTTATCCATACGGTAACCAATCTTGCCGATTGGCTTCATACCAAGACGGGATATGACTTACTAAGCGCAGAAAACATTTCATCCATAGCCTCAATTCTTCCTGCCATCGGACAGTTTCTGATGGGAAGTATCAGTAGCTTTGCCGTTAATGCTTTCGTATTGGTCTTTATTCTCTACTTCATGCTGATTGGCGGAATTCAAATGGAAAAATACATCTATGAGTTACTTCCCTTCAGCGATACAAACAAAAAAAATGTACTGAAAGAAATTAATATGATTGTCAGGAGTAATGCAATAGGTATTCCCTTACTGGCAGTCATTCAAGGAGGAATAGCTACATTAGGCTACTATTTGTTTGATGTACCCAGCGCGCTATTGTTTGGCTTCCTGACCTGCTTTGCCACCGTCATTCCTATTGTAGGAACGGCATTGGTATGGTTCCCGCTAGCCGCCTATCTTGCTCTTTCAGGAGATTGGACACATGCCGCCGGACTACTTCTTTATTGTGGATTAATTGTAACAAACATTGACAATCTAATTCGTTTTATTCTGCAAAAGAAGATGGCAGACACCCATCCACTCATCACCATTTTTGGAGTGGTCATCGGACTTTCCTTATTCGGATTCATGGGTGTCATATTCGGACCGTTATTATTATCCATCTTCATTTTATGCGTGAATATCTTTAAGACACAATACTTAAAATAATCACTTTATATATAGTTGATAAGCATCCGCCAGTTGTTTCATCGCCTTTTCAATGATACAACGCGGACTTGCCACGTTTAAACGCATAAAGCCAATGCCTTCCTTACCAAACATTTCCCCGTCATTCAATGCCAAATGCGCTTTATCTACAAAGAATTCATTCAAATCTTTCTGGCTCAACTCCAGTTCACGGCAATCCAACCAAACTAAATAAGAAGCCTCCGGACGAATGGCCTTGATTTTAGGTGCATGTTTTTTCAAAAATTCGTCGACAAAATCTATATTTCCTTGTATATACGCCAAACATTGGTCAAGCCATTCCGTACCATGACTATAAGCAGCCTCAACAGAAAGAAAAGCAAAGACATGTCCCATATCCAACTCACCGGCATCCATATAGATACGGAAGCGTTTACGCAAATCTTCATTAAAAATAAGAGCATGTGAGGCAGATAGTCCCGGCATATTAAAAGCCTTGCTAGGAGACATAAAAGTAACGGAGTTCATTCGAGCCTTTTCACTGACAGTAGCAAAAGGACGATGCGTATGAGGAGGTAAAGTCAAATCCGCATGAATTTCATCCGAGAAGACCAATACTTTCTCATCATAACAGATATCAGCTATCGCTCGTAACTCTGCTTCAGTCCACACAACGCCACCCGGATTATGAGGATTACATAAAATAAAGAGCTTACAACCTTTAATTTGTTCACGAAAAGCATCCAAATCCATACGGTACATCCCGTTCTCCCATCTCAACGGATTTATGACCAAAGTACGCTCATTACGAGTCGTAACCCATGCAAAAGGATGATAAACAGGAGGTTGAATCATTACCTTATCCCCTTTCTGAGTAAAACAATTCATAGCCATACCGATGCCCGGTACAATGCCGGGAACAAAATTTATCACTTCCTTGGTCACGATCAAATCATAACGCTGTTTTACCCAGTTTATAATCGCATTATAATAGCTATCTGGTTTGCCGGTATACCCTAAAACTTCATTTTCGCAACGTTTACGAATAGCATCTGTTACAAAAGGAGCTGTGGCAAAATCCATATCAGCCACCCATAAAGGAATCAAATCCGTACGTCCCCAAATATGTTTCAGCCCTTCTACTTTCTCAGCAGACGTACCGCTGCGATCTATCACTTTATCAAAATTGTATTTCATTGTTTCTATTTTTAGGAATTGTCGCCCAAATATAGGAAATTTCTACATTGGGCGACATTAATATTCCCTTATTTTTTCAAGGCTTCAATTACCTGAGGCATCATTGTCCAAACAAAATTTTCACTTTGTGCTGTATAAAAATTACCATCAACAACCGATCTCTCATCAGTAGCCATCCCTTTACTTACAGCTGGTTTCGCCAAAGGATGCACAGCTAATCTCTTTCCCTCTGTAATTCCAGCAAAATCAAACAGCAGGCCTGCAGCACAATGACCTATCAGGATCTTTCCCTTCCCGGCAAATGCCTTCAAGACCGACATCAAGTCCACATTATAAGGTTTATCCGCATTTTGAGCAAATACGGGAACCGCATCCCCACAGGCAAAAACCAAAGCATCAAAATCATCTTCATGCCCTATAAGATTTGCAATCACATCATCGGCCACCAATTCAATGCCCGAGTTTGTTTTAATTTCCTTTGTTTCCGCCACTGCATACACCTTATAGGATATACCATTTTCAAAAAACGCTTCCAAATACTGGAACAAACCGAATCCGTTCACCGGATTTACCGCTAAAACAGCTACTTTCTTTGCCATAATCTTAACTTATTATAAGTGAAACAATAAATTTATCTAGTAGAACAATAGTTATCTTTAGTAAGTTTATTACTTTTGTAATGCAAATGTAAGTATCCTTCTTTCCAAAAACAAGAAGGCACCTGTAGATAAGGAACTTACATAGAGGTAACCATTGTTGAACGGCAAGCAAATAGAGAATATTAAAAAATGAAAAATTTTCATCCGGATAATAATTGCCCTGTACGGAATGTATTGTGCAGGCTTGGTGATAAATGGTCTATGCTGGTTCTTATCACATTAAATGCTAACGGAACCATGCGATTCTGCGACATTCATAAAACAATAGCCGATATCTCACAACGTATGCTGACTGTAACTCTGCGCACACTGGAAACTGACGGACTAGTGAGCCGGAAGGTGTATGCCGAAGTTCCGCCGCGAGTAGAATATGAACTGACAGAAAGAGGGAAAAGCTTAATACCACATATAGAAGGATTAGTAGATTGGGCTTTACAACAGATGCCGGGAATTATGGAAAGCAGGAGCCAAACAGGCACTGCCTAAAAAAAAATTGAAAAAAAGCTTCTTATTTATTTGTTTTTACTAGAAATATATTACTTTTGCAGCGTATTCAATAACAATAAG
>OHYI01000285.1_pt1 | contig 17856 bp, 5 predicted proteins | sample 1580231 | NCBI WGS metagenome assembly OHYI01 (sample SAMEA3882555, study PRJEB24775) | human gut metagenome | biome: human-associated habitat; feature: intestine environment; material: feces | place: Netherlands | collected 2009/2010
TTTACCGGCGCCATAAGTAAGACCACCCAAAACACCTCCAGATATTGCTCCTGTTAATCCGCCTGTTAAGGTATCTTTTGCAACTTGCTTCAAACTATTTCCTGACAATCCAGAACTTATTGCTCCATAAGAAGCACCACCAATTGCACCTGCTACAGCTCCTGAAACCATCGCAGTTCCTAATCCACCCATTGCTGGCAATGCTGCCAGAACTGCTCCTGCAGCCAAACCGCCTGTTGCAGCAACTACAAGACCAGAAACTGTAACCGCAGTTATACCAATGGCTACTTTTTTCACCGCATTCCAGTCTACTTTTCCAAGCTTATCTGTAATACGATTTGTTGTCGTACACATATGTCGTACCACTTCTGAGCGGATTTCTGCCGTTCTTTCTGAAACATAGGATTTGAAAGATGTATAAGTTTTTCCAATTTTCTGTACCCCATTGCTTACAGAACGAATAAACTGACTTCCTCTGGATGTGATCTTTTGATATGTACTGCTACTGGTTACACGATTTTTCACAGATTGATATGCCTGTTTTGCATGTTTAGCTGCATTTTTGGCAGTTTTTGCTACCCCCTTCACTGTGTTAACAATAGTTTTTGCTGCTTTCTTAGCTGTATTTACTACTGTTTTGACTACCTTTTTCGCAGTATTAACGATTTTCTTGCCGACACTCTTGACTGCTTTCGCTGCTTTTTTAGCTGTACTCTTAATCCTGCTCCACAATGAATGTCCTGTCGGATCACTGTAATTCAGCGGATTATTGGTCGTATAATCGTAGCGGTTTCTGGTCAATGGATTTTCTGTCGTTCCAAGGTCACTATCTTCAGTTGTAAAGGTTCCGTTCTCTGCGTTATAGTATCTTGCCCGCAGATACTGAAGTCCTGTTTTTACATTTGTGGACTCCCCATTGTAACCGTAGTAATTGACACCGTCTGCTGTTCCTGATGTAAGGTTACCGTATGGATCATACTGATAACTGTTCGTCAGGTTAGCATTTTCTGTCAGGATTCCGGTCACGCTGTTTCTTCCGTCATATAAATAATAACTGCTTTCTTCCGATTTATCAACGCTTACCCGTTCTCCGATTCCATTTTCTCCATAAGTATAAGCCTGACGTACTTTCTCGTCTGCCCCATACTCTGCGAGGACTTCTGTATTCTCACGATTGATATCGTTGATGTACTCTGTCAGTGTGTATCCTTTTGCATTGGAACCGCCTTTTACCAGAGAGGCAAGCTGCTCTTTCGGGCTGTTCCCATCTTCGGTACGCTGGTTCTCCGGAATCAGGACTTCATCGCCATAACAGTCTTCCCATTTATAGGTGTTATCCAGTTCGAATACCCGGTTGTTATCTCCATCGTACATGGCTGCCATCAGGACTGTTCCACCCTGTTTTACGACTGCCAGACGATTCTCTGCTGTGTATTCATAAGTAACCGGATCTGCACTGTTTGTCTTATCACATTCCTGGATCAGATTGCCATCTTTATCATAGCTGTAGGTTGTTCCCGGATCGCCCCAGATCTTTGCATTGGTGCGTTTGATGAGCTGGTTGGAATCGTTATACTTGTAATTATATTTTGCTTTGCTGACACCATCTTCGATCTTCTCGTAAGAGGTCCGGTTTCCGATCTTGTCATACGTATAATTATGGACTGTCTTTTTACCGCCCTCTGCTTTTTCTGTACAGCGCGTCAGTTCCCAGTTGTCATCGTATTCATAGGTACGAGTCGTCTGGATCTCTTTTTCCTGATGCTCACAGTCTGCTTTGTCTGTCTCTTTCTGTGTATCGCCCCAGTTGTACCAGTCTTCCCAGCTTGGTGTCTTTCTTGTTCCGGCTTCCAGTTCCGTAGCTGTTTCTCCAACTACATATCCCTGATCATTGTACTTGTACTCATAAGTACTGATTACTTTTCCACATGAACCACAGGTGTTGACAATCTTTGTAATATGATCTTCTGCATCGTAAGATACTTCCGTCTTTGTTCCATTGCTTCTAATAACTTCTGTCACACGGTTCAGTGCATCATGCTTGTAAGTGGTTACTTTTCTATTACGGTCTGTCAGTTTTACCAGATTATCATTTAAGTCGTATTCATAGCTGACCTTTGTACCATCCGGGTATACGATTGCCTGCAGATTATCTGCGTCATCATAAACGTAGCTGACATCCTTTTTCGAACCGCTTGTCACTTTGGTGATTCTTCCAAGTGCATCGTATTCGTAGCTGCTCTTGCCTGTCTGATCCTTCATGGATACCCGTTCCCCGGCACTGTTATATGCGTAGGTCACGTCCTTTTCGGATGTCTCGCCTTTTGCGTCCTGATAAGATTTCTCCAACAGGTCATTCAGTTTGTCGTAATCATACGTGGTTTTCTTGCCGCTTGCCTGTGTATGTCCGGTCAGTCTGCCTTTTTCATCATAGTCGAATTTCTCCGTTCTTCCTGCCGGATCTTTGATGGATGTCAGGTTGCCTTCTAAGTCATAAGTATAATTCGTTGTCTTATTTGCTGCATTGGTGAAGGTCACCAGGTTATCCATGTTGTCGTAACCATAAGTTGTTACACCGCCAAGGGCATCAGTTACTTTGGTCAGGTTGTCATTCTTGTCATATTCCAGATGGCTCTTTAATCCGGTCTTATCTGTAACAACCTGAATATTCCCATGTGCATCGTAATCAAATCCCGTTGTGAATCCACGCTTGTCTGTAATAGAAGTTACCCTGCTGTCCTTATCATAGGTATAGGATTCCTTCTGCCCCAGTGCATCGGTCTCTTCTGTTACACGGTTGTCTTTATCGTAGACTGTCTTTGCAACATAGCCCATCGGATCTGTTACAGATGTAACATTATAATTCTTATCATATCCATAGCTGGTCTTTCTTCCACCCGGTTTGGTGATCTCAGTAATATTTCCTGCCGGGTCGTAAGTGTAAGCAGTTATCTTACCAAGCGGATCAGCTGCAGAAGTCATCTGACCTGCCAGGTCATAACTGTAGGTATTGCTCCGTCCAAGCGGATCTGTCTCCTTCACCAGATTGCCATACTTATCATAAGAAAAGCTGGTTGTTCCATCCAGTGCATTGGTAGAAGACTTCATCTTATGGAGCTTATCGTAAGTATAAGTAGTGGTACTCTTTAAGCTGTCGCTTTCTTTTACCACGTTGTCCACTTTATCATAAGAGAAATTTTTAGTATAACCCAGTGGACTGGTCATACTCTTCAGACGTCCGGCTTTATCATAACTATAGGTATACTCTCCACCATTCGCCTGTGTCATCTTTGTGACATTGTCATTCAGGTCAACACTGTACTGTGTCTCATTTCCCTTTGCATCCGTTACAGAAATGACATTGCCATGCTTGTCGTAATCATATTTGGTAACTGCTCCCTTTGGAGAAATCTGTTCCGTCATGTTACTCAGGCTGTCATATTTGTATTCGGTAATGAGTCCCATCTGATCTTTTGATTTGGTAAGATTTCCAATGGCATCATAACGGTATTCATTTGTTTCTTTTAACGGAGAAGTCTCACCGATCTTGCGGTCCAGTTCATCATACTGGTAGGTTGTCGTATTTCCATTTCCGTCTGTCTGGGATACGAGATTGTCATTTTTATCGTAAGCATACTTGGTAACCGTACCGTTTTCATCGACAGATTCCGTCACATTATCATTTCCGTCATACTTAAAGGTGCTGGATGCTCCCAGTGGATTTGTCTGAGAAATAACCCGGTCTTTCTTATCGTAAGCGTATTTATAGGTGGCTTCCTCTTCTTCTGTCATGGATAACTGGTTGCCGACTTTATCGTAGGTAAAGGTTGTTTTATGACCTTCCGCATCCGTTACCGCTGTAATGCGGTCCATAACATCATATTCATAAGATGTGATACTTCCGTCTGCTTCAGTAAGTTTCAGGAGTCTGCCGTACTGATCGTACTTGTATGTTGCTGTCCTGCCAAGTTCATCGGTCTGTGTCAGTACATTTCCGGCACCATCATAAGTATAATCCATACTGTTTCCACCATTGTCGGAGGAATGGATCAGGTTGCCTGCTCCGTCATATTGATAGGTAATTACGAGTCCCTGTGCATCCGTACATTTTACAAGCTGTCCGATGGCATCGTACTCCATCAGCACCTTGTCCCCTGTCGGCAGTATTATGGATGTGTTATTTCCCTCTTTATCATACACATAACTATACGCATTGCCGAGGGCATCTGTCATCTTTGTGCTGTTGCCCTGTGAATCGTATTCGTAAGTGGTCTTTCCTTTCAGGGCATCCACCGTCTGTTCCAGATTGTCGGTGGAATCATATTTCATTGCTGTAATGTTGCCCTTTGCATCGCTTACCGATGTCATGTTTCCATTACCATCGTAAGTCATGGTACTGGTATTTCCATTTTCATCGGTAGAGGATACCAGATTTCCATTTAAGTCATACTTCATGGATACGGTATATCCAAGGGCATCTTTGGATGTAGTCAGATTTCCTGCCTTGTCGTAAGCATAAGTATCTGTTCTTCCCTCTTCATCGGTAGAAGATACCAGATTTCCTGCTTTATCATAAGTATATGTGGTAGTTCCACCTTCTGGGTTGGTTTCACTTAAGCGGTTTCCTGTATTATCGTAGGTATAAGTCCAGGTTCTTCCACTGTCATCTGATTTTGATACCAGATTGTCTGCCGCATCATAAGTATAAGTGGTAACTGCACCTAATTCATCTGTCTCTTTAGCGAGTCTTCCGCAGTTATCATATTCCTTGGAATGGCTGCTTCCATCTCCATAAGTAATCTTGGTTTCATTTCCTAATGCGTCATATTCATATTTGGTTATATTACCAACTGCATCTTTGGACTGAAGCACCTGTCCAAGAGAATCAAACTTGGATACGGTTGCATTTCCATTTCCATCGGTATATTTTTTCAGATTTCCTGCTTTGTCATATTCATAGAGCTTTGTTCCAAAATCTTTATTACTCTCTTCTATGACACGTCCCATGCTGTCATACTTATAAGTAATTGTATTTCCTTTTGCATCGGTTGCTTTGACCTGCTGATAATTCTTATCATAAACGTAGCTGATCTGATTTCCTTTCGGATCTGTACCACTGGTCATGTTGTACATCTTATCATAAGTATAAGTGGTGGTATTCCCCAGTGCGTCAGTACTTGCTGTAATATTTCCCACACCATCCAGCGTATAAGCGGTCACACCGCCATCGGCTGCTGTCTTGGAAGTCAGATTGCCATTCGCATCGTAACTGTTCGAGGTTACATTTCCAAGTGGATCTGTCATGGTAACTGCACGATTCATCGCGTCATACGTGAATCCCCATGCTGCTCCATTTCCATCCACATATCCGGTCATGTTCGGTCCGTCATACGAATACGTTGTTGTGACACCTCTGCCGTCTGTCTGGGATACCATACGATGTTTGTCATCGTAAGTATAGGTAATGGCTGTTCCATCCGGTTTTGTAGATGTGACCATATTTCCATTACCGTCATAACTGTAAGTAACCGTTGCTCCGTTATATCCAGTTGCACTGGTCAGCTTATTCTGCTCATTATAAGTATAAGAGGCTGTCTTTCCATCCTCTCTTGTCTCCGTTGCTACATTGCCAAATGTATCATAAGTGTAAGTTTTTGTTCCGGCTGCTGTCGTTTCGGAAGCAAGCTGATTCTCTGCATTATAAGTCTTTTCACAGGTTGTTCCATCCGGATATTCAATGGATGTTGTGCGGTACTGATCATCATAATGATAAACGGTCTTATTTCCTTCGTTATCCGTTGTTGTAGTAGAACTCTTTCCGTACTTGAAAGTTGCCGTTCCTTTTTCTGCATCAGTCTGCTCTACAACTCTTCCTTCTTTATCGTAAGTATTCTTTACAACCGTATTGCCATTCTCATCTTTCCAGCTTGTCATACGGCTGTCATCATCATATTTGTACTCTTTTGTTGTTCCATTCGGATCTGTTACAGATATCAGATTTCCCTGCTCATCATATTTGTAAGAAACTTTTCCACCATCTGGAAGAGACAGTTCCTTGATATGCCCGAATTTATCCTGTTTTACCCCGAATGTTTTTCCGGATGGTGTTGTAATCTTACTCAGATTATAATCATCGTCATAATCTAATACTGTCTTAAATCCATTCACATCCGTTACATAACGTAAAATTCCATATTTATCAAATGACCAGACGCTCTGATCCGCATCTGTCAGTTCCCATCCGATGTAGTCATGGTCTGTATCTTTATAGCTGACTGCTTTTAAATCATATACATAACCATCCGGAGTAGTGTAGCTTCCATCTTCATTCTTATCAAAGATCAGATAACTTCCGTCCCCTCTCATATACAGAAGACTTCCGTCCTCCATTTGAGAAAGTGACTGGTCATAGTTAAAGCTCCATCCACGTCCGAACATGGAATGCTGGTCTGTTCCTTTGGAATTGTAGCTTCTTGTAATGGAGAATTCTCCATTCAGTTCATTCATCGTCGCATCGGACTGATCCATGTAGAAGTTACCAGTATTTAAGTTGACTGGTTCAAATCCAAATTCACAGTGCAGGCCTCTTCCCATCAATGCTCCGTCAATCCGCATCTTATCCTGATCGGTAAGCGGTGCAGGACTATATGGAACATTTGTCTGTGGGTTACGGATAAAGATCGTGTTATTTGCGACTACCAGTGCGTCCATAACCTGATTGTCTTTCATAATGTTCTTAAGCGGAACACCATAATATTTTGCAATCTTCGGGAATGTATCAAACTGCTTCACTTCATAGATCACAAAGCTGTCACTGGTCACTTCTTTTCCTGTTTCCAGCTTTCCATCAATCTCTTTCGATGCTTTTGCTTTGATCTTATAAAGCTTGTCCTTCGTCAGCCCTGAATACAGTGCACTCTGCCAGTTGGAATCTTTGCTGTAATACTTATTCGCCTCCGGGAACTGCTTATTGTATTCAGTACTGTCTGGATAGGAATACAATGGTTTTGCATCTGTTTCGTGATGTTCTTCATTTTCCTCATCTGGAAGCAGATAATATTCTACTGTAGATTTGCTCTTTGCAATTCCGTCTGCAAATACGGCATCAAACTTCAGCTTTCCATTTGTATTCTTTTCTGTCATCGGGCGAAGCAGGATCGTTGTTTCATCCAGTGACATATCTCGCAGATATGGATCTTCAGCCGGTGACCACTGGATGCTGAGTTTCGGTCCATAAACGGATGCCCTGTTATTCAGTACCTCACACTGCATAGAAGCTCCAAGGTTATTTGCCTCGGCAATGGCTACCAGTGCAAATCCGTTATTCGCATGAGTTCCCTGCACCCAGTCATTGACCAGATCTTTGACGTCATAATTGATATAGCTGTTCCTGCTGGTACTTGCATTCTGTACATCCTGAAACGTAAGATTTACTGGTTTTGTTTTCCATGTGATGGAGGTGTTCCACGACTGATCTACACGATAAAGTCCAAACTGGGATGCACCACCACTGTATGCAGTTTTCTGACTGACTGCAAATGTTGCACTGTCAATTTTGGAATCTTTCGGAATCTGACTAAAATTTGAATTTACTTTGATATAAGTCCGGCAGTTCTGGTGTGCAGTACCAAATCCTGCAAGGTTTCCAGACTTAATACCATCATCAAATCCGACATACGGATAATTGTTGTCACCAATCTGACTGGTAGGACTTCCCTCTTCCACACCGATCATGTTAAAGGAACTCTTCTGAATCTCTACTGGTGTCGGATCGATCCTGACCGGATACTGACGTTCTTCTGCCGAAAGCCAATCCCTATCTGGTTTTACGGTCAGGATTGTTTTTCCATCTTCTTCCCGAAGTTCCAATGTGATCAGGAAACTGATTTCCCCGGCAGCATCTTCCATTGATGGCGTCTCCAGAAGATACTTCGCATCTTTGATTGTCTTCCCTTCCGGATAGATATAGACCTGATTGTCTTTTACTTCTGCCTGATACCCCGGAATCTGCAGCTCGTATTCATAGACTTCCCTGTCTGTTGGCTGCTGAAGTACGATATCTTCCTTAATGCTGGAATCCAGTACTGTATACTGAACATCTGCGCCCTCGTAAACTTCATTATAAAGGATCGCATTGTCTTTAATAACGGAATGTGTATAATCTCCATCTACCGGAATGATCCCGATTCTGGTCTTTCCATTTTCAATCGTTACACCATTCTCTTCTGACATCTGTTCTGGAAGAAGAATGGCATAATCATTAGCTTTGTTCTGATAAACCTCAGTTTTCTCTTCCTTTTCTTCAGTTGCCACTACACTGCTGGCTTCCTGTGCTTCTTCGGATGCCGGAGTATCTGCTTCTTCTGGTTTTACAAGTGTATTATCAACCAGCTCGGTATCTCCATCCTCATTCTTATAAGTTCCGACATAACCTCCATAAACGGTTGTATACTGCTTGTCCCCTGTCTTATAAGTCTTGGAAATGGCATCATAATCAATCAGTTCACCTTCCGGTTCTTCTGGAATCGGATAGTAATCCTGTGGTTCTTTCAACTCCACTTCTTTTTCCTGCGGATTTTCTTCTGTTTCTTCCGCTGGAGTTGTCTGTTCTTCCTGCGTCTCTGTATCTTCTGATGGCGTCGTTTCATTTTGTACGTCCGCATCAGACTGCTGACTCTTATCTTGTTCTCCAGATGTGGAATCTGTAATCCCTGCTTCCTCTTCCGTCAAAGCCTCTGGTCTGGAGAAATCTGCATTCTTCTGTACATCCTCAATGGCCTCTTTTGCCTGTACAAAAATAGGCTCTGTTCCCTGTAGTGCCATCAGGAGTGCAAGTACTAAGGCTATAGCCGACTTTCGAAATCTCTTCATAGTCTCTTTCTCCCTCTTGTAATCTTTTTCTATAATTCCTTTACAAAATAACCGCTACCCTCCTTTTTTCTGACTTTGGCACTACTATAATCTAAAAAATCACAAAATTTTCATAAATGGTAAAAATGCCCCTTGAGGTGGCAAAAATAGACGAAATCGGTCGAAAAAAATAGTAAGACACCATCGCCTTACTATTTTTCATCTAATTTCATATATAATAATATTTTCACTTGAAAGGATTTCTCCGTATGGCAGATCTCCATCTGACCATGATATTTTTCTACTACGAGTTTCACATTTTGTAATCCTATTCCATGTCCTTCTTTCCTGCTTTTCGTTGTCAGATAAATTCCATTCCGCACTTTTGGTGTATCTTTTATGCTATTCTCAATCTGGATATTCATGATTCCTTTTCCATAATACATCTGAAACGATAATCTCCTTTCATCTGAAGCTGCTGTCCCACGAATAGCATTATCCATAAGATTTCCCACTATTATACTTATATCAAATAATTCTTCCCCTATATGATTCGGTATTTCTACAGAAATCTCCGGATTTTCAATTACTGATTTCGAATCTTCCAAAATATAATTCAGCAGATTATTCATATTACGGTTTTCTGTATATAAATGATGACATAAGGCTGTTCCGGCTATATTCTCCATTTGTTTCAGATACGATAGAATCTCTTCATTTCCTCCCGTTTTTGCCATTGCCCCTATTGTTGTAAGATGGTGCTTGTAATCATGATGTATCTTATTCAGCCTGTCCTGTGATTTCATCATCATCTCCAGTTCTTTTGCATACTGGCTCATCTGAATTTTCATCTCTTCCTGTTTTGCTGTTTCAATATAACTTTTCTGAACCTCATCGTGCAGATAGAAAATAAACACATTGATAAACAGTAAGAATAATACAATCGTAGACCGCACACCTCTTCTGTCTGGCAGCAATATCCTGATACAGACTATAATGCTGATCACCGGGACAGAAAGCATAGCAAGCCAATGACGGTTCTTTATATAATAACTTCTCTTTACACCTACTTTTCTTTCAATAATGACTTCCAGTAAAAAGAATATAAAATTTCCCATTACAATAGTTCCCGGTCCCATGTGATGATGCACCGGATTTCTTGCTACCGCATACCGTTGAAAGAACACGATTGGAATCCCATCACATAAAATTCCCATAATATATACCATAAGTGTATTCCAGACATGATGTTGCCAGTCTGCCTGATATGCCACTGTTATAATTAACAGAGCTATCAGCTCAAAGATCAGATCTCCGTACATCGTTCCCCACTGCATGCTTCCCCAGCATGAAAGCAGATATGCACAAAAATATGCAAATAGCTTTTGTGTATCCTCATTTTTTGGATACAGGATGGTATTGTAACGGAACACAGTATAAATCCAGAATAATTTACTTGTCAGATAAGTGATCAAATGGATATTCATAATCTTTTCTTCTCCGTTTGTAATAGTCTTTCTAACCTTCTTGCGATTTGCTTTACTGATACTGAGACGTGTCTTGTCTTTCATAACCACGTTGTCATATTCGTAATGCTCCACGTGTTCCATATTGATGAGATAGGACTTGTGAATCAGTAAGAAATATTCTTCTGTTACATCCGCTACATCCTTTAATTTTCCTCGATATTCATATTCTTTTTCCGATGTCACGATATGTACTCTTTTTCCCAGACTATAAAAATACAGGATCTTGTCATAAGAAATTTTGTGGATTCCTTTTGTATCCGTATATTCAAATATTTTCTTCCGTTCTTTTAACAGTTCCCGTAATTCACCTATCACCCGGAAAAGTTCTTCCTCTCGGATTGGCTTTACAAGAAAATCAAATGGATGAATACGGAATAATTTCATAGCATATTCCTGATATGTTGAAATATAGGTAATCCGCAGTTCTTTTCCATAATTTTTCTTTCGTATCTCCGTTCCGATATCAATTCCATTCTCATGTTCCAGACAAATATCAAGGAATAACATATCGTAGGATTCTTCTTCCAGCCTGTTAAGAAGCTGCTCCGCAGAATAGTATATTTCTATAGATATCTGACAGTCATTCGCTTTCCCATAATGGAGCAGCTTCTGTTCTAACCAATTACATAGGATGATGTCATCATCACAGATTGCAAGTTCTAGCATATTTTCTTACCCTCAGTCTTTCGTAACACGACAAATGGGGAAAAGAATCCCCTTCAATTCTTTTCCCGAATGGACATCACTAATTTTGTGTCATTTTTCCGATGCAACAGCACCACTTCCTTTGCTGTCTTATTTTGTCCTCTATATAATAAACACTTGAACAAGAAAAAACTGTCGCCATTTTATAATTTATTTATATTTTTTATGTTTTATTTATATTTTATCCAAATATTACAGCGATAACTAATAATGTCACCCCCTGCATTATTCTTTTTATTTTTAGCGTCATTTGATAAAACATCAACGTTTTTGATGGCAAAAAGGGAACCTGCAAAACCAGATTCCCTTTAAAATACATGCTCTTCTCTAAAAGGATGATAAATCCACCATCCTCTGCTTATTTTTAAAAACTTTTTCCTTTTTTACAATACTTATAAATATTAAATGGTTTTTCTTTTTTTTCAAATAAAATCCCTGTTGTTTTAATAATTTTTATAAGTTCATCCGACTCCATATCTGTCGTTTTAAATATAAATATTTTCTTTTCATTTGTTATGAAAAAAAAGAAGTTTTTATATAAGAACATTCTATCAATATTTTTAAATTCATAAATTTGATCTTCATCTATTTTAATTGCGTTTTCATCGATATCCACCGTTTCATATCCTGATCTACCCCAGACAAATTCATGAACATTTTTTTCAAAATTTTTACCAATCATTTGATACCAAATAATCCAAGCCACACAAGCCACACAAGTTCCAATCCCTATTCCAAACATCAAATAACTTTCCGACAGATAACAATTAATCGACAGTAAAAATTCTACAGGTGTAAAAATATAGATAATCATTCTACTTTTCTGTCTTGTTTTAAATAATTGATTAGGAATTATAAACCCAAGCGAAAGCATTCTTTCTAATTCTTCCCTATCCTCATCTGACACAATTGATTTAATATGCATTCTTCTTAATCCCCCTTTTGCCAGAGGTCCTCTTTATAAAATCGAACCTCTGGCCATTGTCTCTTTTATTCTTTTACAATTTACAGCGCTTGAATCAACAAACCAAAAACAGTACCTGCTCCAGCTGAAAATAAAGCAATAATTGACGGAATTGCATTTACAACTAATGCACCCGCAAGAACTAATATTACGGCTCCTGCCAGTATATTACTATGCTCTTTTGTGAATTCTACAACATTAAATTCAAGACCACTATTAGAATTTAATGTCATTGTAAAAATCAAAGCAACCGATATTGTCCACTCTTTTTCCTCTTCTGGCAGCAAATCTGATGTACTAAATACAATGGAAAACTCTACACTATTGGCAAAAACATTATTTATTTCAAAAGCAATATTACCAGATTTAACCGATAAAGCAATTTTTTCTATCGTATTTCCAAAGTTATCTGCTCCCTCTATACCTGTATCTGATAAATTTGATGAAATCTCCATAATTTGATTTTTGCAAGTTTGTGTCAATTCTCCATCATTTCCTATATCCACTTTTATATTATAAATTTTACCAGTTGAACTTTCAAGCGATGTGGATATTTTAGTAGAAATATCAATTGCTCCTTGAGGACTCATCATTGTTCCCAGTGAAATTTCCTTATCATACTCCACACCCACATCCATAATTTTATTCAGATAACCAAGCGGCTCCATTACATTATAGACATATTGATTTCGTGCTATTTTTACCTTTGCCCGAAGATTTTCTTGCGCTATTTCCTCATCTGTTTTTGTCGATACGGCATCGAACTTTTTAAATCCAGTATCTCTCCCTGAATATGCATCTTTATCCAGTGGGAACGAAGGTGATGAAGAAAATGAGTTCAACTCACAAAATTGATCAAATGCCCAGTTCTTCGGCATCGAATATCCCAAATTACAGCTAAATCCAGTTGACATATCTGCCACAAATGATTTACTTGCCAATCCTGCTTCATAAACTTTAGTACATACATATCTTGGTGCATAAATGCCGACTTTATAATTTTTATCATTTGTCGAACTGAAAAAGATCATGTGAATCTGTTCAAAATAAGGTATAATAAATGTATCAATCTGATATGAATAACAATCAAAATCCACTGCAAAGTATATAGTCGTTCCACTTGGTATACCGATTCTCTCGGCTGCTAAAATTGCTGTCTGTGCATCAACACTTCCCTGGGACGGATCCTTAAAATAGTTTAATTCATATCCTCCATCCTGATATATCGGGAATACCGATAATCCTGCATTTTCAATGTTTTTCACTTCTGTTGATGTCAAATATTTCGGTGTATGTTCTTTTCCAACAGAACCTGTCAGATAACGTCCTACATGAGTATACCCTGCATTTTTTATATCTAATGCCTGTTGTTTATTTAATACTGTTGCACAGTCACACGCTTTTGCTGCCCTGTTTGTATCGCCTTTACTCGTAAGCAATGATTTCATAGTAGAAACATTTACTTTTCCTTTTGTTACAAGTCCAATTCCTGTCAGACCATAAAACTCCTGAAATTCTGACACCTTTGACTCTGTAGTCGAATCAAACACGCCATCGAATCTTCCCGGATTATATCCGTTAAAATATAGTCCGTATTGAGCAATCTTATTAAATGGAACATATTTCGTCGAGTTCTGTCCGTTCTGTAATGTACCCGGAAACGCATTTGTTGTTGCATCGCCAAAATTAACTGAATTCAAATCTGTAATTAATTCAGTTGTAACTCCTTCAGCCGCCTGCAATGCACCAACTAAAGACAAAATTGTCTGTCTTGAGGCAATTCCATCACAAGGTCCAACACCAATAACATCTGACCAGTCACTATTTAATTGCTGTTGAATAAGAACAATATTGGAATCCCCACCAGAAACCTTTGTAAACCAGTTTAGGGATAACAATCCAGACCAAACTTTCCAATCAATTTTGCCCGTAACTTCCAGTCCTGCATTTTCCTGCATCTTTTTAACTGCATTTACTCCTGATGTATAATAAATTCCAGTAATTCCTCCAGCAGCATATCCTTTGCAAAACAGAGCACACTGAATCAAGCATACATTAACCTGCGGAGTATCATTCGGATCCATTTTTGTAATAATGGCTAACTTCTTCATGGTATTAATAGTAAGTGGTCCAACCGTTCCTGTAATCGTTGAGATTCCATTCTGAATCTGAAATGCACGAATGATTCCCTGCATCACGGCTGTTCCGGTCTTTCCATCTTCATCCAGTTTTACCCAATCCTTATGTCCACCAAACATCGCATTTAAATATTTTTGTGCTGCTTTTACATTCTGATCACTCATATTCACTACCTCCTAATTCAAGTCAATTATAAAGATTTCTAACTCTTTATATGTCTATCACTAAAAGTTACAATAACAATTTATCAATCAACTGTGCCTATTTTGTGACTATTTTCCAAAGGATTCATTAACTCCCTTATAAAATCCTTAACAAATTATGAAAGAAACCATCAATTTATCACCCCATATCCCATTATAGAACTGTAATCTACTGCATAATTTCTCTGCCGTACCTGATCACTGGAATTTCCCTCAATCGTGTAAACTCTTCCACCTTCACACTTTTCTACTATTCCTACATGATCCGATGTTCCATCATGATCCCAGTCAAAAAAGATGATCATTCCAGCTGTCGGAGTTGTTCCGCCACTCTGCCACTTATTCTTTCCCTGAAACCAGGACACTCCATCACTGCACAATGAGAATTTAGGAACATTCCCACTTGCAATCAGACCGCTCTGATCCGCACACCAGCTTACAAAACAGGCACACCATTCTACCCGACTGTCAAATCCGTACCAGCTCCAGAACTTCTGACCGCCACTGTTTCCAAGCTGCCCCATTGCAACCGACACAATCTGCTGATTACCAAACAAACCAGCAAACAGGCTGCCACCGGAATAATACCGCATCACATGGGGAACGTATTGGGGATCTCCGTAACTGCTCCATCCATGCGAAGCTGCCTGTTCCTGTGAAAACTGCAATGCATTGGCTTCTGTATAACCGCCTCTTTGCAATGCCCATCCTATGTAGCCATTTCCATAGTTATATCCCTGCCATGCAAGTTTCAGCTTGTCCAGATCCTGTGGACTGCTGCATCCTGCCTGTCTGATACAGTCTGCAAAGGTCTGTACTCCAACCTCTATCGAATAATCCGGATCAGTAATAGAACCAGGAGTGTGTGGGAATCTTGTATTATATGGACTTTCCGAACACTGCATCGGGTCTGTTCCCCTGCCTCCAGATTCCTGCATCATGATGGCCTGTATCGCAGACACATATTCCGGAATGCCGTATTGGGATGCATACTGCTGTATCACAGAAGTATACGCAAGCACTTCTTCACTTAGGGATTCGGAGCTTTCCGAATTACTGCTGAAAGCTGCTCCTGCAATGATTCCCACAATCAGAATAAATACCAGAAGAAATGCACTACCTCCGGCAGCAATCCATTTTCCCATTTTTTCAAGAGCTACTACCCCTTTTTGAATCGCTGCTGTAATTCCCTGTACGGATAACTTTGAACCCTTTCCAGTTACCTGAAGGACTGCTTTTCCACTTTCTGCCGATGCCTGTGCTGACTTTCTTGCCATCTGGGCTGCTCTTGCTTTCTGCATCGCCTGAAGACTTTTTTCCATCTGCTGTTTCTGCATGGATGCCTGTGTCTTTATTTTTTCTTGAGACAGACCGGATACTTTTACCACTCTCGGTGCTGCTTTCACCTGCCGTTTACCATTCTCCTTGGCAAGTGCTGCCTGCTCCGGTTTCAACTTGATTAATTTCTTTCCGCTTTCTGCCCCCTGCTCCATTGCTTCTTCGGCAGCTTTCGCTTCTTCCTGTCTGCTTTTTCTTTCCTTTATCTTCCTGTAGGTCACTCCAGCAAGTTTTTTTCCACCTTGATATGTGGTTTTCCCTATACTTTTTCCTGCCACACTCGCCGCTCTGTACTGTACGGATTCTATTTTTTCAGTTCCATACTGTGTTGGGGATTCTGACTGCCCACTGCTTTTTTCATGTAGTTCCCTTGGCTTTTCTTTTGCTTCCAGAACCGCTGAGCGAACCAGTTCTTTCGGAAGTCGGGCAGCCGGATTTCGAATCTTCGGATTCTTATCCCTTACCCGTTCCTTGATATCTTTCATCCGGTCACCCTCTTTCCGTATCTCTTATCTCATCGGGCAACATCCCGATGTTTCTTTTTTTCCTGCTGTTTCTGCAACTGCTCCACCTGTCTGATTGCCTCATTTACCAGTGGATGTTCGTTGTAATATGGCACAAGTTCCAAGTCTCCCCTGTCTTTTGATGACAACGGTAATGGATATTCCATGTCTGAATAAATTGATTCTGGATCATGAATAGAAAACTCAATAGCCGGACACATATTGGCAGATGTTCTACAATATTTCTGGTACTTTTTATATGCCTCTTCCAGCGTTCTGCATTTTGTATATTCTCCTAAATCATGGAACTCACCGCACTCTGCAGCATAAAAAGTTATCGTTACTTCTTCTTTTTTCTTCATTATGATTCTCCCGGTTTTGTTGTCATTAGTTTATAAAGGTCTGTATTCTTTGGGAACGTATTCTCAAATGGTACGATATTCCCAGAGCAACGGATTAGGCCACTGCCAACCGATACATTTGTAATATAGGACAGTTGGTTTTCGGAAATATTCAAAAGAGCTGCCAATTCTTCCCTGTCTGTACTTGCCTGATTCAAAAGAATCAAAAACTCACTGTTTGCCAACATCAGTCTTGCAGTGTCCGATTTCAGAAGTTCCTCAACATTTTGGGTTAAACCTGTCACGAATCCATTGTATTTTCTGATTCTCTTGTACAGTCGGTAGAAGAAATTTGCACTGTATTCATAGCGGAATAACAGATAGAACTCATCGGCAAATATCCATGTCGTTTTTCCTTCTTTCCAGTTCTGAATTACCCTGTTGAAAATACTGTCTAAGGTAACCAGCATTCCCAGTGGCATAAGCTGTTCCCCCAGTTCCCGGATATCATAATCCATGATCCTGTTCTTCTTATTCACATTGGTCGGCTGTGCAAAGGTGTTCAGGCTTCCATTGATAAAAAGTTCGGATGACAGTGCAAGTCCCCTTGCCTCTTCTTCCGGCTGTAACATCAACTGTCGGTACATATCTTTCAATGTCGGAACTTCTCCGGTATAACCACTTCGGATATAATCCCGGTACACATCTGCAGCACAGCGGTCCAGGATTGACTTTTCTTTTGCTGACAGGTTTCCTGCTCCAACCAACTGTTCAAATACAGACAGAATAAACTCCGATTTTTCAATCAGTGGATTCTTTTCATTGCCGTAGGCTGCGTCCATATCCATTGCATTCAGGTGATTGTCTGATGTCGCAGATACTTTTACAACCTGTCCACCCAGAGCCTCTACTAATTTTGTGAATTCGGACTCCGGATCAAGAATCAGGATATCGTCATCGGTACTCAATGCCAGATGCACAATCTCTTCTTTTGCCGAAAAGCTCTTTCCTGATCCACTGACGCCCAACCGGAAACTGTTTCCATTCATCAGTTTCTTCCGGTCGGCTACCAGAAGGTTCTTGCTGACTGCATTCTGCCCATAATAGATACCGCCCGGCTGCAGGATTTCCTGTGTATGGAACGGGATTAAAACAGCCGTTGATTCCGTTGTCAATGTACGCAGGGCATTGATCTTTCGCAGTCCGTAAGGAAGCACTGTATTGAGTCCGTCCACTTGCTGCCACTTTAATGTTGCCATCTGGCACAGATGCTTTCTTGCTATC
>OHYI01000292.1_pt1 | contig 17359 bp, 9 predicted proteins | sample 1580231 | NCBI WGS metagenome assembly OHYI01 (sample SAMEA3882555, study PRJEB24775) | human gut metagenome | biome: human-associated habitat; feature: intestine environment; material: feces | place: Netherlands | collected 2009/2010
GTAATCGTAATTTGTTTAGTTTCTCCCGTAGCAGCGAAAGTCAATGCAGTCGGTGCTACAGTCAAAGTAGCATCACCAGCAGCTTGAGTTACAGTATATTTCTGACCATTTACGGTAATATTACCGGTACGAGTGTTAACCGTCGGGTTAGCAGCAGCGGTAAACGTAATTTCGAAAGCGTAAACATCATCTGCTCCCGGATCATCTTCAATCTCAGTACCAGAATTATATTCTTTCTTATTTACGACCAATTTACCGGCAGTCAACCAAGAAGAAGCGTCAGAATCAACAGTAAACGTGATAGAAGCTAAGTTGGAGTTACCAGTGAACTTCTTAGCTTCACCCATTTTAACGAAAGCCAACGATTGAGTAGTAACATCCCAAATCGTAGAACCTTCTTGCTGCAAAGTAACGTCTTCAGTTAAGTCTTCAACAGTAACGGTAATCAAACCAGAACGTCCGTTACGACCTTTATAACCCGGAGCAGTAACATCTACTTGAGAGTTACCAGTTCCCTCAACAGCATTTAAAGTGATCCAACTCGGTTTAGCTTTCAAAGCATATCCTGCGCGCATAACAGGTGCACCAACTCCATCAACTAAACCCCCAATTTCAACAGCAGTTGCTCTTTCATTCAAATCAGAATCTTTAACCATAACAGTAATAATTTAATTATTCGTAAAAAAGTTTGAAGTTCCGCACGCCCCACAAGCAATTCCCCTACTGGGGTCTGCAAAGCGTAGCGGAACATTTAAAAATTTAAGAAACAGTCCAATTAACATTAGAAGTTACTTTGACAGTTTGTGTACCACCAGCAGCTTCAAACGTTAAACTAGTTTTATCAAGATTCAAATAAGGGTCTTGTTCAAACGTTGCAGTGTAAGTAGCATTTCCAGTAACAATAACAGTTCTGCTAGCATTCGTATTACCATCACTCCATTTAACAAAGTGATAACCGGCAGACGGTGTAGCCTTTAATGTAGCAGTTTCACCATAATTGTAAGTACCACCTCCACTAGCAGTACCACCTGTACCCGCAGTTACAGTCAATGTATAACTGTTAATTTGCCAGATAGCATAGTAAGTAACATTATTAGTAACTTTGGTAGTTGTGTTTACATTAACAGAACCATTAGCTGACGTAGACCATCCCTTGAAAGTATATCCAGTTCTTGTAGCAGTAGGTAGAGTTCCTAAAGCATCATTGTAATGGAATGAACTACTAGGCTTGCTAGGAGTACCACCATTACCATTCCAAGTAACTGTATAATTCTTATAAGTTGCAGTCCATCTAGCGTACCAAGTCTTATTAGAAGTAACCTTAGTTGTTGTAGTTAATTGAGTACCACCGCTAGTAGCAGAAGTATCGAACCAACCTGCGAATGTATACGTATAAGTATTATCCGCAGCTCTTGAACAAGTAGGTAATGTTCCAATAGCTTCATTATAATCCTTAGTTATAGATGAAGAAGAAGGAGTACTACCACCATTAGCGTTAAATGTAAAAGTGTACCTATTAACAGTTCTGGTCACATAAGCATAATAAGTAGCAGCACCTGTTACACTCGGTGTTTCTAAAGTTAATGAAGAACCAACCTTAGTTCCACCACCGTTGGCAGCAGTATACCAACCTTGGAAAGTATAAGTGTACTGAGCATTATTTGAAGGCATAGTCAAAGTACAAGAGCCTTTAGATCCATAAGCAACAGATTGACTAGTCCTATTCAAAGATCCATATGTTGTTTGATAATTTATCGTATAACTCCGTCTAGTTGCAGTCCAATGTGCATATATTGTAGTATTACCTGCACCCATTGTCGTATTAGCAGTAACTTGCGTTCCACCACTAGCAGCAGTGTACCAACCTGCAAATGCATAGGTGTATTCAGCATTAGAAGACTTCGTAGGCGTCGGCAAAGTACCATAAGCACTTCCATATTGAACGCTCTTAGAAGCAGGACTTACTGCATTACCACCATTAACATTATAGGTTAAAGTATAACTATTAATAGACCATTGAGCATAATAGGTAACAGTACCAGTTATCTTAGTAGTAGATGAAATTTTCGTACCACCACTAGATGCTGTGTACCAACCGAGGAATGTATAACCCGTCCTAGAACAAGTCGGAAGAGTACCTAATTTTGAACCATACGTTTTAGTAATAGTTGATGGGCTAGGAGTACCACCACCGTTACCATTGAATGTTGCAGTGTAACTTCTAAGAGTAGCAGTCCACTGAGCATAATAAGTAACGTTTCCTGTTACAGTAGTAGATGCAGATACTTGAGTACCACCGGTTGCAGCTGTAAACCAACCCTTAAATGTATAAGTATATTGAACATCAGCAGCTCTTGTCGGAGTAAGTAATGTGCCTAAAGTAGAACCATGAATCTTAGTAGTTGACGTAGGACTTACAGAACCACCATTAGGATTCCAAGTTACAGTATATGACTTGAGAACAAATACCGGAGTAATATGAGTATTGGCAGTAATGTTAGAAACTGTCAGAGGATTAGCAGTAGAGCCATTAGACCACTTGCTAAAGTTATAGCCAGTACTTGGAGTAGCTGTCCAAATAGCAGAACCATCATATTCTACACTAGACTTATTAACGCTCGCTGTACCACCAGTTGAATTAGCGGTAGTAGTTGTGAAAGTCTTAATTGTAAACTTAGCAGTTAAGCTGATATTGGCAGTAACAGCAAATGTATATGAAGCATTGCTAGATACTTTAGTTGTTCCATTGTACCAACCAGCAAAATTATAAGCAGCCTTAGGAGTTGCAACTACAGTAGCATTAGCACCGTGTTCTACAGTTTGACCAGCAGGACTTACAGTACCTTTATTTATATCCTCAGAAGTTGCATTAACAGTATAACTCTTAATCTTATATTTAGCAACAAGAGTTCTATTAGCCGTTAAAGTAACAGCAAAAGAAAGACTTGTAGAAACAAGATTAGAACCTTCATACCAACCAACAAAATCATACCCAGTTGGAGCAGCTTTAGCAGTTAATGTGACACTAGTATCACGATAATAAGTTCCTTCTTTAACTCCACCTGTAGCAGATGCACCAATAGAACAATCACCAACATTTGTGATAGTAGTTCCTGAACTATTAGTAGTTAAAGCTGAAATTTTAATAGTAAACTTATCAGCTTCCGTTTGAGTACAATTAATAGTTTTCGTAATACCGCTGACTGAAACAGTAACAATAGTTGTTCTGCTTGCACCGGTATTCTTACTCGCAGTTAAACCAACTGTTTTATTACCCGTACCACTCTTAGTGGCAGGGGTAAGCCAAGAAGCAATAGCCATCTTAGTACCCCTCCCTAATTATGAAACCGTCCATTCGACGTTAGAAGTAACATTAACAGTTTGAGTTCCACCAGTAGCCCCGAAAATAAGAGAAGTCTTATCTAATTCGAGATATGGATCTTGAGTAAACTTAGCAATATAAGTCTTATTAGCATCAACAGTAACACTTAGAGTTACATCATCAGAAACCTTAACTTCATCTTTCCACCAACCACCAAAGCTATAACCTTCAGCAGCTGTAGCATGAATAGTAGCAACAGTACCATCCTCAAATTCAGCAGTTTCAACTCCTAAATTAGATTCTTTATTGATACCAACACCACCTTGAGCTACACCTTCATCTTCGGTTTTAACTGTAAGTGTATACTGTGTGGGTTCAGGAATAAGATCACATTCAATAGTAACCTTAATGTTTTTCTCAACCACAAAGCTATACTGATTATTACTGTTAAGAATGATTTTAACACCATCAACAAGCACTTTATTCAAAGTATAACCCGGACTTACATTAACTTTAATCATACAAGTATCACCATCATTATAAGTACCAGCACCTTCCATTGTAGCACTTCCGTTAGGAATAGCTTCATAAGTGACTTGGAATTTATCAGGAGCATTAACCTCAAAACGAGCTTCAATAGATTTAGAGTCATTCATGACAATATCACGTGAAGTAGTCGAGGGCGCACCCGAATCAGTCCATTCCTTAAAATGATAGCCGCTATCTGCTAATGCTTCTACAGAAACGGCAGTTCCGTCAACAATATCAGAGTAAGTCTTTGTGCCACTATAATAGTCGCTCCAACTTCCATTAATCTTTGCACGACATTTACCACCCGTTCCAGCAGTAAGAGTTAGCGTTCGCATGATTACTTGGTCGAACATACCAATATGTGTTGCATTTGTTCCGGTTTTAGCAGTGAATGTTGCAGGATTATCTGAAACCTTTGTACCACTTGTATTCCACTCTCTGAACTTGTAATTGCCAACCGCACGAGCTTCAACTGAATAAATCGAACCTACAGCAGTTTTAAACGTGTGTTCAGAAGTAGACCAACTAGACCAAGAACCATCACCTATACGATAACGAGTTTCATTAGTTCCGTCAGAACCTACCGTAATAGTAACTTCTTCCGATGGAATCTCTACGAACGTACAAGAGAAATCTACATTCTCAGTGATAACCTTTGAATAAGGATTAGAGTTAGAAGTAGTTCCACCAATATTCCATTGTTCAAAAGAATAACCGCTATTAGGAACACCTAATACTTCAATTGTCTCACCGTCAGTAATGCTAATGTTAGAATGCGAAGATGCAGCTTCTGAATATTCACCAGAGCCAATCTTATATTTGCATTTACCATTAGAACCAGCAGTGATATTAACAATATGAGTTTCAGGTGGAATGTAAGTTTCCTTGAAATAAGCAGTATAAACTTTGCGATGCAGACCTTCTTCAACAATGATATTATTTTCATTATTAGGAAGATTAGCACCAGTAGGAGTCACCCACTTTTCAAATTCATAACCGCCGTTAGCTTTACCAGCGATAGTGACAATAGTCTTTTCCGGAGCAGTGACTTCGTGTCTTTCTGCCCATTGAGACCAAGCATCATTAATATCTTTATATCGAACTAAACCATTCGCATCTGCCACGATACTAAACGTGAAATAACGAATAGCTTCTTTAAAGTTTACCGTAATCGTAAGATCTCGTGTAACAACGATGCTATATGTACCATTACCATTATCTACAAGATTACCACCAGAAGCAGTAACTGTATCAACAGCCCAACCCTCAACCGGACTAGGAACAATTATTGCAGTTTGACCAGACTTATAAGTACCGCCACCGCTAACTGAACCTTTATCAGCAGGATTAGTTATAATAGTTACATTGTACTCCTCAATAACAGGAGTATCAAGCTCGAAGTGTGCAGTATAAGTTTCATCTTTCTCAACAACAATATCATATTGAAGATTAGTAGAAACAATACGATTTAAACTATCAGTCCAATGAGTAAAATGATACCCTTGAATTGCCGCAGCTGTTATAGAATGCCTTGTACCTTTTGGGAATGTTCCGGCACCAACTACATATCCTGCATTAGCCGGATCAGCATTAACATTAATATAGAATTGTTCAATAGGAGCTTCATCCTTTTCAAATACGCCTATCAAATCCATATCTTTCTTAATAGTAAAAGACCAATTAGGACTAATAGACATAATCTCATTAGTATGGAATTCTTTCCAACCTTTAAAGTGATAACCTTGAACAGGTTTAGCATAAAGTTCAACACGACTACCAGCTTCAAATTGGAAACGGAAGCCATCTGAGTTTTCATCAGGAACAATAGCAGAACCACTACATCCAACAATACCACCCTCTTCAGGAGAAGGAACTAAAGTAACTCTATAGTAATCACGTTCGATATGACCAGACTGCATAAAATCTTGAAGATCTTTGATGTAAGTCCAAGCACGAATATATGTATCTTGACAACCACAAGTATTATTTCTAATACCACGACTAGGATGCACATAATTAGCTTTAAGACCAATGCAAACAAGAGTGTCATCAGTCAAAGACTCACTACCAACAATCAACTCTCTATCAATAGCAATAATATTACCATCAGTAGTTAGATTAATTTCGCAACCTTTTTCATCATACATATAGTAACAACCATCAGTACGATGATAGAAGAATCGAACGTTATGCTCACGCTTAGGAAATGTACCAAGAGGAAGAACTTGTTTTAACTTGACAATTTTAATATTACATTCCATAGCATTAAGTTTAAACAAATATAACTACGCAGAACCGTTAAGCACTGCGTAGTTTTCCAAGCAACTTTAGTCAGTTGCAGTATTCAGAGAAATGGCATTATCGCTGAAACCTTTAGCTAAAGTCTTAATAGCTTCAAGTTTATTTACAACAGCATCGATCACAGCTTCCGTACCAACAATGATTTGGAATTTGCGAGGACTATTGTTATCAGCGGCAATCTCAGGGAATTGATTAAACTCAGCCGTAGAAATAACAAGATAAGCGACTTTATCAAAGCCAACTTTCGGGTCACCAATACCCCAAGCTTTCTGCCACTCATCATGAGGATTCCAACCCATGTTAATCAGAGAATAACGAAGGTCTTCATCACTAAGAGCAACATCAGCTAAGAAACCGGATAATTTTGTATGTTCAACGGTAATAGTACCATTGGCTTTTTGATCGGCAAGAATACCGAATACGTTCATCGTCAATTTGGTAGGCTTTTTAGCAACAACGGTTATCTGAACAGCACTATCAGCTTTCTCGATAGTAATATCAAATAACTCTTTGTTATAAGCAGTAAGACTAAGGTTCTTCTTAATCTTCTCTACCAACCGATCAACGGTATCAGTAGCATGAATCCGAACAGGTATTTGAACAATCTGAGGATTAGGATTAACCGTCAGACCATGACGATACTCCTCAGAAGAACAAATTTCAATAGCACCACAGAACTCAGCATCTGCATTATATACAATACCTTCAGCAGGCTTAAGTGCCGGATTCGTAAGACCTTTAAGAATAATAGTTTCTTTCTGATCTGTTTCCGTATATTTACGAACGTTATAAGTGAAGTTAAAAGGATTAATATCCACTCCACGTTGATTCATAAATCCACCGTCCTTAGTAGGAATTGCAGACATAATTACAAACGGCTCAGGTCTACCAGTAGTAGGCAAAGCAGTACCATAAGCAGTACAAATGCCGAGTTGACCGTTAGATAACTCAGTATCAACAGTAACATTATCGACAAATGTTTTTCCGTAACTTACAATTCTCATAGTAACGTTTTATTTTAAAGAATTACTTTCATTTATAGCAATTTGATAACCTTCATCTTTAAGTTTACCAAGAAGCTTCTGTGTAGCAAGGTTAATAATCTCGGTTTTAAACGGAAGTTCAGTAGCAGTATCAGTTACAATATCAAACCTAGTAGGTTGTCTAAGATATGTGATAGCAACATCAGTAATCACAAACGTATCATCCATATCTACTAAAACCCTATTACTTTCTATCGTACATATAGGATGAATGTGTCTATTAAGACGATTGTGATACGTTTGAAGCATATCCCTACGCTGAACATCAGAAACCAAATCCATACCAGCAGGTTTGCTCTCTTGTACCTTTGTAACCACTCCGTCAGAAGTGATAACCTCGTATAAGCCCGAATAACGCTTGTAGTCAAATTGTACTAACTTAATAGTATATTTATTTCCAACTACAATTAGCTGTGGCGTATCGAAGTAAAACACTAGTGATTCGGGGTAATACTCGTTATTGTAGCGTTCATAAGTCACATTGTAACCTTTTCGCAGCAATATGGAGAGCATATAGTTGATATATTCAAATAGACCCTCTTTACGATAGATCTTAGCAGGATAATGAAACGTAACGGTATCATTACCAATTTGAATAACAAAATCTTCTATATAATCGGGAATAGTTTTAAATAGTTTACTGATATTAACAACGTAAATCCTAGTAGTAACAGATTCAATTGCTCGATAACGTTTAAACTTATCATATATAACACTTGCATTATAAGAGACGCCATGTAGGTAATTCGCAGGTAAAAAAGCGAAGCCTCTATTACCCTCATTTGCGAGAAGGTAAAGAGGACTTCTATATGTAGTCTTTAGCACCTGCAAATCATCGTAATAACGACCAGTCTCTTCAAAGGCTTTAATCTTTTGCGTAAGCAGTACGTCAATAGCTTCATTAAGAGCAATATCAATATACTGCGGACGAATAGATTCTTGCCTATTAGCATTAATCTGCTGAATCTTATCGTTTACAGCAATATGTGCTTCTTTACAACTACTATACATACTGACACTATTTTATTAGTTTATAACCGAAGCCTTATAAGCAGTGAAAAGTTGTGCTTTATATTCAACATTTTCGGGAGCAGCTAAGAAAGCCATAACACCCTCAATGGAAGAACCAAGAACTACTTCCGGACGCACAGTGTCAAAGTAATTATCACCGTCTTTCGTAATGACTTGAGCGGCGAGTAACTTATAGACTTGCGCCATTGCTTCTACATTCTTGTTATCAAACAGAGAAATAAACGCATCTGCATTCGTTTGAGAAAGTTCAGCTACAGCCGTCTGCAAATCTCCATGTTCCATTTTAATAATCTGTAGAGTATCAGCAGGAGCATTACAGATAAGCATATTTCTAATACGTTTATAAGAAGACTCATCACCTGTGAACAACTGAGCCAACTTAGTAGCAGTATTAACAACAGCTTTAGTCTTAGCATCTTTCATACGCTTAACATCTTCGATGCTATGTAAGTAAAACCGAATGTTAGTAGATTTCTCAACATCCTCCGGTTTATTAGCAACAGTAGAAGTAAGCAGAGCAAGACGCCAAAGAATATAATCTTGCGGCTTAATAGGAGTCATGTACATATACAGATTCTCTTCATGAACCGCAGTACCTTCACCAAATAGCATAGCATCAAAGATAGCTTTCTCTAATTTATTCGGAGCAACCTCAGTATTAATACTGTTCTTTTTAGCCCAATCAAGAATAGCATCACGTTTAACAGGATCGTTAAGAGAAAACTCCCAACCAGTTTCAAGCTCATAACCTTGAGCGGGAACTTCAACAGTTGAGTTTTTAAGATGCTTCAAAACGAGATCTTGAAAGTTTACATTGCGGCTATCAGCAGAAGCTCCAATGATCGTAGGAAGTATAGAAGCCATTTCAGCAGTTTTACTAGATAGAGTAAGAACCGCTTTAATGCTCGGACCGAAAATAGTATTGAAAGCACCAATACTTTTCTGATTCACGACTTGAAACATAGTCGGATTCAGCTTTAACGCTAAGGTTATTTTGCGTGAGTATATCATATAGTTTATACTTTAGTAAGTTTATACTTTACAATAATCGTAATGTACGCTTATTCAAAAATCATTTCAGCCCAGAAAGAAGTAGTACCATTAAGCATATTGATACCTTGTGAAGACATAACCTCATAAGTAGCAATATCCTCTCTAGTAGATAACATCTTACTATAAGCACCCCACTCTTTAGGTAGCGGAGTAATACCTTGATAAACACCGTACAAATATTCACGACCCTCTTCACAAACCAACTGAATATTTGCTTCACCACTCGTGTTATCAATAGAGTGATCCAAGAACACCATCGTATAAGAGGTAACAGGGAAGCCACCATACATACGACCATTCTTACGATCCATTTCGGCACGAGAACCGGTATCAAACAAATCTACAACCTTAACAGAAACGGTAGCTCCGGAATAGTGCTTATACTGATTGAAGTATGCACCATAAGAAAGGATACCACCACGGCTTTGAATCTCCTCAGAACCTAACTTATCAAAATAACCATTTCCGATAGCTTCATTCTTAATACACTGTTGGAACATTTTAGAACCACCTTTACCGGTATAAAGAACGATATTTTTGTTACTCAAATCAATATCGTTACGAACTTCAAAGATACGAGAAAGAATCATATCAATAAGCTCGATAGTCATGAATGAGTATTCGAAGTAGTTACCGAATGCGATAAGAATATCACGAACACCAGCACCACGAGGAATAGGTTTATTTGAATGTTTTTCTTGATTGTGAATAACACCGTTAATATCACGGTTGTAAGCAGAGAACCACAAATCCTCTTCTAACAAACGTCTACGCATGAACTCGAACTGACGCATTTCATAAGGCATCCAAAGAGTACCTTTAGAACCATCATCATAATCAAGTTCAAACTCGGTTACGATATTAGCAATGTTACCGGTAATAATTTTGGAGAATCTATGGAAACCAAATTGGTTAGTCATTTCACTCCAAGATTCAGCAGTAGAACGAGAACCAGTAGATAATTCACCGGCAATCGTAGGAGCACCCATACCCCAATATTTACCTCTCTCAAAATTGCTGAGATCAATAAACTCATCAGGATTACCACCAAGGATAATCATTTCATAGATATATCCACCAGAAGCAGTTTGCTCACCATCGGTCTGCATACGAACCATGTGCTTTCCGTCAGGAGTAATAGCAGAATACTGATAAGGAATCCAGTTATCTTGGAACTCCGCTTTGAAAGACATAAACCCTTTACCAGGGGTTTGAGTAGGCGTAATCAAACGCACAATCGGGGAAGTGACAGTAGGTTTCCCCATAATCTTCCACTTATACTGAGTATCACCAGCATTAATAGGTTTCTTACGAGAGATATTCCCTTGACCTTCTGTAAGAGAAAGAAGAGGGAATTGATTACTGTTCCTACCCCAAAGATAAGTAAGAGACTTATTCAAATCGACAGCACCAAGAACATTAAAGTTCAATAGCATATCGGCATCAGAGTAAATCTCTTTGGAATACTGTTTTTTTCCAATTTCTCTAAGCATAGTTACGATAATTATTTATTTGAATCAATAATACCACCCGGAACAATAGGACGTCTATTAGAATTAACTTTAGTACCGCCACCTTGAGTGGATACCTTAACTTTAGGTTTACCACTAGAAGTAATGTTCAAACGACGAACAGCTTCTTGTCGTATAGATGCAGCAGCTAACTGACTAATATCAGCACCTAATAAGTTACGAAGTGCTACCATAGCGAACGTTTCATTATCAGCAAGCATATCAAAAACATCTTTCTGAGCTTGCGTATAGAAATCACCATTAACTTCAACAACAGGAGCTGTCAGATACTTAACAATATCTTTACGAGAAAGAATTTGTTCTTTACCATTAACAGTTCTTTTAACACCTGCTGTTGGAATTGCAAGACCTCCGATAGTACCTTTATTAACGATCTTATCGTATAAAGAATCAGGAACGTTAAGCACTTTAGCTTTACCATTCTCATCATAGGTAATACCGTAGGCTTTATCAAGAGCTTCTTGAGCAGCTTGATATTCGGCTTCTTGCCTAGCATTTGCAGCTTCAATCTCACGTCTCTGAGCATTGGCAAGATAATCAAGACTCTCTTTAGCAGTTTCAGCTAATACTTTATCAGCTTTAGAAAAACGAATAATACGTTCGATTTGAGCATCAGAAGTACCTTTACGTTTTTCAGCAGAACGAATAACAGCTTCTAACTGATCATCTGATTTATCTTCAAGGGTCATTGTAGTCCAATCAACATGATTAGCAAAACCCTCAAGAGAACCATACGTTTGTTTATAAAGAGCAGCTTGATAAATATCCGGATTAGTACGGAAGAAATTGTTGATAGCTTCACTTTCAGCTTGACGTTTAGCAAGCTCTGCAATATCAGCATCACGTTGAGCAAGACCTTCAACGGTCATTTCATATTTCTTAGGAGTACCATCAGCATTTACCGGGGTTAAACCAGAAATAGCAGAAATAGCAGAAACATCTATAGTTTCTTCTTGAGTTTCAGCAGCAGCAAACTCATCTAACTGAGCTTTAGTGTAAACAATCTCTCCGTCTTTAATGGCATTACCGTCAGCATCAAGATTATACTCAACATCACCGTCATCGGTAGTAAGAACAATCTTAGTAGGAGTTTCAGTTTCAGTTTCAGTTTTTTGAGTAGCAGTTTTAGCAGCTTCTTCTTCAGCTTTACGTTTAGCTTCTTCTTCTTCTGCTTTCTTACGTTCTTCTTCTGCTTTAGCAGCTTCTTCTGCTTCTTTAGCAGCTTTAGCAGCTTGTTCAGCAGCTATCTCTTCCGCAGTTTTAGTAGTATTACTATCAGTAACACCACCGGGAACAATAGGATTTGGCATAGTGTTTTATCTTTTATAAATTAAGTTATAACAGTGACAAATGTAATAATAATATATGTATTAAAAATGGCATTAGAAATATTATTAGAAACAGCATTAGTACCGCCTATCACACGGCTCTCTGAAATTCCAATTAATTTATGCCATTTTAAGGCTTAAATGAAGACCTCTGACGAACCCAAATTTCAATCGATATAGTTGTTCAATTCAACAAAAATAAGAGCCTACATTAAGACTTCCGTGGCTTATTGGCGTTAATACGATTCATGCGCTTTTGTTCCTCAAACTTGGCACGTTCCAGATTAGCTCTATCAATATCTAAGTTTAACTTAGTCATTTTAAGATAATCATCAAGAGTACCACCATTAGATTCATCTTCACTAATGTAATCATTACCGTTCTTATCTACTTGAAGTTTAGCATCAGTAATAATAATATTAGTAAGATTAGTATCAGCAGCAATAGCTTCCTTAGAATCGCGATCAAGTTGAGCTTGTTCAGCTTCAAATTTACGTTGAGCTTCCGCATTAGCAGCACGAGTTTGTTCAATCTCAGCATCCCACTTCTTTTGAATCTCTTCTTTTTGAAGTTCAAATTGACGTTGAGCTTCGGCAGCTTCTTTAATATATTTGCGTAAAGAAGCAACGTTATGATTACAAACAGCCTCAGCAGCTACATCGTAATTTCCATTTTGAGCAGCACCAAAAGCAATTTCCTCAAGCTTACGTACTTGTTCATTAAGTTCAGCAGAGTTACCAACAAAGATACCTAAATTAGAATTAACAAAATCAGTACCATTTACACGAACTTGAACAATCTCATTGGTATTAGGATCTACATAAGAACCTTCATAGCCATCAATCCAAGCAATCTTGGCAGCATCAAGATTAGCCATCATATCACGAGAGCGGAAGCAATCAAAGATTTTAAGTGACCACACAGATCCCATTAGAGCCTGATTAAGTCCCATTTCAGTAACAGCTTTACCGGCACGAGCTTGAATATCTCCCGCACGCTGATCGTTCATATTAGCAAGTTCATACGCTTCTTGCTTAATAGACTGCTTAATTTGATTAATAGTCGTAAGATAATTAATCATTGTAGTATTAGCAATCTCTTTAATAGCTTGAAGTGATGCTTGTTGCTTAGCTATTTCACTATCATCAAATACAAGAGTACCATCTCGATTAGCTGCATCAAGACGCTCTTCCATAGTCATATCTTTAGTATCAGCTAAGAAACTTTCAGGTATCAATAGCCATGATCGGAATTTACTAATAGTACGTTCCTCAACTAAAGTATAAAGACGATAAAGAGCAAGATAAGGTAATAAGCGATAAGGAATAGGTTTAGGATTATTAAGAAGCATCAAACGACTTAAACCATTATAAGGTAATTTACAATGATTAAGATTATTCACTTCTTCACGTTGAACAATAATAGGTTGAGCTTTAGTATATACACCCCAATCTTTATCACCAAAACGATAAGCTTCCCAACATTGAAGAACCCAAGTATATTCAATATCAATATCACCAAGAGTAGTATCTAAGACATAATCTTCATCAACAATCTTTTGCTCAATCTCACCATAAGCATTGGTATAAGTAAGAACACCACGCTTCATAGGAACCTTAAAAACACAATGACGAGCTTTGAGGACCCCGGTAGAGGGCAAGGAGTGGTACGGAGCAGCATTCTGCGCATCAATCGTAGGATTAAAAGCAATCTCACGAGAACGAAGCATAACAGGAGTAACTGTATATTCACCCGTACTTTCATGATTATGAATTATATCTTTGATATAAGCAATATCTCTTTTAGAAAGAACTTCTTGATATTCACCAATTATATCATTGATGTTAATATCAAATTCTCGCATTCCATAATCATCATCTTCAACAAAAAGATTACCACTATCAATTCGATAATACTCAAGAGGAGAAATAATTTCAAAAATAACATCATTGTATCTTACATCACGATAAGAATAAACACTTTCAGTACAGAACCAATAATAGAAAGCTTGAATATATTTCTCATTAGCTTTAATAAGGGAATTAAGAAGATCAAGAGTTTTCTGACCACGATCAGCTTCTTCATCAATCCAATCCTTAGCAGCTTGTTTCATAAAGTCTTCAGCAGATGGAAGATCTTTAGAAGGCTCACCGGTTTGAACACCGTTAGCATTCATGATGTTTATAAATTGCTGACGAAGAAGACCATCAAGAGCAACACGAAGATCAGCGTTACGTCTAGTGACAACATCAATATCAGCATTATAAACTTGGTAGTTATTATAGGTGTTAATAAACTCTCCTATATATTTCTCTTTAATAGGAGTAATAAAATCAACATCTCTAATCTTACCAGGCAAATCTTCTTTTCTACCATTAACGGAGTTGTAGGTCGCCATTACATACTTGTAAGTAGATTCATCTACAATTCCATTTGCAGCGTCAAGAAAGGCTTTAATATCTGCTTTATCATTATTAGAATAAGCAGTAGCAATAACCCAATCACACATAGCCTTAGTCCAAACAGCTCCACGCTTAGTAGCTTCCGAAGCAAAGACATCAGGCTTTTCTAAAGAATTAGGAATCTTAGAAGCATCCATTTAACGACGATTTAAACGATTTGCAATACGTCTGTCATTATTCTCTGTATTACCTTCAACAAGACGCTTAGTATTTAAAGAATCTGCAAGAAAGACATACATAGCAACAATAGCAGCACTAATATGGTCGAAGTTACCCTCAGCAGTAAATCTCTGACACTCTAGAAGCAATCGAACACTACTAATAGACTTAAGTCTACGAATAGGTTTACCATCAGCAGTATATGAAAGAGGTTCATAAATAAACTCCTTTAGCATACGAAGACCATTATATTTCTTATCACCATCACCAATTACAATACCATAATCATTATTGTTAGGATTAGTCAATTTACGAGTATTGGCATTGGTTGGGTCAAGCATTAAGTAACGTCTAAGTTTATATTTAATGAAGTTAGAAACAGTCTCACCAGTACCAGCTTCCGGACAACATTCAGCATTATACATAAGACACATACCCATAGTGACTATATCATTTTGCTCCATTGTGTCCAAACGCCCTATATATTCGCATACAAGCAGTTTTTGATTTGGATATGGAGTAATAGTATTACTACGCATCCATACTTGTGCAGAATAAAGAGAATGTTTATCTGTTACGTCTTTTTGAGCCTTATCTACCTTATACGCATCCACACTAACAAAATATAAATCTTTAGGCACTTCACCATTTACTAAGAACGGACGATAATACATTCTAACGCAACCATGAGTATCATCACGAGAACCATGCGGAACTTGATTAACAAACTCATGGAATCTACCTTTACCAAATATATCACGTTTAATACATTCAGCTTTCGGTATAAATTCAGCTTTATTAAAATTACCTAAATCATTAACGACAATCCAACCATCTTGAAAGAATCTAGTAGCATTATCATTAATTAAATCTGAAACATGTAGATTAAGTTCAGAAGAAGCGAACATATTCTCTGTTGTATTAATGAACGCTTCGGCAGGAGTATTAGCACGTTGTGCTTTATAGATTATATGAGTTTCACTATCATTATTATGAAAGTGATTCTCTTTATCTTGTTTATCCCAAGCATAAGCAGTGAATATAATCGAATTACCACGTTCAACATAAGGTTCACAATCCCATACTTGTGGAAAGAAGAAACCACATACTTCATGACGTTTATTAATATCCCAAACGTTTTCCATGCAAAGCATCTTATTCATTTTGGGATTATAAAAGGCTTTACTAAATGCAGCCCAGTTAGCACCTTTAGTACCACCCGTACCATAAACACGAATAGTACCAACAGATATAGCACCAGATTCTGTATTAGATAAAGTAACGTCAAGAGCTTTTTGGAGATTAGGAAACTTACCTGCTTCTTCAAAGTCAATCTCAATAGCTTTCTTACCTACAGCAGCGGATTCATTTTTACCACAAGCAACGCTATAAAGATTAGACATCCAACCAAAATTTTTAAGACCTTTAGTAGATACACGATAACCTAGAAGTATATCATCAATAGCCTCAGAAATATAACCACGACGCCAAAATGTATGTTCCTCAAAATGGTCAAGACATTTCTTAGCCATAAACGTAGTAGCACCTTTATCTGTAAGATAAGCTAATTGGTCAGCAGCAAGAGTTACCGTAACATTCGGAAATAAGTTAATTGTATTTGCAGCTTGACTACCACGTTTATATGAGAAACCTTTACGACGGGCTTTAGCCTTAGTAAGATGAAACTTATTATTAGCAATAAACTCATCTATTTTGAAGTTCCAATAGTCACCATCCCAATAACGAGGAAAACCCATAACAGTCTCAACGTGTTCAGCACCTTCACGTTTAAGTCTTGCACGTTCTTTATCATTAGGTGTACGTTCAATACGACCATAATTAAGATAAGTATAATGCGCACCGGTTATACGTAAAGGTTGAAGTAAACTTTCACGTTCCTCATCAGTAGTATTAGCATCAAAGAACTTAGGAATATCTTTATAATAAAGTTTAGCTTTAATAAAAACACCTTTCTTACGACGAGATGTTTCTCTTTGCCAAAATGATTCATAAGCCGGAGTACTAGGGTCATAATCACAATACGTACCATATTCATCAAAAGTATCAGCAGCTTTAGAAAGTCTTTCTATATTAATAACAATGAAATCAATATTCATAAGAATACCACCAGAGTTACCAATAAGAAAATCATTATCCGGATCATATAAAGGCTTATTAGTAATATAACTAATACCCTCGGATGCTTTCGGATATTTACTTTTATCTTCACAGAGATAATCTATAAAAGGAATATCTCCACGTTTATAGCCCCACTTATTCTCAGGAGCAGCATTGATGCCATCACAACTATTTTTCCAATAAGCATGAATAAACATAAAGTTATCAATAGCATCTTGTGAAAACTCATATTTACCATTCATAGCTTAATCAATCATATCTATTCCACCACCAATACCATTATCTATATTGTTATGCACATCCATTGAAGCAGCAAGCTCTTTACCACCACGAACAATAGTTTTCTTGAGTTTAGACTTAACGTAATTATCTTCCACTTCTTTAAGTTCAGCAATAAGTTTAGGTAAGTCTTTACCCATCTTCGTAATCTCACGCATATAACCGAGCATACCACCGA
>OHYI01000306.1_pt1 | contig 16582 bp, 16 predicted proteins | sample 1580231 | NCBI WGS metagenome assembly OHYI01 (sample SAMEA3882555, study PRJEB24775) | human gut metagenome | biome: human-associated habitat; feature: intestine environment; material: feces | place: Netherlands | collected 2009/2010
CGGGTAAAGTAATTGACAACATTGAATAGAAACTGATATATAGAATAATTCCAGATTTTCTTTACACTTTCTATGCCTACTGTCCATTGAATTTTTTGAGGATATTTTTTTAATGAAACTCCCAAAATAAGGGCACTAGATAAAATTGGTTGTATAGTTAATGTATATAGGCCAGCTCCTAGTAGAGCAGCAATGATAGAAAGTATTCCAACTGAAAACTGAATGAAAAAAGTTCGGTAGGCTATAAATTTAAAGTTCTTGTTTTTATAAAATAAGGTATTTGGAACAATGGAAAAAACAGACTGATTGATAGCAGATGACATATATGAATGAGTTGGTTATCTCTGTAATATGAGGCAATACCCCATGCAGAGAAAAAGAATAAGATACTTAGAATGATACCCAACCATATGGTAAACATATAGATATTGTTTATATCTTTGGGGGTTAGTCTTTTATTCTGAATAATTGCAGAGGAAAAGCCTATGTTGGTAAATATGTTGAAGAAATTGATAATAACTGTTGCAATAGCCATCACACCAAAATCGTCTGGGCGTAATAAACGAGCTAAAACAGCCATTACTATCAGAGAGATAATAATACCTGAATATTTGGCGATTGCTGTGTAAAAAACGCCGGAGAGCATTTGTTGCTTTATACTTGTCATTAACAATTATAATTTAGAATCTTCTTGAAAAATTTTATCTTTACATACCTTTTTCATTTGCTCTTTCCACGGAAAATCTGCCACTACGTTTTATCTCAACCGAATAGCCATAGCACAGCACCGCATGCTTTACGCGGAATGCATGGATATGATATCCGTTCATCTCAAAATATTCATCCTGCTCATTGAGCTCTATGCATTTTATCTCAAAAGGCAGCTCCGGCGCAATCGTCCGAAGTGCAGTGACAACCCTTGTAAGCCCCTTAGGTCCAATAATGGTAAGCGGCTCGGTGCGCTCGGCATTTCCCATTGTAAGAAGAAGCCCCGGCAATCCGCTGATATGGTCTGCATGAAAGTGGGTGATGCATAAAATATCTATCGGCTTGAAATTGATTCCGGCTTCCTTCATCGCAATCTGCGTTCCCTCACCGCAGTCAATAAGTATATTGCTGCCGTTATATTTTAGTGAAAGTGCCGTAAGCCATCTGTTTGGCAAAGGCATCATGCCTGCTGTTCCAAGTAAACACACGTCTAACATAAATTTTCCTCCGCAGTATAGGACATGATGACACCGTCCTCTACCGGATGCTCATATAGATTTTTTCTGATTCCAAGGTTTACAAACCCCATCTTCTGATACAGTGATATCGCAGCCTCATTAGTCACCCTGGCTTCGAGCACAATGCGCTCAACACCTGACTCTTTTGCCTTTTCCTGCAAGCATCTGATAAGATGTGCACCCACACCTTTTCCTCGTGCTGATTTTTTGACTGCTATATTGGTCAGCTCTCCCTCATCAAATGACACATACGTGCACTGATACCCCAGTATCTCGCCATCCTCCTGTGCCACAAGCATGATATTCTCCGGAAGCCTCATGGCATCCAAAAATCCCTGTCTGCTCCAGGGCTGTGTGAAGCTGTCTTTTTCTATCTGCGCCACCGAGTCTGCATCCTCCGGCTCCATGGGTCTTATTATCATATTCTAAAATCTCTCTCCTTTTCCTGTCTCTCTCTCTCCGCCTGTGATAATCTGAGATACTCAGGCTTATGGTCTGCTGCATTTTCTGCCCTGCCCTGCTCATAGAGCACCTGTCCAAGACATGCTACAGCCGATGCTCTTTGCTTATTGCACATGGCAGGTGCAAAGTCATAGTCCACCTTTACGTGCTCATTAATATAATCCCTGAACACATCCACTCCGTCTCCAAGGAAAATCACCCTGCGGCCGAGCTCATTGATTTTGTCAACTATCTCTTCTATCATCACTACGCACTGCGGCAAAATGGTATTCATCCTGCCATCGGTAAAATCATACAGCCCTGTATAGGTCTGCTGTCTTCTTGCATCCATAAGCGGACACACAACATCTGCGCTGCCCCACAGATTGTATGCTAGTGCATCTACGGTAGGTACAGAAACTATCTGCTTATCCAGTGCCATTGCAAGCCCCTTCGCCGTCGCAGAGCCTATGCGAAGCCCTGTGAACGATCCCGGTCCTGCTGAGACTGCAATAAAATCTATAGTCTTAAGGTCAAGCTCTGTCATCTTAGCCACCTCATCAAGCATCGGAAGAAGCGTCTGTGAATGTGTCTTTTTATAATTTATCGTGTATTCTCCTATCAGATTATCGTCCGATACGACAGCCACACTGGCCACAAGCCCTGAGCTGTCAAGCGCAAGTATCTTCATTATAAAACCTCTTTTATTGTTATTTTTCTATAGTCAAAGCCTTTTTCCAGGTCTTTTTCAATAGTAATCTCTTTTCTCTTATTTGGGAGTATCTCCTCAATGAGATTTGCCCACTCTATCATCGTAAGCCCATCTCCGTAGAAATAATCCTCATAGCCTATTTCATCCATCTCCTCAATGTCACCAATCCTGTATACATCGAAATGATAAAACGGCAGCCTGCCATCCTCGTACACCTGCACTATTGTAAATGTAGGGCTGTTTATAGGCTCTGTGATGCCAAGCCCCTCTGCTATGCCCTGCGTGAGCACTGTTTTACCCACTCCTAAATCACCCACAAGTGTACACACATCCCCCGGCTTTGCCTGCTGTCCAAGCGTAACCCCAAGTGCATGCGTATCATCTGCCGAAAAGCTTTCTATTACTGTTATATTTCCTTCACTACTCATATTACCAGCTTATACCCTTATCTATTTATTTTATCTTTTATCTTATATCTATTTTGTTTATTTGATTTTCAGTCTGTATTTCTCCAGTGTACTGCCTGCCAGCTCCTTTAACGGCTCATAGCTGTCGCCCAGCTGCTCCTTTGAGAGAATGTATGCATTCTTCCTGTTGCTGAATATAAGTATCCTCTTATCATTTGCCACGAATCTGTACACCTGCTCCCACGGAAGCTGCGCCATTTCCTCGCCCTGGCTTACTTTTATGTTCTTTTCATCTATCTCAAAATGCAGTGGCTTTGAGAAAACTTCATTTGTCTTCATAATCATCTTTACCCTGCCCTTGAGTGAAAACGGCACATATAGCAGCACCAGAATACCAACTATAATATAAAGCACCACATACTCCGTATTGCCTTTTTGTGCGCTTAACACTGCTGCCGCAGCCAAGAGCACAGCAAACAGCAATGATATGACACCCTGACTGCCCTTGTACGCCTGCTCTATATTAAATGAATATAAATCTTTTTCTGTTACTTTTACATCAAATTCAAGCTTCATGTCCTGCTCCCAACTAAATATTTGGATTTATTATAACATTCCTTTTAAAAAAAGAAAAGAGCGCAATTGACTGCGCTCTTTATGTTTGTGACTAATATATATTGTGTCAGGTATTTTCTCTATCCTCTGCCCTTTAAAACCGGTGACAGTCTCTTGTATATAAGCACTGTGATAAGTGTTGATATAAGTCCCTTTACGATGGTAAACGGAACATTGAATATTAAAAGTGCCTGCCACAGCTTGCCTACTGATGGGAGAAGCTCACTGTAGGCACCAATTATTGCTTCCATTGGCATGAACTTTGTGTATGCAGGATACACGATAAACAGATTCGACGGGAAGCTGACGATTCCCATTACCACTGAACCGACTACAGCGCCGATTATTGCACCCTTTTTTGACTTATTTTTCTTGTAGATAAGTCCTGCTGTTGCTGTAAATACTGCTCCAAGAATAAAGTTTGAAAGCTCTCCTACCGTAAAGCTCTGTGTTACTGTACAGTGAAGCAGGTTCTTGATAAACTCTACAATCACTCCTGCTAACGGTCCATATGCAAATGCGCCGATAAGTGCAGGCAGATCTGAGAAATCAAACTTAATAAAGCCCGGCATGATTGGAATTGGGAACTCGAGGTACTGAAGTACAAATGCAAGTCCGCTTAACATTCCTGTGCCGACTAAAAGTCTGATGTTTACTTTTGATTTTGTGTTGTTTGTTGTTACGTCCATTTTACACTCCTTTGATGCTTAAGGAATCCTGAGGATATTGTGAGTGCAGCTATCTAAAATCTGAATAGCTGATTTAAAAAATCCCGGAAGAAAATCTTCCGGGACTTAATATCACAGTGTAATGACACCTAATAATCTTCTCTCATCCAGACTATACTGTCGGCTTCGGAATCACACCGAATCATGCCTTGCGGCTCGTGGGCTGTACCACCGGTAGGGAATCGCACCCTGCCCTGAAGAATTCCTATTTATTTTACAAACCTATGATATGCACTTTGAAGTGTTTTGTCAAGGTGTTTTTAATTATCAAGAATAATATTGTCAAAGAAATTATTTTTCTTGCCCTTTATGTAGTGTGGCTTTTTGTTTCTGTTGTTATTATTCTTGCTGCCTGTACTATTTCTATCGTTTCTGCTATTCTTGCCACCGTTATTTCTATTACTTCTGTCAGCCTTGTTGGCAACACTGTCTTTGCCGCTGCCGCTGTGTTCTGACTTACCGGCCTTGTCTGTACCCTGTCCGATTTTCATGGTAAGCTGGATGCGCTGCTTTTTGAGGTCAACGCTCATAACCTGCACATCTACTATGTCCCCTACACTGACAGCCTCAAGCGGATGCTTGATATAGCGGTCGGTGATCTGGGAGATGTGCACCAGTCCGTCCTGATGGACACCGATATCCACGAACACACCAAAGTCAATGACATTACGCACGGTTCCTTTCAGAATCATGCCGGGCTTTAAATCCTTCATATCCAGAACATCACTGCGCAGGATTGGCTTCGGCATATCGTCTCTGGGATCTCTGCCCGGCTTCTCCAGTTCCTTCAGGATATCTGTCAGCGTGATCTCGCCGATTCCCAGCTCTTCTGCCAACAGTTTCTTATTCTTAATACGCTTTTCCAGTCCGGAAATATCTTTTGCATCATTTGATGCATTCTGTACTGCCGGTGCATTTTTCTTTGTAGAAGTTTCTGCAGAATTATCAAAGCTCACACCACCCATGGCCGCTGCCAGAGCCTTGCCCATAGCGGTATTGGTATTATGCACTCTTACGGTCTTACCTTTCTGCTCTTCCCGTTTCTTTGCTGTATTGGCTGCATTACTGCCGTTCTTCTGTCCGGAAGCCTGTGCCCCGCTCTTGTCGGAAGCTTTCTTAGCTGCCGCCTGTTTCTGGGCTTCCTTAATGTCCTCCATTGTCAGTCCCAGCTTCGCCATCAGCTGCTCCGCTGCTTCGTAGGATTCGGGATGAACGCTGGTGGCATCCAGAGGATTCTTACCATCCGGGATCCGTAAGAAACCGGCACACTGCTCATATGCCTTAGGTCCCAGCTTCGGCACCTTTAACAACTGCTTTCTGCTTACAAAACGCCCGTTATTTTCTCTGTAATCTACAATATTCTTCGCAATAGTCTTGTTAATGCCGGAGACATATTCCAGAAGGGATGCGGACGCAGTATTCAGATCCACACCGACCTTGTTTACACTGTCCTCCACCACGCCGCTTAAGGCATCGCTTAATTTCTTCTGGTTCATGTCGTGCTGATACTGGCCGACACCGATGGACTTGGGATCGATCTTCACCAGTTCTGCCAGGGGATCCTGTAATCTTCTGGCGATAGATGCAGCACTTCTCTGTCCCACGTCAAAATTAGGAAATTCTTCTGTCGCCAGCTTACTTGCGGAGTATACGGAAGCACCTGCCTCGTTGACGATCACATACTGTACCGGACGATCCAGTTCCTTCAACAGTTCTACGATTACCTGCTCGGACTCTCTGGAGGCTGTACCGTTTCCTACGGAAATTAAATCCACATTATATTTTTTGATCAGTTTCTTCAGTTCAGCTTTGGACTCCTCCACCTTATTCTGCGGTGCTGTAGGGAAGATCACTTTCGTATCCAGCACTTTTCCGGTAGCATCCACTACCGCCAGCTTACATCCGGTACGGAATGCCGGATCCCAGCCTAAGACCACTTTGCCTGCGATAGGAGGCTGCAGCAACAGCTGCTCTAAGTTTTTACCGAAGACATTGATCGCTCCGTCCTCTGCCTTTTCTGTCAGATCGTTACGGATCTCTCTTTCAATAGCGGGTGCTATTAAACGATCGTAGCTGTCTTCCACTGCGGCACAGATTACCGGTGTAGTATATTCGTTTTCCTTCATGATCAGCTTTTTCTCCAGATAACGCAGAATACGTTCCTCCGGTGCATTGACTTTAACAGTCAGTACTTTTTCTGCCTCTCCACGGTTCAATGCCAATACTCTATGGCCTGCAATCTTTTTCACCGGCTCTTCGAAATTGTAATACATCTCGTAGACACTCTGAGCCTTCTCATCCTTCGCCGTACCGGTCACAATGCCTTCCTCTACGGTGATATTGCGGATGTAAAGACGATGATCCGCATCATCGGAGATCATCTCGGCAATAATATCCTGTGCTCCCTGCAATGCTTCCTCCGGAGTCTTTACTTCTTTTTCTTCGGAAACATACTTTGCTGCCTCGTTAAGCACCGGTTCTGTTGCCTCCTGGCGCAGAATATATTCTGCCAGAGGTTCCAGACCCTTCTCCTTTGCAATACTGGCACGGGTCTTTCTCTTGGGACGATAGGGGCGGTACAGATCCTCTACCACTACCAGCGTCTGGGCTGCCAGAATCTTCTCCTTTAACTCATCGGTAAGTTTTCCCTGTTCCTCGATGCTCTTCAGCACCTGCTCCTTTTTATCTTCCAGACTTCTCAGATAGGTCAGTCTCTCATCGAGATTACGCAGCTGCTCATCGTTCAGAGATCCGGTGGCCTCCTTACGGTAACGGGAGATGAACGGGATGGTATTTCCCTCATCGATCAGCTTCACCGCAGCTTCCACCTGCCATTTTTCTACCTGAAGTTCTTCTTTGATTTTCTGTATAATATCCATAGTTCCTCCTGATGGCCTGTTGCCATTTTGTTTTGCGCATGGATATATTATACTGGAAATCGGAAGTTTTCTCAATCTTTTCATTCTTATTTCATTTGCTTATTACAGGAAAAGATGGTACAGTACTTAATATAAGCGCGGCAGACAAATTCACCATATGCCGCCCGGAAATGAGGCTTTCTATGGATTATTATCAGAATCAGAATAACGAAATGAATCAAAATATACCACAGATCGATCCGAAATACAGGGGTTTGTCGATTGCTTCTATGGTCTGCGGCATCTGTTCCCTGGTATTATGCTGCACGGGACTGCTGTCCATTCCCACCGGTGCTCTGGGCATTCTCTTTGCATTGCTCACCCGGAAAAGAGGACAACGCATGAACAATATGTGTGTTGCCGGGATCTGGCTGTCCTGTGTGGGACTGGCACTCGGTATCTTCATAACGGTCAGCAGCATTGTCACGGTATTCACAGATCCTTCTTATATGAATATGCTGGATCAGATGTACCAGCAGATGTACGGTGTCGATATGGAAGAATTCTGGCAATCTTACCTGTAAGACATGCCTATGTTTTCCGACGGATTCTGCGGTTACGAAATCAAAACCCGGTGCAGCCTGAATAACCAATAGAACGCAATAATAAAAAGAAAAGAGGATTTCTATGATACAATATGCATCCAGAGCCCAACTCAAAGAAAAAGCCAGAGATCAGATGGCAGGGCATTACGGCAATGCCATCCTGCTGTCCATCTGCCGGAGTCTGATCGTATTTTCCCTCACCTTTGCCGTCAGCATGACCTTCACTATGATCCTTACCGTACGGACACTTATGGGGGGAAGCGCAGAGACATCTCTGACGGAATATCTGCTTTTGACAGCCTGTACGACTTTATTGTCGATCTTTGCCGGAGTGTTTCAGACCGGCATTACATTATTCTATCTGAATACTGCCTGCAACAGGCTTGCTGTAACCGCCAATCTGTTCTACGGCTTCAAATACTTGTTCAAAAAATCGCTCGGGGTCTCCGCAGTACTGATCCTGCTGAATACGGGATGTACACTTCCGTTTGATATCTGCTATTTTCTCCTGCGGTCAGGGAAAGGCTTTGACGCCATAACCATGGCAATCCTGTGCATTGTGCTTATGGTCATCGGTATGTGTATCTATATTCCGTTATCCCTTGGTTTATCCCAGGCTTACTATTTACTGTTGGATTTTCCCCAGTATAGCGCTATGGAGCTGATGAAATTAAGCTTCCGTATTATGAAAGGACATAAATGGGAGCTGTTCTGCTTACAAATGAGTTTCCTGCCGCTGGGATTTCTGTGTTTGCTGAGCTTCGGTATCGGAACTCTGTGGTTGGTGCCATATATGAACATGACCCAGACCTTATATTTTCTGGATCTGATGCAGAACGAGCACAGGCATTAATTGCCTGTGCTCTTTATTGTCTGTGCTATCACCGTGATGGTGTCCAGTACCATATCTTTCTGCGCATCATCCGTATAATTTCCGGTATACACATAAATTTTTCCATTTTTCAACTGATAGATCTGAATCTGGTCCGAAGCAATATTGTTACTTAAAAGTGCCTCACGGCCGCCCATGGCTTCTATCGTTTCCTCTGTCCACGCGCCGGTATCTACCATCATATCCAGTCCTTCCTGGGTCAGTGACATATTGTCCTCCAGATAGAACACCGGTGTACCTTCCATACTGCGCATTTCACTTTCCTTTATCACCATATAAGGAGCCTGTTCTTTTAAGCCATCCAACATTACCTGCAGAAGTTCCGGTTTCAACTGTGTGACCACGGTGTCATTCTCCGCCACCGAGATACTTGTGGAGCCGTCATCCGCTGTCCCTTTATAGAAGATCGTAAGCGGGTGATAATCCGTCGTCACCTGCTCCCACACTTCCCAGTCTTCTGCCGGATAGCTGAAACTGAACTTTCCATCACTTAAGCTCTCCAGTTCCATTCCCTGCAGATCTGCCAGCTCGATCACCGGATATTGGGAAGTCTGTACCCGATTCCGGACCAAAGGGATCACTTTTGCCGCCGTAACTATCACAGCCACAACGATCAGGGCAAGCACAATTCTGCTGCCCATGGACTCTCCTATCGCTTTTTTGCCCTGGTTTGTCTCTTTGTTTTCGTTTCTCATATGTAATTTTCTCCCTTATAAAAAATCACATTCCAGAAAGCTTTCACTCCTTCTGGAATGTGTCATTTACAAACTTGAATTTGTTAATTCTCTGTGTTCTTCTTATCTCCCTGCACGCTGATCCATTTCAGATAGCCATTGATGAAGATATCCAGTCCGCCGTCCAGTACTGCGTCCACATTACCGGTCTCCACATCAGTACGATGATCCTTGACCAGTGTGTAAGGCTGTAATACATAGGAGCGGATCTGGTTACCCCAGCCAATCTCCTTGACCTCACCGCGGATATCAGACAGCTTCTCGGCATTTGCTTCCTGCTTTAACAGATACAGCTTGGCTTTCAGCATCTGCATTGCCTTATCCTTGTTCTGGAACTGGCTTCGCTCATTCTGACATTGTACCACGGTTCCCGTAGGAATATGGGTGATACGAATGGCAGAGGAGGTCTTGTTGATATGCTGGCCACCGGCACCGCTGCTTCGGTAGGTGTCGATGCGCAGATCCTTCTCATCAATATCCACATCCAGATCGCCCTCGATATCCGGCATAACATCCAGCGATACAAAGGAAGTCTGACGTTTTCCCTGAGCATTGAAAGGGGAAATACGCACCAGACGGTGTACTCCCTTCTCGGATTTCAGGTAGCCGTAGGCATTCAGGCCGTTGACCTGAAAAGTCACTGACTTGATACCTGCTTCGTCACCATCCAGATAGTCCAGTACTTCGATGGCAAAGCCCTTGCGCTCCGCCCAGCGGGTATACATACGATACAGCATGCCGCACCAGTCACAGCTCTCGGTACCTCCGGCACCGGCATTGAGCTTTAAGATCGCATTGTTTTTGTCATATTCTCCGGATAATAATGTACCGATCCTGAGTTCGTCGAATTCCCTGATGAATTCATCCAGCTCCTCACGGATCTCAGGGATCAGAGACGCATCGTTTTCCTCATATCCCATATCGATCAAGGTCAGGATGTCATCGAACTGTGTCGAAAGCTTGTCGCACTCTCCCACAGTATCCTTCAGGTTCTTCAGTTCTTTCATTTTCTGGTTGGAACGCTCCGGGTCATCCCAGAATCCGGGAGCCTCCATCTCACGTTCCATTTCTTCGATCCGCTTTGCCTTGTTAGCAAGGTCAAAGTGAATCCCTCACTTCCGCTAAAGGTGTTTCGTAGGACAGGATTTCTGTCTTCATCTGATCTAATTCAACCACTTAACGTCACCCACTTTCTTATTCTATTATTTTAATGATGCCAGGATCAAAAGGTCTAAGCCCACATGAGCTTGCTCATAGGTGGGTGAAAGACCTTGGGTAGGATTGTTCCGTGCTGCCGCACTATCTTCCGACTGTTGTCAGAAAGCATCACGCTTTCCGTCCGCAGCAGTTCTTGTATTTTTTACCGCTTCCGCAGGGGCAGGGATCGTTCGGGTACACCTTTGCATTTTCACGCTTTACAGGTCCCTTCGGTAAGGAATCGTCCTTGTTCGTTCCGGTGATCTTCGCCTGCTGCTCACGCTCTACCTTCTGTTCGATCTTGATATGGAACAGAAGTCTCACAGTCTCTTCCCGGATGTTCTGAGTCATCTCATCGAACATCTCGTAACCGCTCATCTTGTACTCTACCAGAGGATCTCTCTGACCATATGCCTGTAAGCCCACGCCCTGACGCAGCTGCTCCATGTCGTCGATGTGATCCATCCACTTGCGGTCAATGACCTTCAGCAGAACCACACGTTCCAGCTCACGGATGGCTTCCGGTTCGGGGAACTCGGCTTCTTTTGCTTCGTACAGCTTCACAGCTTCTTCCTTTAACTGCTGCTTTAGGCTGTTCTTCTTGGGCTTCTTCACACGCTCCGGTGTCAGAGGCTGTAACGGGATCGTAGGAATGAGCAGGGTATTTAACTCATTGAAATCCCAGTCGGAGATATCTGCGTCGTCATTGATACAGATATCTACACAGTTCTCGGTAATATCGGTGATCATCTTGTAGATCACATCACGCATGCTCTCGCCGTTCAGTACCCGCAGACGCTCCTCGTAGATAATCTCTCTCTGTTCACTCATGACACGGTCATACTCTAACAGATTCTTACGGATACCGTAGTTGTTGCTCTCGATCTTCTTCTGTGCGGATTCGATGGCATTGGTCAATGCTTTGTGTTCGATCTCCTGTCCCTCAGGGATACCTAAGGTATTGAACATGCTGATCAGGCGCTCGGAACCGAACAGTCTCATCAGATCGTCCTCCAGAGAGATGTAGAACTTGGACTCACCGGGATCTCCCTGACGTCCGGAACGACCACGCAGCTGATTATCAATACGTCTGGACTCATGACGCTCGGTACCGATGATCTTCAGTCCGCCGGCGGCTCTCGCTTCATCATCCAGCTTGATATCCGTACCACGGCCTGCCATGTTGGTAGCGATGGTTACCGCACCGTGTACACCGGCATCAGCTACGATCTCTGCTTCCAGTTCATGGAATTTTGCATTCAGTACCTTGTGCTGGATGCCACGCTTGGTCAGCATTCTGCTCAGTTCCTCACTGGCTTCGATCGTGATCGTACCTACCAGTACAGGCTGTCCTGTGGCGTGTGCATCCTCTACCGCATTCACGATAGCGTTCAGCTTCTCTCTCTTCGTCTTGTATACAGCATCCTGCAGATCCTTACGGATAACGGGACGGTTCGTAGGGATCACAACAACATCCATGCCGTAGATCTCACGGAACTCGGTCTCCTCAGTGAGAGCCGTACCGGTCATACCACACTTTTTATCGAATAAGTTAAAGAAATTCTGGAAGGTAATGGATGCCAGCGTCTTACTTTCTCTCTTCACCTTTACATGCTCTTTTGCTTCGATTGCCTGATGCAGACCGTCGGAGTAACGGCGTCCCGGCATGATACGTCCGGTAAATTCATCGACGATCAGTACCTGGTCATCCTTTACCACGTAATCCTTATCACGGAACATCAGATTATGGGCACGTAATGCCAGAATGATGTTGTGCTGGATCTCCAGGTTCTCGGGATCAGCGAAGTTATCAATGTGGAAGAATCTCTCAACCTTCTCCATACCTGCTGCAGTCAGGTTAATGATCTTATCCTTCTCGTTGACTACGAAGTCTCCGGTCTCTTCCTGTACCACACCCATAATGGCGTCCATCTTGGTCAGTTCCTGTACATCATCACCGCGCTTCATCTGACGTGCCAGCAAATCACACATTTCATATAAAGCGGTAGACTTGCCGCTCTGTCCGGAAATGATCAGAGGAGTTCTCGCTTCATCGATCAGTACAGAGTCCACCTCATCGATGATGGCATAATGCAATCCACGCAGAACCAGCTGTTCCTTGTAAATAACCATGTTATCACGCAGATAATCGAATCCCAGTTCGTTGTTGGTAACATAAGTGATATCACACTTGTAAGCTTCCTGTCTCTCCTCGGAGGTCATGCTGTTCAGTACCACGCCGACCTTCAGTCCCAGGAACTCATGTACCTGACCCATCCACTCCGCATCACGCTTTGCCAGATAGTCATTGACGGTAACAACATGGACACCATTGCCTTCCAAAGCATTCAGATAAGCGGGAAGGGTAGACACCAAAGTCTTACCTTCACCGGTACGCATCTCTGCGATACGTCCCTGATGCAGGATGATGCCACCGATCAGCTGTACTCTGTAGTGTTCCATGTTCAGAACACGCTTTGCAGCCTCTCTCACGGTTGCATAAGCCTCCGGAAGCAGATCGTCCAGAGTCTCTCCCTCGGTCAGACGCTTCTTGTACTCTTCGGTCTTCCCCCGCAGCTCCTCATCGGAAAGTGCCTGCATCGCAGGGCGGAGTGCCTCGATCTTGTCTACCAGAGGTTCAATACGCTTCAGTTCTCTGGAACTGTGCGTGCCAAATATCTTCTCAATAACGCTCATTTTTTCCTCGTTTCCGCACCCTTTTGACAATAAAATGTCCATGGGTCTTCGCATAATTCAAAGGTTATTGTAGCAGATTTTCCTCTATGTTTCAACCTTTCTGTGCCTGCAGAGCCGTGAAAAGACTGTAAAAATTTTATGAATAGCTCTCTTCATCTATTCTGTCCCGGAAAATTGACAGTCCGGGGAAAAATTATTATAATTGAAATAAGTAGGATTTACGAAAGCACCTGATGATTTTCAGGTTACCGAAAGGCACAAGGATTACGGTCTATGAAGAGATTATCCATCACACAATTGATTCCCGGAATGATTGTTGCAGAAGATGTCTACAATCTGGATCATGAACTTCTGATTCCGAAGGGCACGGTTCTCACGGACAAGCTCATCACGAAGCTGGATCTGTACGGTATTCTCACACTCTTCGCCGAAGATGTACTCCCGGCAGCGGATCTTTCCGAAACGGAATCCTCCTACTATGAACGGATCAAAAGTTCTCCGGAATTTCATCTGTTTAAAGAAGATTTTGAGAATGAAGTCGAACTTTTCCGGGAAAATATGAATCTGGTCGTTCAGAAGAATACAGCCCTGGATGTGAAAACTCTGCTGAAAAGCACACTTTCCATTGTTTCGAATCATTCCGGCAGCATCAGTATTCTGGATATGCTTCAAAATATGCGGGAATACGATGATTCCACCTATACCCACAGTCTGAATGTGGCACTGATCTGTAATATTCTGGCGGGATGGCTGAAGCTTCCGAAAGAAGACGTGGAACTGGCTACTGCCTGCGGTCTGTTCCATGACATCGGCAAAATGCTGATTCCCTATTCCATCATCGCCAAGCCCGGCAGACTGTCCGAGGAAGAGTTTGCCACGGTAAAAAAACATCCTGCTCTGGGATATGAATTACTGCAGTCTCAGGATGTGGACGTGCATGTGAAAAATGCAGCTCTGATGCACCACGAACGTAGTGACGGCAGCGGTTACCCCGCGAAATTAAAAGGGAACCAGATCGATCCTTATGCACGGATGGTAGCCATTGCGGATGTCTACGATGCCATGACGGCAGCCCGCTGTTACAGAGGACCTTTGTGTCCGTTCTGTGTGATTGAAATGTTCGAAACGGAAGGCTTCCAGAAATACGATGTTTCCATTCTGCTTCCTTTCCTGGAAAACGTGGTAAATTCCTGCCTGCAAAACCGTTGTCTGTTGAACGATGGACGAAAAGTCACAATCATTTACATCAATAAGGAAAAATTGTCCCGCCCTGTAGTACAGTACGGCGAGGAATATATCAATCTGGCAGACCAGCCGGATCTGAAAATTGAAAAGCTGTTGTAAGTTATCATTTGAAAATTATTTTTTACGCACAATTTTGTACCTCACATTGTACTATAATACAAAGCACTAAAGCATATATTATGTGCCAGTGGCACATGTTTAGCACGGACCGAAGCAAAGCGGAGAAATGGGCTTGAAAATGCGGAGGTACGGAAAGGTATAGGTATTCTATTTATGTCAGACACAATTCATTTGTATGTAAATATGTCCGGAAATACAATTCCGGGCACTTCTTTTGCCACCATCGGAGAAGCATTGGCTTCCCTGCCGGATGTTCCTGCCTCAGAATCCGGAAAGCAGTTCCCGGCTCCCGTTTCAGAGCTGCCGCCGGTGATCCTGCATATCGGTAAAGGAATTTATCGGGAAAAGCTGGTAATCACCCGTCCGAATATTACTTTTGAGGGTACCGGCGGTGACGAGACGATCCTTGTCTATGGAGATGCTGCCTTCGATCTCATGCCGGAGGGGGATAAGCGAGGTACCTTCCGTACTGCTTCCGTCCGGATCGACACTCATGACTTTACCGCCAGAAACCTGACTTTCCAGAACGATTCCGGCTACGGCCACACCGTAGGGCAGGCACTGGCCGTCTATGTGGACGGTGACCGCAATGCCTTTTATAACTGCCGGTTCTTAGGCAGTCAGGATACGATCTTCGATGCCCCCCTGCCATTAAAAGAGGCTCAGCCCGGCGGATTCAAGGGTCCCGGAGAATTCAAGCCCCGGACCATAGGACGCCATTATTATGAAAATTGCTTTATCCAGGGTGATGTGGATTTCATCTTCGGCAGTGGAATTGCCTGGTTTGAGCATTGCACGATCTTCTCCAAGCTGCCCGGAGACCGGATTCCACCGGAAAGTCCGGAGTCTGAAGTAATCTACGGCTATGTGACTGCTGCCTCCACCCCGCAGGAAGAGCCCTACGGCTACGTGTTCCATGAATGCAAATTAGAGAGCGACTGCCCGCCCAATTCCATCTATCTGGGACGTCCCTGGAGAGAATGGGCAAAGACAGTGTTCCTGCACTGTGAACTGGGTGCACATATCCACCCCGCCGGCTGGCAGGACTGGAAAAAGCCCCACGACCACTTCTACTACGGAGAATACAACTCCTACGGCCCCGGTGCCTCCCCTGCCACCCGCGCCGACTTCTCCCACCAACTGACGGATGCGGAAGCTGCGGAGTATACCGTGGAACGGGTGATGAAGGGTTGGGAGCCACAGACATTCTGAACCTTTGCGTGAAATGCTTTTTCGAGCATTCAAACCGTCCGATGCGGTCCATTGTGAAAGGAGTTCCGACATTTATGTATGGAGAAGAATTGTCTCGTCAACTGGCACTGGATTACTGCTGTAGTCCCGCAGATGTTGCTGATTCGGAGAACCATTTTTCAATTTATGCTCCACAGGAAGGACGCCGCCGCTTTCAGGAGGCTTTGATCCGTGGCTTGAAAATTGCTGTCGTCAATGGGAAATTATTATTTACCGGTTCCGAAGAAATTGTTGCAGAATGTAGAAAGCGTTATGCCGATGTAACCGGTGAATGGTTCTTCGATGCGAAAAGACTTCGGGAAATAGAAGAACTGCTGTTGCCGTTCCACCTCCGTGTTGCGCAGGCGCATCCTTTTTTTCTGCCGGAAGCCGATGTCATGCCTTCCTCTGGCATTTCTTTGCCAGATGCGTCTGATGCTCTCGCCTTCGATTTGATTCGGTATGACCAAAATGCCATTCTGCAGTTCCGGGAAGACAACCGCTTTGATGAGGCATTTGCCTTCGATCCCTATGCCCCGGATGTTCTGGGTATTGCCGCAGCAAAAGACGGACAGATCCTTGGCATGGCCGGTGCCAGTGCCGACAGTCCTCTGTTCTGGCAGATTGGTATCAATGTTGATTCCCATGCTGTCGGAATGCATGTGGGTTCTACTCTGGTAAGACTTCTGGCGCAGGATATCATCGCTCAAGGTGCCGTTCCCTATTACGGCACAAGCATGTCACATATTGCCTCCCAACGGGTCGCCCACAGAGCCGGATTTGCTGTGGCGTGGGCAGAATTGGTTGCGGAGGAAATAAAGTAAATGGAAAGTTACGCGAGCAATGAGCCGCGCATAGGCATAGTGAAGACAGCG
>OHYI01000315.1_pt1 | contig 16307 bp, 16 predicted proteins | sample 1580231 | NCBI WGS metagenome assembly OHYI01 (sample SAMEA3882555, study PRJEB24775) | human gut metagenome | biome: human-associated habitat; feature: intestine environment; material: feces | place: Netherlands | collected 2009/2010
GCAGCTGACCCTCCGTACGTTCCACGTCGGCGGTGTGGCGGCCGGTACGGCTGTCGAGACCAATGTGGTTTCGAAATACGAAGGTCGTCTGGAGATCGACGAGCTTCGCACCGTGAAGGGCAAGAACCCGCAGGGCGAAGCCGTGGACATCGTCATTTCGCGTCAGTCGGAGTTCCGCATCGTGGATCCCAAGACCGAAATCGTGCTTTATACGCACAACCTGCCTTACGGTTCGATGCTCTATATGAGCGATGGCGCCGAGGTCAAGAAGGGCGACATGATCTGCGAGTGGGATCCGTACAACGCGGTAATCATCTCCGAGCATGAGGGTAAAGCTGTTTATGACAGTGTTATCGAGGGTGTTACTTACCGTGACGAGCGCGATGAGCAGACCGGTCTTTCGGAGAAGGTAATCATCGAATCCAAGGATAAGACCAAGAACCCCGTGATCAAGGTGATCAACAAGGAGGGCGAAGAGGTCAAATCCTACAACTTGCCGGTGTCGGCCCACGTGGTTGTCAAGGACAATGCGAAGATCAAGGCCGGCGATATCCTGATCAAGATCCCGCGTGCCGTCGGCAAGTCGGGCGGCGATATCACCGGTGGTCTGCCGCGTGTTACGGAGTTGTTCGAGGCCCGCAACCCGTCGAACCCCGCCATCGTATCGGAGATCGACGGCGAGGTGACCTTCGGCAAGATCAAGCGCGGTAACCGTGAGATCATCATCACGTCAAAAGAAGGTGACGTACGCCGTTACCTGGTGCCGCTGTCGCGTCAGATCATCGTTCAGGAGAACGACTACGTGAAGGCCGGCGGTGCGCTTTCGGACGGTGCCATTACCCCGAGCGATATTCAATATCCTGGGTCTGACGAAGGTGCAGGAGTACATCGTCAATGAGGTGCAGGAGGTGTACCGTATGCAGGGCGTGAAGATCAACGACAAGCATTTCGAGGTGATCGTACGCCAGATGATGTCGAAAGTCAAGATCGAAGATCCGGGTGATACCCGCTTCTTCGAGGATCAGATCGTCGATAAATGGGAGTTTATGGACGTGAACGACGAGCTTTATGACAAGGTGGTCGTAACGGATGCCGGCGACTCTACGGCCGTACAGCCGGGGCAGATTATCTCGATGCGCAAGTTGCGTGATGAGAATTCGAGCCTCAAGCGTCGTGACCTGAATCTCGTCAAGGAGCGTGATATCGTTCCTGCGACTTCCACGCAGATTCTGCAGGGTATTACCCGTGCCGCATTGCAGACTTCGAGCTTCATTTCGGCCGCTTCCTTCCAGGAGACGACCAAGGTGCTGAACGAAGCTGCGATCCAGGGCAAGGTCGATCCGTTGGAGAACCTGAAGGAGAACGTGATTTGCGGCCACCTGATTCCCGGTGGTACCGGTATGCGGGAGTACGACAATCTGGTCGTAGGATTGAAGGAGGATCTGGAGGCGATTCAGGCTGCCAAGTAATAGATAATTTTTATCATAATCGAACGGGAGCGGACGGAAAGTCTGCTCCCGTTTTTTATGGGGTTTTGTCACCTGCTTCCGGAAGATGGCGGACTTCGTTGCGGAGTTTTTTGGTCGCTTCGCAGTTCAAGCCATGTCGGGCGAATAACCGGGACACCGAATTGTTCTGGCTCGTTTTTGTGGCTGCAATGGAAGAAACCGGATCGAACGAAACTATTTCGGATGTCGATATGATCGGTGGTATGCCGTTGAAAGCTGGCTTTCGATCGGATTATATGGGGAGCAATATGCAAACAGGACGACCGGGTAGGTCGTCCTGAAGAGAAGATAGTAGCTCCACCGCGACTCGAACGCGAATTTGAAGTTTAGGAAACTTCCGTTCTATCCCTTGAACTATGGAGCCTTGTAAAGCTGTCCGGCTTCTTCCCGAAGTCGTTTCGGCCGGGAGGAATCGTTGGCTTTCGATCGGGAAGCGTGTGTCGTGCCGGAGATCCCGATAAACAGAAACAGTGCGTACCGGGAAAGTACGCACTGCAAATATAGTGATTTTTACGGGAAATCGGGGCGGTTTTAGAATTTCAGGTTCACTCCGATAGCGAAAGTGTGCGCCGACAGGGAATAGTTGCCCGAAAAAGGCTGGATCGCCTTGTCGTTTGCCGTGGTATGAGCCTGGATTTTCGCTTGCTCCGGGGCCATTCCGCCTGCGATGAGCTGCCCGTATGTCTGTGCATAGACCGCTTTGTAAGTGAGTGAATTGTAGTAGTCGCACGATCCCGTCCGCTCCGGGTCTGCCGAGGTGATATATCCGTATGCCAGATCGATCGATACGTTTTTGCAGGGGTTGATCGTCACGCCGGCCGTGTAGGATACTTTGGTCATCGAAGGGGTTTCGGGGTTGAGGAAATCGCTCCGTACGGGGCTTTCATCTACGTACATACCCAGGCGTGCCGTGACGAATTTGCAGGCGTGGTATTGGACGCCGATACGGGTGGCCACCGTGTTCTTATAGTTCTTGATGCTCGTCGGCAGATCGTAAACCGATGCCCCGGTCGTCGGGTCGGTAATATCTACGTGGAGCGATTTATAGGCGCTCCACAGGACGTATTGGATGTCGAAAGCCATTTCCCACTTCGGGGTCGGTCGGAAGCCCACGCCCCAAGCGAGGTTGGCCGGCAGCGGGAGTTCCGTTTCGACGCAAGCGCTGCTCAAGTCGGGAATCATTCCCGTTGCCTGGAGGACCTGCCCGATTTCGGGAGAGGCATACAGGAGGTTGGCCGTGCCGCTTGCCACTTTCATCTTCACTTTCGAACGATAGGAGAAACCAAGGGTCCATTCCGGGGTGATGTCCCACAGGATACCTACGTTTACGCCGATCGCAGTTTTGGCGTCGCCTTTGATCCGGGCGGATACCAGGGAGCGATCTCCTGCCTGGGTGAACAGTTCGGCGTATTGTCCCTGCCCTGCGGCGGTCAGCAATCCGGCGATCGTATTGTTCGTCGCTTCGCCGACGGGGAACATGGAGCGCGACAGGTCGAACGTACCCCAGGTGATCGTCATGCCGACACCTACCGAGAGTTTATCCCAGAATTTGTAGGAGATCGTCGGCTGCAATGTATAGGCTTGCAGGTCGATGCTTTGGATCAGATGTGCTCCGACCCAGTTGTCGCCCCAGTTCATAGACGAGCCGTAAGGGGTATAAAATCCCAGGCCGACGGCCAGATTTTTGGTGGCTTTGTAGTTGAAATAGGCGTAGAGCGGCGTCGAAATCTTGTTGTCCGAGTGGGCTTGGATCTGCGGATTGCCCCGGTAGTCGTTGTTCGACAGGTACGTTGCATTGGATTTGATGCCCGTGATGCCGACCGAGAAGGAGAATCGGGAGGTTTGGAAGGCGGTTCCCGCCGGGTTGAAGTAGATCGACTCGGAATTGAGTTTCATACCTGTTCCCACGTGTCCCATTCCCAACTGTTTTGCACTCAAGGTATTGACTTGGTAGCCTTCGGCGCAGACCGCCGTTGCGAACAGCAGGGCCGAGATCGTTAGTAGCAGTTGCTTCATAATCAAAGTTTTAGTTGATAATTTGAAAAATATATTGATTTCTGTGGTAAGTTTATGCGCTCGGACGAGTTTCGGAGCGATTCTCATCCATGCTTTCAAAAATGCTTGTCTTAAAACGGAGCAAAAGTACGAAAACAAAGTCGAGTAGGAAAATATTTTGTTCGTAATTTCTTAAAAAGTGGACTAAAATGGATATAATTGGTCAGAATTGGATTCGATTCGAAAATAACAGGAAAGTAAAATACCGTTGTTCGAGATCAGATTTCATTGTTTCAGGACGTTTTTTTGATCGGGGGACTTGGAATTACCCGGAGGAAAGATTTGGCAGAATCGAAAATCCGTTATACTTTTGCACTCGGAGAGATGGCAGAGTGGTCGATTGCGGCGGTCTTGAAAACCGTTGAGCTGCGAGGCTCCGGGGGTTCGAATCCCTCCCTCTCCGCTGAACGTGCTGGACAGAAATGGTCAGCAAACGGACAAAAAGCTACAAATCAATGATTTGTGGCTTTTTTTATTGCCCGAAAGTCCTGCTTCCAAGACTTCAAAAGTACGGTAAAAGACAAAGTTTCGTTACTAAATCGTTACCTATTCCCTGCCGGACAAAAACGGTAACGAATTGTCCATAAATGACCTGATAATGACTATATTAGTCCATAGTCTGCATAACTCGAAAACGAGAGGTAAAAACTAATTTTGCAACTAAAAATTTTGAGTTATGAAATCGACATTCAAGGTTCTTTTTTATTTGAAGAAAGGTTCTGAAAAGAAAAACGGCGAGGTTATGATTATGGCACGCATCACCATAGACGGCAAACTTTGCCAGTTCAGTACGAAACAGAGCATCCAGCCCGACAACTGGAGCATTGCTGCGGGCAAAGCCAAAGGCAGGGATGCCGGGAGGATAAACGCCCTTTTGGACGACATACGTTCTTCCCTGAATACCATTTACCACGAAATGCAGCGGCGTGACAACTACGTGACCGCCGAGAAAGTGAAAAACGAGTTTTTAGGTCATAGCGAGAGCCACGAAACAATCCTTTCATTGTTCCAAAAGCACAATGACGATGTGAAGCAGCTTGTGGGCATATCCAAGACGATAGCGACCTACCGCAAGTATGAAGTGACCCGCCGCCACCTCGCTGAATTTATCCAAAGCAAGTACAATGTATCGGACATATCCATAAAGGAGATAAGCCCGATGTTCATTACCGATTTTGAGTTGTATTTGCGTACCGCCTGCAAGTGCGGCTACAACACCACCGCCAAGTTCATGCAGTTCTTCAAGCGTATCATCATCATTGCCCGTAACAACGGCATACTGGTGGGCGACCCGTTCGCCAGCTACAAAATCCGGCTGGAGAAAGTGGACAGGGGTTATCTGACAGAGGACGAGATAAAAATCATCCTTAAAAAGAAAATGGTTTCCGAACGGCTGGAACACGTCAGGGACTTGTTCATCTTTGCCTGTTTCACCGGACTTGCCTATATAGATGTAGCCGGGCTTACACAAGACAATATCCGTAAATCCTTTGACGGCAACCTTTGGATAATCACCAAGCGGCAAAAGACGAATACGGACGTGAATGTTCCCCTGCTGGATATTCCCAAGATGATTTTGAAGAAGTACAAGGGCAAGTTGCCGGACGGGAAGATACTTCCCGTAATCAGCAATCAGAAGCTAAACGCCTACCTGAAAGAGATTGCCGATATATGCGGTATTAAAAAGAACCTGACATTCCACCTTGCCCGGCACACGTTCGCCACGACCACCACGCTGTCAAAGGGCGTACCCATTGAAACGGTGTCCAAGATGCTGGGACACACAAACATAGAAACTACGCAAATTTACGCCCGCATCACCAACAGCAAGATAGGCAGCGATATGCAGGGGCTTGACAAGAAGTTTGTCGGCATCGAGAAGATTTACAAGGAAGTCGCCATGTAATCTTGATTATTGGGAACTGGTCACAATTTGTGACCAGTCCTTGCTATTATTCCAACATTGCTAAATCTCCTAAAATATACGATTATGGATTTGCAGATTATCCAAAACAAGATTTTTGAGGTCAGAGGTTGCCGGGTGATGCTCGATTATCATTTGGCAGAACTCTACCAAGTGGAAACACGAGCCTTGAAGCAGGCGGTCAAGCGCAATATCGAGCGTTTTCCGGGTGATTTTATGTTTGTACTCACCCAAGAGGAAGCTAACTTGCTGTTATCCATAGGGGTATCACAAAATGTGATACCCCCTGATTACAACTTCGGCGTTGCTATGCCTATGGCTTTCACCGAGCAGGGCGTAGCCATGCTTTCTTCGGTTCTCCGCTCCAAAGTAGCCATAGAAGTAAACATTTCAATCATGCGGGCTTTCGTCCTCATGCGCCAAATGGCAATCGGTTACGAGGAACTGTCAAGGCGCATCGAGGAACTGGAGGTAAGCACCGATGCGCAGTTCAACGAACTGTACCAAGCCCTTACCCAGCTTTTGAGCCAGTCGAAACAACAGAAAGAACGCCGTCCGGTAGGTTTCGTTACCTATAACCGTGACAAAAACGAATAGGTAACGATTTCGGTAACGAAATTCCGCCTAACAAACTATATCCCAATGAAGTACATTCTTCCACCTTGCGGGCAGTCCACCGACTACCCGCATTTTTTATATCCTTTTCCAACTGGCACATTCCCCGAAACGCCAGCCGTGCGTGGCATGGCTGACTGTATTCCGTGAAAAGAGCCGTTGGAAACCCGCACAAGCGTATTGCAAGCAAGCTCACAACACCCTTGCCTTTCCCGCCCGCATGGAGTGTTCCCTAAAAGATGAAAGAGAACAGGCACTTTTCCCCGGTTTCCCTATCTGTAAATCTTCCTCTTACGCAGTCCCCCAGCCGGGACAGTCGTTTTAATCATTTCAATAGGCAAAGGTAGTTACGTGTTCTTCACGATTTTGCAAGGTCGAGCCGTTCCGGTTTGGCGAAAAAATCTTCCCTGCCTTGCGAGGTATTTTTTGCCCAAAACCTTGCAAACTCTAAACACTACCCTTTTACGCCTATGTGAAACGAAAACGACCGACCCGACCGGAAGACGCATAAAAAAAAAGTCGGATTTACGGGAAACAGGAAAAAAGTTCAGTGAAACTTCAACTCCCTCACCTCTCAAATCCGCATAAAATTAAAAACTTAAAAATTACAGCAATATGGAAGCAAAGGTATTATCGGAAGCAAAAGTTTATGTAGGCACTTATGCCAAGTACAACAACGGTTCATTGTCCGGCGCATGGCTCGACCTTTCGGACTATTCGGACAAGGAAGAATTTTATGAAGCCTGCCGGGAACTTCACAAGGACGAGGAAGATGCGGAATACATGTTTCAGGACTGGGAGAACGTGCCGGAGGGCTTAATCGACGAAAGCTGGATTTCTGAAAACTTCTTCGCCCTGCGTGATGCGGTGGAGGATTTGAGCGACACCGAGCAGGAAGCCTTTTTCGTGTGGTGCAACTATAAAAGCCATGATTTGGGCGAGGAAGATGCGGACGACCTTGTACGTGATTTCCGGGATGAATATCAAGGGGAATATGACGATGAAGAAGATTTCGCCTATGAAATTGTAGAGGAATGTTACGACCTGCCGGAGTTCGCAAAGACCTATTTCGATTACAAACAGTTTGCCCGTGACCTGTTCATGTGCGATTACTGGTTTGATGACGGCTTTGTGTTTCGGGCGGCATAATGATAACCAATCCGGGTGGGGTGTCAAAACCCTGCCCGCTAAAAAAACTAAAGCGATGAAACGGAAAAGCATTTATAAAATCCTTTGGCGGGTGTTGCTGTTCTGCCTTGCGTGGCGGTTTGCCAGCGTAGCCGGAGCGGGCACGGCGGTAGCGGTATATATCGTGTTTTGTGCCGCCCGTTTCCTGCTCCGGGTCTGCCTGTCAGCCCTTTATATGTTGGGCGTGGCTCTGCTTTTCCTGCTGTTGCTTTCCTTACTGATATTATAACCATTAAAAAATAGTACATCATGCAGTCACTTAACAAAAACGGCGTAAGCATTACCCAAACACCGAGAGAAGAAAAATTCGTGAAGTTCCGTTCGGGCGCATTCAAAGGACGGACATTTTACCAGTACGATTATCGCCATACCGATATGGAATTGTTCAGCACGGTAGCCAAAACGCTGGACGAGTGCCGCCGCAGGCGTGACGAATGGGTAGCGAAGAAGAACGGAGTAATAAACAAGTAAATTTCAGGGACATGAAAACGACAGAAGTAAACAAGGAGCTTATCGGCAGGCGTTGCGAGTGTATTTTTACGGGCTTAATGGTAACGGGCGTTATCGAGGACACAGAAGAAAACGAACACACCATAGAGGTAAAAGTCCGTTTCGACCACCCGCACCAGTGGGGCGATGATTTGTATAATGATGTGTGGGCGTGGGGGCGCAAAATAGACGAGTTCGGCACGCTGCACCATTTGCAACTGTTGGAGGACAAACCGGACTTTCAGATAATGACGGTAGTTTTCGGCGAGCCAATCAGCCGGATAGACCGCAGTGTTTTTGAAGATGTAGACACGTGGGGCGTCTGTTCCCTGCAAGGCTGGGTAAACAGCTATGAAAGTGTCCGGTTTGTAGCCATAGACGACCATACGGCAACCATCACGGGCGAATATAACATGGAGCAGGTAAAGGTGTGGTTAGAGAAATACACGTCCATAAAGAGCCTTAAAACCAGTTGATAGAGGACGGCGGCTGCTTGCCGCCGTTACTTTCTTCCGTGAGCCTGCCAGCGGGTGAAGAAAGTAACAAAGAAGCCTTTCGTTTTCCCTATCATGGAAACAGCCCGCCGATGCTTCCCGGCGGGCTGTCTGCCCGATATTTACGCTTTGCGTATCATTCCATACCCGGTTTCCCAAGAGGATGATAAAAACGGATGTCGCAACTATAAATCCTCATAGTGAATAAATTTTACACCAAGTATGCACACGGTTTCTTCTTCCTCGATGTCATATTTCCATGTCCGTTTATTGACAAGCATTTCCGTTTCGCAATCGAACCATACCATTACGGGCGCATCATCTTCTTCGTCCGCCCATTTGAAAACCTGATTGGACGGCGTTTTCCATAATTCAGCACTGTCACGTTCGGAAATACAGTCCTTGTCCACAATGATGATGTCACCTACTGCCGGAACTGTATCTGTTTCCAACGTGGTTTCTATGTACCACGAGATGCCTTCTATATCCAATTCTATTTTTACCATGTCGTTTTGTTATTAGGGGGTTATTGTTTCCGTTCCTTCTTCGCTGTTGTCATTATTGAATGATAGTGTAAGTTGCTGCATCTGCCCGAAGCTGTCGATGATATAAATGTCAATCGTCTGCTGGTCGGTCGATGCCGAGGTGTAGTAGAGCCTGAACGTTTCTTTCTCCAGCGGGTAAAGGTCGTTGGGCAGGAACACCGTGCCGTTATCCATTTCCAGCTTTCCTTTGCCGTCCGGCTGGAAATACCGTATCTGATAGGTAGTCGGCTGGTAATAGCCGCCACGCACCAGTCGGCAGCGTATTTCGGCGGTTTCCCCGACTTTCAGCCTTTTGGGTACTGGCAGTGTTTCGATGCTGAACGGGTACGCCTGCTGAATATCCAAGTTGTCATTACAGGCGGTGACAAGCACGAGGGCGGCCACGATGTAGCAGCCCATGATGATTTTATACATTACATTCTTCATATACATTATTATATAGCGGTCAGTTGATAATGAATTTCAGTCCCAAAGATACCTGCGTGTGGAACTTGCCTATGTCCGAGCCGAACAACGCCCGTTCCCTTGCGTTCAACAGCAGAGCCACCCGGTCGGTCAGGTAGGCTTCCAGTTCCAATGTCAGCGCACCGCCGTAAATGAAGCAATCCTTATCCAGCAGCATAGAGCCGTCCGGCAAGAGCTTTTCACTGCGGTTGCTGGTTTCATACCCGGCGAGAGCCGACAATCCCAATGAAAGGAAAAAGGTCTTTCGTCTGTCCGATAGGAATTTCAGGTAATAGCCGCCCTCTGCGGTGAACTGTTCTACGGGTATCTGCATATCCTTGTAGTCATACTTCTTGTGCAGGTATTCCCCGCCAATCACCCAGCGGTTGGCGTTCTTGGTGTAAACGCTGTATGCCGCCCCGATGTGGTAGGTAAAATCCGTGTCGGAGTTCCAATGTACCCCGTCCGCCATGCCCGCCGTGACCTGCAAGCCTTTCATGCCCGGCAGGTATCTTTGTGCGTGTGCCTGAAACGAGGTCAGGCACAGCGCAAAGAGCATCATTATAAAGATGTGTCTTTTCATTCCCTATTTGATTTTTAGTTCGTCAATCACTTCTGCGTTCACGATGTCGGCGTTTTCCACCCGTATGGTCTGATGCCGCCCGCCGTTCTTCTCGTAGAGTTCCACGACCAGCAGCTTGTCGTCAGGAATGGTAAACTTCGGCAGGGCGTACACCGTGCGCACGGTCGATTTCCCGGCAATCTCTATCACCTCGTTGTAGCTGCGTACCGCATCCAGTACCGTTTCCTGAATAGCCGTGCGTTTGGGCACTTTCTTATCGGTTATCTTAAACCTGATGAAGTCCGTGTCGAAAGGCACGTTGGAACTGTTCTTTGTCTGCGTGTGCACGTAGAGCATCCCGTTATAGGTGTAAATCCCCTTGATTAAGAACTGTATGCCGAAACGCTTGCTACCCAAGTGGCGCACTTTCCGGTCATTGTTCTTGTAGATGCTCTGCATTATCAGCTTCACCAGCAGCGGGCTTTCATTCCCCAGTTCCCGGAAATGGATGTTCATCCGGGTATGTGAGAAGTCGGACGTATCTTCATTCTCCAAGAAGTCCTTCATTTCGATGTTGAGCATTTCCGGTTCACGGGCGTACTTGGCGTTGAACGAAAAGAAACTGCCGTCCTCGCAGATAACGGAGAAGTTCGTTTCTCCCGGAAAGCCCTCTGTCGTGGCTTTCACCCTGATTACGTTCTCCGCACCGTCCGCCTTGCCCGCTATGATGTGGTTGCTTCCCAAATCGACATAGCGGACGGCGGCGGGGAAGATGATATGCACCGTCTTGGCAAAGGTCACTTCCACGCCGTAGGGCGTAACCATTTGGCGGTACGGGAGTTTCCGGGTAATCCCCCGGTACAAGTCGTTGCCAGCCGCATACTTCACGGTGTCAGCGGTTTGTGCGTTTGCCGCACACACGCCCAGCAAGAGGGCGAACAATCCAAAAATCTGTTTCATTGCTAATTGAAATTTTAACGGTTGATAAAATGGTTATTGTTGTTTGGCATACAGCATGACTTTATAGCCTGCTTTCAGCTTCACTTTCACGGTTCGGAACTTCTTGGCGAGGTAGCCGGACGTTCCTTGCAGCAATCCCCTTGTCACGTCCATAGCCACCTGCTGCCCGGCACTTTGGGCAAAGGAAATGCTTGTACCCAGCCCGCTTCCGATATTCGCCATAGCTTCGTTGAACGCTTCCTGCTCCATAGAGGACGGGACGGAAAGCCCCTTTTGCCCGTCCGTGTCGAACACGGCGAGTTCCACCGGGATGATGTTGCCAGCGTACTCAATCGAGGACACCAGTATGTCGAGCCGTTCGCCCTGCACCTTTGCCGTTCCCGCCACAAGGGTATTCTTCGGCACAACGATATTTCCCGCCTGCATGGGTTCGAGCAACCGGAGTTTCACCGCCTGCCCGTCCACCAGCGTTTGGTCTTGGTGTATGCAGGCGGCTACCGTGTTCTTTCCCATAGCGTACCCCGTGCCTACCGCCGTGTTGAAGCCGTAGTTTCGTGGCTGGCTGTAAGCCCGGATGAAGTCGGCATCGCTCATGGGCTGCTGCAATCCCGAAACGGTCGTTTCCCGGATAGCCTGCACCGGAATAGCCGGAGTGCCGATACCGCCGCCGTTCTGCCCGGCTGTCGGTATTTGGGCAATCTGCCCCCTTTGTCCGTCCTGCCCGTTCATGTACTTTGCCGCCAGCTCGTAGGACTTTTCCAAGAGTGCCATTTGGTCGTCAGCCGTAGGCGTGGCGTTCTGCTGCTGTTTCAGTCGGTCGGTCAGTTCCGCCACCTGCCGTTTCAATTCCTCTTTTTCCTCGTCCACAGGGGGCGTTTCGTAGAACGTGCTTAACTGGCGGTTGATGTCCCGGTAAGCCGCCCTTGAAGAAGCACCGCCGCCCCTTTGTGGCTTCGGATCTTCTTCCGGCAGCAGGTTGATTTCCTCTTGTGGTTCTTCCGTATCATCATCCAGCGTGAAACCGAAGTCCTGCAAGGATTGTATCTTGTCCTGCTGTTTGCGGTTTGTCACCGCCTGCTCGTAAGCCTTTTGCTTGTCGGCTATAATCCCGTCCTCTGCGGGCAGGGGTATGTCGGCATTGAAGCCGCCCACGCTTTCCACATTCACGTCCTCTTTGCCGGAGGGTGCGAATATCAGGTACATGCACCCTGCAAAGGCAAGGAACATCAGCGGGAAGACTATCATTTTCCTGCGCTGCTGCACCTGCTGCGGGGTAAGTTCCCGTTTGGGCTTATTTTCCTTTTTCGGCTTCCCGTCCGCCTGCTGTGCGGTCGTGCCGTTCTCATTCTTCTGTACGTCTTCCATATTGCGGTCTGTTTAACGGGTTGATACTTTTGGTTGTGTCATTGCCGTGCAACGGCAGTTGTCTGATGTGTTCTATTTGCAGCCTTTGCCCGTCCCGTTTCCCGATATTGTAGATTGATGAAACGGTGATGTAGATAGACAAGCCGCCGAAAAAGAAGAACATCAGGAGGATAACCGCCAGCCTTTTGCCCGGCGTAATCCGTCCGCACATTCGGCGCAGGCGGTCGTCTGCCCAGTCCTGCACCTTTTCGATGTAATTTCGTTTTCTTTCCATAAGGCTATCTTTTAATGGTCTGCAAATCCTTGTTCTCGGTAATGGTGAACGCTTCGATGATGAAGCCGTGCGGGTTGTTGTCGCTCCGTGTTGCGTTAAGCAACCGGCACGAGGTGACAAGGCTTCGCACCGTCAGGCTGCTTTCCCGGACAATCAACTGGCGGGCATACGTGTTCACCTTGTAGGGGTACTGGTCGAAGTCGCACTTCACGCTGTCAATCTCCACCGTCTGCGTGACGTTTCCGGAAATCACCCGGTTGTAGTAGCCCTTTTCCGCCAAGTCCTTGTAATAGTTGAAAGCGGTCTTGTCGGCGAGAAACAACGAGCGTTTGATGTTGCTTTCGATAGCCCCCTTTTCGGGTGATAAGGTGAAGAAAAGTTCGTGGAAACGCCGCACGTGCGACTTCGCTTCCACGGGTCTGTTCTGTGCCATGTCCTGCGAGAGTGCCAGCATCAGGCTTTTGCCGTTGTCGAGGACGTATATCTTCTGCCGCTGCTTCTCGGCGAAGCTGTACGAGTTCCACACGGCAAAGCCCGTCACCAGTGCGCACAGGCAGATGAATACCAGCGCAAAGAGCCGGATTTGCCGGAAACTCGTTTCGATGTTCGTTAATGACTTAAATTCCATATACTAAATATTGATGTTGGTTATTTGAGTAGTTTCCCGGTTACTTTCCCGCTTGCCGCACCGACCGCAGCCCCGGCGATTGACCCAGCCCGTGCCACGTTGCGGTTATAGGCAGACGTACCGCCAGCCGACACTATCCAGCTTGCCACCGTTGGAATGGTGAAGTAGCCCACGATGCCGATAATCATAAAGATTATATACACGGTGCTGCTCCCGTCCGGGATGAAATCCGGGTCTGAAAGCTGCTCGATGTCTTTTTGGAGCATCAGGGTTTGTATGCGTGCCAGCACGCTGCTGAACAAGTCCGACACGGGCAGCCACAGGTAAATGGAGATATAGCGTGAAATCCACCGGGTCAGCGTGCTTTGGAAACCGTCATAGACGGAAATCGCAAACGCCAGCGGACCCAGTATGCTTAACACGATTAGGAAGAACGTGCGCAGCGTGTCTATAATCAGCCCCGCCGCCTGAAAGAGCATTTCCAATAACTCCCTGAACCAGTCCCGGACGGACTTCTTTATATTATAAGCCGTCCTGTCCATGTACATGCCCGTCATGGTCACCATGTCGGAGGGCGACCAGCCCAGTTCTTCCAGTTGTCGGTCAAATTCCTCGTCCGATGCGAGGTAAGCCGTTTCGGGGCTTCGCATCAGGGCTTCATATTCCAGTCGGTCTTTCTGCGCCCGGTACTCGTTCATGTCGAAAGTCTGCGTTTCCATAAGCTGGTTGCAGCCTTTCACCACTGGCGACAACACCGTGTTGATAGTCCCCAGCACGAACGTGGGAAAGAACATGATGCACAGCCCCAGCGCAAAGGGACGCAGGAGCGGGTACACGTCTATGGGTTCGGCACGTGCGAGCGACTGCCACACTTTGGCGGCTACATAGAACAAAGCTCCCAGCCCGGCTATCCCTTTGGCTACCCCCGTCATGTTGCTGCACAAGGGCATCATTTCATCGTACAGCACCCGCAACACTTGGTGCAGGTTGTCAAAATCCACCGCTGCTAATAACATAGGCATACCGATTTATATGTTACCAGTAGCGTTCATCCGCCGAGCCGTAGAGAGCCAGCACCCGGTCGGTGTCGTTCTTCTTCTTCGCCCGCAGGTAGGACACGGATATGTTCTTTCGGGTGTAGTAGTTCACGAGGTTGCGGTAGTTGAGCAGGCTTTTATAGGCGTTGTTGATTACCGCCAGTCTTTCGGCATCCGTCAGCGACATGCCCGTCACGTTCACTACATTCTTCAAGTCCTGCAACACGTCCGCACTTTCGGAGAGCAGCTTTGCGTACCCGGCTGAAATGGCGGTGAGTTCATCCGGCGTGTAGTTCGGGTCTGCCAGCATGTTCTGATAGTTTCGCACGTAGATTTCGGATATTTCCGCCACCAACTCAATGGACTTCTTCACCTTGATGCCGCCCTTGACAACATCGTGTACCGCTTTGAGCGCATCGTAATATTTTTTACCCTGCTGGAAAATCTTCTGCGCTTCCATGAAGCCGTCCAGCGTGTTCTTGGCAGTGGTGGAAGTCTGCACTATCTGCTTGGTGGTGTTGATGATGCCCTGCGCCAAGTTGCCGGGGTCTGACACCACCCACTGTGCGGATGCCTTGCCGATGAAGCAAAGGCACACCGCCATAAGGAGAATTGTTCTTTTCATTATCTTTTGTTTTCAGGGTTTGTAACTCGTTTGTATTCGCCGCCGGGCATGAGCGTTATCCGGTCGGTCTTTTTGTCATAGGTGAACTGTATGCGGAAGCCCGTTTCGATGAACAGGCAGCCGTTCCGTTCTGTTACCGGGTAAGCCGTTTCCAGTATTCTGCCCCTGACATTCGCTTTCCGGGTGACGGTGTATCTGCCGCCCGTTTCCGAGAGTGTGAAAGCCGGGTGTCCCCTGACGTGTACCCAATAGCCCTGCATCCTTTCCAGCTCCTTGCTTCCGCTGTCCTCGCAGCCCGCCAGCAGGCAGGCGGACAATAGCGTGTATATCAGATTGTCAATCCATTTCATGTTCCTAATTTTTAAGTTGTTGATGATTGGGGATTTCTTTTGCTTTCTGCAAGCCGCTTGATAGCCAGTTCAAGGTTGCCGTCCAGCTTGTCGGCGAGGGCGAACAGTTCCATTTTCTCGCTTTCCTCGGTCGTGTACGTGTAATATTCTTCCAACGAAACTTCTGTGGCGTACACCGCCGATTGTGTGCCGCCCAGCGAGAAGAAAACTTCCTTGTACTTCCGTCCGGGGTGGTTCGCCATGTTGATAGACAATATCTGCGAACGCTCCTTGTCGGTCAGTCCCAAGAGGTTCTGTATGCTGTCGAACTTGTTCAGGTATTTTCGCTGGTCTAACAATATTTTGCAGTCCGAGTTATTGATGATACTTTCTTTCACGATAGGGGAAGAAATAATATCCTCTACCTCTTGCGTGACTACAATCGCTTCCCCGAAATACTTTCGGACAGTCTTGTACAAATATTTTATGTAGTCCGCCATGTTCGCCGATGCAATCGCTTTCCACGCTTCTTCAATTAGTATTAACTTCCTTATCCCCTTTAACTTGCGCATTTTGTTTATAAAGGCTTCCATGATGATGATAGTCGTTACCGGGAATAAAATCTTGTGGTCTTTGATATTGTCCAATTCAAAGACAATGAAGCGTTTATGCAGCAAATCCAGCTCCTTGTCGGAGTTCAGCAGGTAGTCGTACTCCCCGCCGCGATAATACGGCTCCAGCACATTGAGGAAATTAGCGAGGTCGAAATCCTTCTCGCGCACCTTTTTCTCCTCCAGCACGGCGCGGTAGTCGCTCTTTACAAATTCGTAGAAAGTGTTGAACGACGGCTCGATCCCTGCATCCCGCTTGATACGCTCGATGTAGAGCGCCACGGCGTTCGAGAGGGCGACCTCCTCGGAGCGTGTGGCAGGCTCGGTATCCTTTTTCCAGAGCGTCAGGAGCAGCGTCTTGATGCTCTCGCGCTTCTCGATGTCGAACACCTTGTCGTCGGTATAGAACGGATTGAACGCGATGGGGCTTTCATCGGTGTACGTGAAATAGATTCCGTCCTCGCCTGCGGTCTTGCGGCGGATCATCTCGCACAATCCCTGATAAGAGTTACCCGTGTCGATCAACACGATATGCGTCCCCTGCTCGTAGTATTGCCGCGTGAGGTGGTTCGTAAAAAACGATTTGCCGCTGCCCGAAGGCCCTAAAATGAACTTGTTTCTATTCGTGATCACGCCTTTCTTCATCGGCAGGTC
>OHYI01000321.1_pt1 | contig 16003 bp, 10 predicted proteins | sample 1580231 | NCBI WGS metagenome assembly OHYI01 (sample SAMEA3882555, study PRJEB24775) | human gut metagenome | biome: human-associated habitat; feature: intestine environment; material: feces | place: Netherlands | collected 2009/2010
CCACATGGCGCTCGATGCGCAGGCTCAGGGTCTCGGTGCCCTGCAGCAGCAGGAAGGCGTTGAAGGGGGAGATGGTAGCGCCGGTATCACGCAGCAGGATGGCGCGGATGTAGGTGACGAAAGCGGCAGGGCCTGCGGCATCCGCAAAGGAGACGCCGTGGTAGCTGGGGTTCGGGGCGGCAATGTTGGGGTAACGGCCGCTGGCCTTCCAGTCGAAGTTGCCGCTGTCCACGATGATGCCGCCCAGCGTGGTGCCGTGGCCGCCGATGAACTTGGTGGCAGAGTGCACCACGATGTCTGCGCCGTGCTCGATGGGACGGATGAGGTACGGGGTGCCGAAGGTGTTATCAATGACCAGCGGCAGGCCGTGCTTGTGGGCGATGGCTGCAATGGCGTCGATATCTGGGATGTCGCTGTTGGGGTTGCCCAGCGTTTCCAGATACACAGCCTTGGTATTGGGCTGGATGGCTGCTTCCACCTGTGCAAGGTCGTGGGCATCCACGAAGGTGGTGTTGACGCCGAACTGGGTCAGGGTGTGTGCCAGCAGGTTGTAGCTACCGCCGTAGATGGTCTTTTGTGCCACAATGTGGTCACCGGCCTGTGCCAGTGCCTGAATGGTGTAGGTGATGGCAGCTGCACCGGAAGCGGTAGCCAGTGCTGCCACGCCGCCCTCCAGCGCTGCAATGCGCTTTTCGAACACATCCTGCGTGGAGTTGGTCAGACGGCCGTAGATGTTGCCTGCATCGGCCAGACCAAAGCGGTCTGCGGCGTGCTGGCTGTTGCGGAACACATAAGACGTGGTCTGGTAGATGGGCACCGCACGGGCATCGGTGGCGGGGTCGGCCTGCTCCTGACCGACATGAAGCTGCAGGGTCTCAAATTTATATTCAGACATTGTTATTTACCCCTCTTTATATACCAATAGTATTATTATTGTGTACAAAAAATCCCGATGCGTTTTCAAAGGCGCACCGGGCAGTGTGGTCTACCGGAGCTGCTGCTGTCACATTCGGGTACACATTCGCGCAGCCGAGGGCAACATACAGTACACATCCGATGCCGGTGCCCGGTGGGTATGCATTCGCCCACAGCGATAATTCGCGTGCAGCAGTTCTTTCCAGATCAGCTTCATCTTTGTGCCCTCCTTCCGGTAAAACTTTTCCATCCCTCTATGTGCCACCCGCCGGGGAACCTCTGTTTCATTTCCCTACAAGACTGGTGGATTGGATGTTTGCATTATATTCTCTTTTACCCAGTTTGTCAATAGGTTAATTCTACTTTTTTCAAGGATGTATTTTTTGCATGATATATCCGCCTGTGCTGCCCGTATTTTTGCACAGTTTGGCAAAAACGATCTCCTCTGCCGGTGTACTGCAGACGTATCCTACACACAAAAGACCGCGTCTCATCTGCTGGTTCAGACAAGGCGCGGCCTTTTGCGGTATTTGGTTTGGGGTATAGGAGGAATCATGTCCCTGAGAGGGGGCTTGCGGCTCTCCCCCTCCCGGTGATTTTATGATACCCGAAAAATCCTACGAAATTATGCTTATTTTATGAATGCGCTGTAAACATTACTCCGGGGCCTTCATGCTTTCCACCATGCTGATGCGCCGGACGTGCCGCCGCATCACAAAGCAGACCACCACGGTAAACACCATGGTCAGCGCCACCGCCAGCAGGTAGCTGCGGGGCGCAATGGTGCGAATGAACATGAGCTGATCCATCTCCACGGTCAACACAATGAACTTGTGCAGCGGCACACCCAGCGCCAGACCCACGCCGGAGCCGATGAGTGCCAGCAGCTCGATCTCGCGGAAGATGTAGCGGTATACTTCCTGATCGTAGAAGCCCAGCACCTTGATGGTCGCCAGCTCCTTTTTGCGCTCTCCAAGGTTGACGCTGATGAGGTTATACAGCACCACAGCCGCCAGTGCCGCCGCACAGATGATGATCAGCACCACAACATAGCCCAGACTGACGATGAGGTTATCGAACAGTTCGGTGGTGTCCTCAGTAAAGCTGATGCTGCTGACGTAGTTGCAGTCCAGCAGGTCGGTGCGCAGGGCGTTGTACCCGGCAGCATCGGTGCAACTTGTCTGACCGTAGACCGTGTTCCACGGGATCTCCGCCGTGCCCAGCAGGCTTTCCAGCTGTGCGCGGGGGAGGTACAGCCGGGTGAACATATAGTTCTCCGTGATGCCGGTCAGGGTCAGTTCCACCCGGGTGCCCTCGGCGTTTTCCACCCAGAAGGTATCGCCGGTGTGCAGACCCAGATTCTCAGCGGTCTTTTCGGTCAGGATGGCGCTGCCGCTGTCAAAGCTGATGGCCTTGTGTCCCTTGCGGGTGCGGAAGGTGACGTATCGGGTCAGGTCGCTGTCCTTGGCGGCAGCCACGATGCTCACGCTTGCACTCTCGCCTTCGGCATTGTAGATGGTGGTGGATTTGGTATACACCGCGCCCCAGTTCTGCACAGCGCTGTTGCCGTCCAGCTCCTCTGCCAGCCCCTGCTCCATGGTCAGGGCTTTGGGGTCGCTGAGGGTGATGGACATATCGTTGTGGGTCAGCTCGGTAGACTGCTTTGTGACGATGGGCAGCAGAGAATCCTGAATGCCAAAGCCGATGAGCAGCAGCGCGGTGCAGCCCGCCACGCCCAGCACGGTCATGAAGAACCGCTTTTTATACCGGAACAGGTTGCGGGCAGTGGTCTTTTGGGAGAAGGACATCCGCTGCCACAGCGGGGTGATGCGCTCCATCAGGATGCGTTTGCCCGCCACCGGGGCCCGGGGCAGCAGCAGAGCTGCGGTCTTTTCGGCCAGACTGGAACGGCAGGCGTACCATGTGGCAAAGCCGATGACGGCGGCGCTGATGCCCACGCTGGCAGCTGCCATGCCCGGGTAGAAGTGCAGGGTGAAGGTGGGCAGGGTGAACACCAGCTGATAGGCGTTCCAGATAATGATGGGAAATACCACAAAGCCCACCACCATGCCGATAATGCTGCCCAGAATGGTGGCCAGCATCGCGTAAAACAAATACTTGCCCGCGATGCTGAAATTGGAGTAGCCCAGCGCCTTTAAAGTGCCCATCTGCAGGCGGTTCTCGTCCACCATGCGGGTCATGGTGGTGGTAGCCACCAGCGCCGCCACAAGGAAGAAGAACACCGGGAACACCCGGGCAATGGCGTCCATGCGGTCGGCGTACTGGGCAAAGGTGACGCAGCTCATGGTGGAGGTGCGGTCCAGCACATACCACTCGCCCTTTTTGATCTGGCTCACCTGCTCCTCGGCATCGTTCAGCTGGGCAAGGCCGTCCGCCAGCTTCTGCTCTGCCTCAGCTTTCTGGCTCTCGAACTCAGTGCGGGATTCTTTCAGCTGGGTCTGCCCGGCGTTATACTCTGCCCAGCCCTCTTCCAGCTGCTTTTGTGCGGCATCAAACTGGGTGTAAGCGCTGGCAGTGCCGGTGGTCAGCTGCAATTGCCCCTGCAAAAGCTGCAATTTCATCTTGCGCAGCGCGGCCTTGGCTTCGGTCACCAGCTGGTCGTTGGAGAGGTTCGGTGAGGAGATGAGCCCCTGCTTGTACATCTGCCGCTTGCCCGCGTCCAGCTGCTGCTGATAGCCCTGCAGCTGGTTATAGATGTTGTCGTAAGCGGCCTGCGCCTTGGCCAGCGCATCCCGCAGTTCAATATAATCCTCGTCCTCCGGCTCGGCTTCGTCCAGCGCCTTTTCGGCGTTGCGCAGGGCGGCTTCCGCGTAGGTCAGCAAGGGGTCGGCCACCTTTTTCAGGTTGACCAGCAGTTCTATCTGCTGTAACTGTTCCTCAAATTCCAGCACCTGCGCTTCGCTGCTCACCAGCTGGTCGGCACCGCTCTGCATGGTGTCCGGCAGTGCAGCCTTCTGGGCGGCAAGCTCCTTTTCCCCGGCTTCCAGCTGCGCCTTGGCGGCATCCAGCTGTGCCTGTGCATCTGCCAGCTTTGTCTCGGCTTCGGCAAACTGGCGCTCGGCTTCTGCCTTCTGGCTGTCGTACTCCGCGCGTGCTTCGGTCAGCTTGTCGTTGGCGGCGTCCATCAGCTCTTCCCGCCGGGCGGTGCACTGCACGCTCTGGATGGCCTTGAGCTTTTCCGCTACGGCATCCACTGCGGCCTGATATTCATCGGAATAATTATCATACAATCCGGCGTTTTTTGCCTTGATATAGCACGCCGTATAATAATCTGCGGTCAAAGTGCCCTCCGGCACAAACAGGATGCAGTCCAGCTGGCCATCGCCCACGGTGCTGCTCTCGGAATCGGTGGAAAAATGCAGCGGGTCCTGCACCGTGCCCACCACCGTGAACACCTGCCCGCTGACCCCCTCGGTCTCTTCCGGCAGGGTCAGCTGGGTGCCCAGCTCCACCGGGCTGCCATGACCCATCACGTGCACCACGCACTCCCCGGCAGCTTCCGGCATCCGGCCGGACAGCAGCACCAAGCGGTTCATATTCTCCGGCGTATCGGCCTGCGGGTCGGCAGGCAGCTGATACAGCCGCGCCACCGTGGTCTGCTCGTCCCCTGTCCAGTGGCCTTCCACGTCCTGATACTTCACCGCCTGCACGGCGTCTACCCCGTCCACAGCGGCAATGGCGTTGATATCGCTCTGGCTGAGGCCAAGGGTGGACAGCACCCGCAGGTCGAACACATTCTGCTGCACATAGTACTTCTGGGCCGCGGTGCGCATATCGGGGGCAATGCACATCAGGCCGGTGAGCATCATCACTCCCAGCGCCACGATGCCAAACAGGGACACCACCCGGCTGATGCTGCTTTTCATCTCGCGCAGGATATTTTTGCGGTAACTTTTCTGCACAGTTCTCACCACTCGATCTGTTCCACCGGCACCGGGTGCTCGTTGACCTGATTGGACACGATGCGGCCGCTGCGCACCTGAATGATGCGGTCGGCCATACCGGTCAGTGCCGTGTTGTGGGTAATAACAATGACGGTGCGTCCGGTCTTGCGGCAGGTATCCTGCAAAAGACCCAGCACCTGCTTGCCGGTGCGGTAGTCCAGCGCACCGGTGGGCTCGTCGCAGAGCAGCAGCTTGGGGTTTTTGGCCAGTGCGCGGGCAATGGACACCCGCTGCTGCTCGCCACCGGAAAGCTGCGCCGGGAAGTTGTTCAGCCGCTCGCCCAGCCCCACGCTGCGCAAGGTCTCGGCGGGGTCCAGCGGGTCGCGGCAGATCTCGCTGGCAAGCTCCACGTTTTCCAGCGCGGTCAGGTTCTGCACCAAGTTGTAGAACTGGAACACAAAGCCCACATCGTACCGGCGATAGGTGGTCAGTTCCCGGGCAGAAAAACGGCTCACGTTGCGGCCGTCCAGCCAGACGTTGCCCTCGTCGCAGTTGTCCATGCCGCCCAGAATGTTCAGCAATGTGGTCTTGCCCGCGCCGGAGGGGCCCACGATGATGCAGAACTCGCCCTTGTCCACATAGAAATTCAGGTGGTCTGCGGCAGCGATCTTCACACTGCCGGTCTGGTAATATTTACAGACATCTTCAAACTCCACAAAATGCTCCATGGCGTTTTTCCTTTCTGTCAGAATGCAAAATATTTCAATTTAAATATAGCATAAATCCACCGGAATTTGCAAAGCTCCCGGCACGAATTTTCAAAAACTTAACACAAGCCGCCGCAAAACATAAAAAGGGACACCGGAGCGTCCGCAGACGTTCCGGTGTCCCGAGATATAAAGCCGCGCGGCGGGCATTGTCAGCTTATTTTGCAGCGTACCAGTTTGCGCTGGGCTGGTACTGACCAGCGTTTACGGCATTGCCCTGATAGTACAGGGTGCCGTCCGCACCGCGGCTGTAACGGGAGAAGAACTCGTTCCAGATGGCAACGCTCTCCTCCTGCAGGTAAACGTGGGGGGTATCCTTGACCACGGTGTACTTCACCAGCGGTGCGTTGCCGCCCATAAAGCTCTTGGTCACAAAAGCGCCGTTGTAGGAGGAGCTTTCTGCAACAGCTGCCTCGTTGGTGGCGTTGTGGGCATTCCAGCCTTGCAGCGCCTTCACTGTGCCGTTATCCTCCACCAGCTCTGCCACGCCTGCCGAGTCGTACTCACCAAGGAAAGCCCATGCCGGCAGCAGAACAGCGGGGTCAAGCTCCGGCAGCGGGGTAAACATATAGCCGACCGGAGCAATAGCAGCAAACCGGCTTGCATAGCGGCAGGCGGTAGCCCAAGTCATCAGGCTGCCGTTGGAGTGACCGGTGGCATACACGCGGGTGGTATCGATGCGGTAATCCTGCTCCATGCGGTCCAGCAAGCTGTTGATGAACTCCAGATCCACGCTGGGGTCGGTATCCTTACCGGCCATTGCGGCAAAGGGACCTGCCAGCCACATGGCGGTGGGAATGTTGCCCATCAGGTCTGCGGGGCGCACCAGACCCTGCGCAAAGACCACGATAAAGCCGTTCTGCTCTGCCACATCGTACCAGCGGGACTCCTCTGCAATGGCATACATGGAGGCGGTATAACCGTGCATCACCAGCACCAGCGGCACCTTTTCGTTGCCAGTATAGGTGGACGGCACATAGACCATCCAGCGGCGCAACTCGCCGTTGACCCACTCCTCGTGAATATCAAAGCCACGCCGAGTAAAGTCCTCTGCCTTTGCCACGCGGCCCGGCAGCTGCAGCGCCATAAAGCGCTTGAACTGACCGGAGAACTTTTCCCAGATGGCTGCCGGGCACTGTGCCTTTTCGGTGACCCACACCTCGGCTGCAGAACCTGCACGGCCGCTGACATAAACACCGTCGCCCTTTGCCACAGCCTGGTTGGCTTTCAGGTAGAACTCCAGCGCTGCCTTATTGGTAGAATCAGCATTGGAGCGGACGAGCCAAACGGGGGTATCCACCGTCTTTGCGGCAATGGCTTCCTCCTGCACGCCGCGGGTGGAGTCGCCGGGGAATGGCAGCACATACTGACCGCCCACTGCCTCCAGAGAGGCTGCTGGTACCTCGGCTGCATCCACAGCGCAGATGGAACTGAAATCACTTGCCCAGCGAGCACCGAACAGCAGGGCAGCTGCGCCGCCCTCCTTGTAGCCCACCAGTGCAGTGTGGGACTTATCCATAGAGAATGCGCCGGACAGTTTAACGCTCTTCTTGCGCATCAGCTGGTACAGTGCATCCAGCGCTGCTGCATCATCGCGACCGGCAGCGCTCAGGGAAAGGTTCCAGCTGCCGCCGTTTTCGGGACCGAAAAATGCAACTGCGATCTTATTTTTGCACGCTACCGTACGCCACATACGACCGGTGACCGTGCCGGAGAACGCCTTTGCGGTGGTGTCATCCGGGGTCAGCACGATAACTGCCGGCGCCCAAGGATCCATGCCATCGGGCAGGTAATAGGTAGCAGTGCCAACATTCTGACCGCCCACTGTTACCTGCGCATCATGGAACAGGCCCACATTCACGTTCAGGTACGGTTTTTCCGGGTCATAAGCAAAGGTCTTGCCATCGCCCAGACCCATGGCTGCAGTCTTGCGGTCTACTGTAGTGTGCAGATCTCCGTTGGTCTGGTTCAGCTCTGTTGCAGCCAGAGCCGAGGGTGCCATGGCGGCTACAGTAGCGCCCAGCGCGGTAGCGGCGGAAAGCTTCATAAAATCGCGGCGTTTCATATTGTTTTCTCCTTCTTGTTCTTGTAAGTGTCTGCGTACTTTTTTATGCCCAGCTTTGAAGGCCGGACTCGCTTGCTTTTTCTCGGACTTTTTCCTCACAGCAGGTGCCTTTCTGCTTCAATGTTGTACAAGGAATACCATTTACATCAAGATTTGTAAATAGTATTTAGTGTTTTTTGTTGCAGTTAATATATTTGTATATTATTTTTTGTGAAAAGAGCTGATCAGCGAAAGTTCCCTATAACGCTGCTGTTTCTCATGATACACTTCCTTTTCTCTATGAAAATTCAAAAAGCCCCCGCACACAGGGTGCAGGGGCTTTGGAACAGCTTTTTACTTGCGGTTTGCCAGCAGGTTTTCGATCTTCTTCAGGGGGTCGATGATGCTGGAAACGGACATATCGTGGTTCAGTGCCACCACAAAGTAGGCAGCGTACTTGGAAACGTCCACGTCCACATACCAGTCGCGGGTCAGCAGCTCGGGCATACGGTAGGTCAGGTTGGTGCCCACAACGTAGGTCAGGGTGCCGTCTGCCACAGCCTTGTCGAACTTGTCCAGACCGCTGGTGAACAGGGGGAAGGTGGCGTTGGCGATGATGTTGGCAGCGCCGCGCTCCTTCAGGTTGCTGGCGACCTCCAGCATGCTCTCGCCGGAAGCAATGATATCGTCTGCGATAAAGACGGTCTTGCCCTCCACGCTCTCGCCCAGATACTCATGAGCAACGATGGGGTTGCGGCCGTTCACCACGCGGGTGTAGTCGCGGCGCTTGTAGAACATACCCAGATTGCAGCCCAGCACGCTGGAGAAGTACATATTGCGGTTCATAGCACCCTCGTCCGGGCTGACCACGGTGAACTTCTCCTTGTCGAAGGACAGGGTGGGATCCTTTTTCAGCAGGCTCTTCAGCACCTGATAGGTGGGCATGGCGTTGTCGAAGCTCATCAGAGGCACAGCGTTCATCAGGCGGGGGTCGTGAGCATCAAAGGTGATGATGTTGCGCACGCCCATGGTCTGCAGCTCCTGCAGGGCCACAGCGCAGTCCAGGCTCTCGCGAACCACGCGGCGATGCTGACGGCCGCCGTACAGGCTGGGCATGATAACGGACACACGGTGTGCCTTGCCGGCCACTGCCTGGATCAGGCGCTTGAGGTTGGCAAAGTGGTCATCCGGGGAGAGGTGGTTCTCGTAACCGAACAGGTTGTAGGTAACGCTGTAATTGCCCGGATCGATAACGATAAAGATATCGTCACCGCGCACAGACTCCCTGACCAGGCCCTTTGCGTCACCACTCTGGAAGCGGGGGCACTCGCAGGGGATGATAAAGCTATCCTTCTCCACGCCTGCGGACTTTGCCCATTCCACCAGATGCTGGTCGATCAGCTTGGTCAGCTCCTCTGCACCGGGGCAGGCCAGCAGACGCAGGTCTGCCACGCTGGGTTCCTGGAAAAATGCCATCGGATTGATCTCGTTGGACATACTTACAACTCCTTCAATGTTCCTGTTGTCTTGACGATGAAATCAGATGCTGAAAGCGCATATCTGTTCTTATTTTATCACAAAAAACAGATTTCGACACACCTAATTTCTGTCTTGGAGCCATTTTCTGCGGCTTGCACAGCTGTTGTTCAAAAACACGTTGGAGACTGTGAGTTTCACACAAAAAACCTTCCTTTTACCTTCCTCTTCCCTTTCCCCCTGCCTGCTGCCCGGTGGTTCCTGCGCACAAACCCACAGATTTTTCATGTTTCAATTGGTTTGTTTTAACAAACTTTTAGGGATTGCTTGCATCCCCCGGGAGAATGTGGTATTCTATAACAAACCGAACCGACGTGCGTTTTCAGCCCCGGGCCGGGAATCAAGAAGGCAGGAGGCCGATACCATGCAGATCCACCAATCCGCAGAAGATTATCTTGAGACTATCCTTATGCTGACCCAGCGGATGGGCCGCGTGCGCTCCATCGACGTGGTCAACGAGCTGGGCTATACCAAGGCCAGCGTCAGCATTGCGATGAAAAAGCTGCGGGAAAACGGCTACATTGCGGTGGACGGCGAGGGCAACCTGACCCTTCTGGAGCCGGGCCGCGAGATCGCAGAGCGCATCTACAGCCGCCACCGCCTGCTGACCCATTTCTTTGTGCAGCTGGGCGTGGACGAAGAGGTCGCCGCCGAGGATGCCTGCAAGGCAGAGCATATCCTGAGCGAGCAGACGCTGGAAAAGATCCGCGAATATGCCCTGCTCCACGACGCGCAGGACAGCGTAAAATAACCGGAATCATCAAAAAATGAGACTGCCAGGCCTTGGCAGTCTCATTTTTTTGTCAGTAGCTGTCCAGCCCAAGGCTGACATCCAGTGCCTGATTCACCCGGCGCTGATCCTCGGGCGTGATCTGCCCGGCCCGCTCCCGCAGGCGGTGCTTATCCAGCGTGCGGATCTGTTCCAGCAACACCACACTGTCCTTGGCAAGGCCGGTATCTGCCGCCCGGATGTTGATATGGGTGGGCAGGCGGGCTTTGTCCAGCCGGGATGTAATGGCCGCTGCAATCACCGTGGGGCTGTGCCGGTTGCCGATCTCGTTCTGGACGATGAGCACCGGCCGGATACCGCCCTGTTCCGAGCCCACCACCGGCGAAAGATCGGCGTAAAAAACTTCTCCTCTGTGTACCTCCATGAAAACTCCCTCCTTGCATACTGGGAGGCCCGCTATGTGGTGCGCGGTGCCGTCCTCTGCTGGCCTTATTATGGGCAGGCAGGGGGCAGGCTATGCACGCGGGGACAGCTTGCTCTCATTGTATGCGGGAGGGAGATTCAGGTTTCCGTTTCCAGAATGCAGAACGCCAGCGCCATGCCGCCGTCGTGGCTCAGGGAGAGACTGGCCCGCAGGCCGTGTGCGGCCATCCACCGTGCGCTGCCGCCCGAAAAGCGGTATTCCGGAGCGCCGCTTTCCAGCCGGACGGCCTCGATCTCGCAGAGGGCGAAAGGCCCTGCAAGGCCGGTGCCCGCCGCCTTGAGGAAGGCTTCCTTCGCGGCAAAATCCGCCGCCGCGCTGGCGGATTTGTGGGCGCTGAGCGGGTCCGGGATGCTCCCTGCAAGGCCCAGAGCCTCCCGCTCGGACGGGCCGAAGACTCTGGCCGCAAAAGCAGGGCCGTGGGCACTGCCGAGGCTCTTTGCCATCCGGGCGGTGCTGCAGAGGTCGCAGCCGATGCCATAGATCATAATATGCCTCTTTCTGCAAAAACAGCTTTGCTGATTTGCATGATAAAATCGAAAAAATTTAAGCAAAATGTGCAAATCTCGCCGGGGAAACTTGAAGTTTTGCCGCAAGTCGTGTACAATGAATCATAGTTATTTAAGGGGGTGTATTTCGTGGGCGACGCTACTGCCATTTTTTCCATCCACGATCAGAAGGACATCGAGATCCATGAAGTCGTGCAGCAGGTGTACGACGCACTCAAGGAAAAAGGCTATAACCCCGTCAATCAGCTGGTGGGTTATATCCTGTCCGAAGATCCTACCTATATCACGACTTACAAAGGAGCGCGTTCCCTTATCCGCAAAGTAGACCGTGACGATCTGCTGCAGGCCATGCTGCGCAGCTATCTGAACGTCTGAGGTTCCTTCGCCTTCTGGCCTGCTGTCCCTCCGGGGCGGCAGGCTTTTTCATTTCAGAGGAAGAGTGAAGATTTGGTTCACGACCACCTCATACTCCCAGCCCTCCCGGGCCTTGCGCAGCTGCTTTTCCAGCGGCTCCGACCCCTCGAACCGGCAGATGAGGTAGTGCCAGTGGGCCTTCATCCGGCTGACGGCGCAGCTGGGCGCGCCAAACAGCGCGGTGTAGCCGTGATACAGCTCGTCGAGGTAGCCGCGAAGCTCTTCTTTGCTGGCAGGGGCACCGCCCACGGCCTGCCGCAGCAGGGCCGGGTCGGCGATGAGGCCCCGGCCCACCATGATGCCGGAGAGGGACGGATGCTCTGCCTCCAGCGCGGCCAGCTGGGCCGGGGTGGTGATGTCGCCGTTGTAACAGACGGGCATCCGGCAGCGGGGCAGACAGGCTGCAAAAGCGGCGCGGTCGGCCTCGCCCCGGTAGAGCTGGCGCATGACCCGGGGGTGGATGGTCAGCTCACAGATGGGGTAGCGGTTATAGATGTCGAGGATGGCGTCGAACTCCTCGGGACGGGTGACGCCCAGCCGGGTCTTGACCGAGACAGGCCCCTCCGTCCGGGAAAAGAATTCGTCCAGAAAGGCCTCGAGCTTTGCGGGGTCCCGCAGCATCCCGGCACCCTTGCCCTTGGCGGTCACAGTGCCGGAGGGACAGCCGAAGTTGAGGTTCACCTCCGTGTAGCCCAGCCTGCGCAGCTCTGTGACCATCCATGCGGCCAGTGCGCCGTCCTTGGCGAGGAGCTGGGGGATGACGGGCGCGCCGGGGTTCGCCGCCGGGTCAAGCTCGGCCATCTTCTTCTTGATGAGCACCCGGTTCTCGGGCGGGGAGAGGAAGGGCGCGTAATAACGGGCGGGTGCGCCCGGTGCGCCGAACCAGCGCTGATGTGCCTGCCGCCAGATGCGGTCCGTCAGCCCCTCCATGGGGGCGGTGTAGTATTGCATCGGATCGTTCTCCTTTTTTATCGTCCAGTCTGCTTCCGAGTATACCATACTGCGGGGCGGTGCGCTATACCCGGGAGCGAAAACACTGCGGCCCGGTTGACGCATCCGTCCGGAGGCATTATAATCGAAGCATGGCAAAGTTTGCCGAAGCCCCGAAAAAATAAAGGCAGGAGCGCTGAAGCATGGACTATCATTCCCCCGACCGCACCTACAAAAAGAACCGCTTCCGGCGGGAACTGGAGCGGAGCGTTTCCCGCAGGCTGGTCACGAGCCTGCTTCTGGGGTGCCTTCTGTTCCTCGTGGCCATCGCCGCCGTGAACACCCTGAACCAGAACGCCCGGCGGGAAGACCATCTCGCGGGCGTCGCCGCTACCTTCCAAGAGGTGTACAACGACACGGCGGCGTTCCTGCTGGACACAGACCACACCGAGCTGTTCCTCTCCGACCGGCGGAAGGATCAGGACAATCTGCGCTATCTCATCAGCCAGTACAACGTCTCGGCCCTTGTGGAGCTCCAGCTCATCCTGACCGACTCCAAGGGAGAGGTGCGGTTCACGACCTTCTCGGAGGGGGAGATGAACCTGCACCGGCAGGAGTTCAACCGCATCGCGGAGGAAAACGCCTGCCACCTCATGCGGGCCGTCTACACCACGGTCTACGTCATGATACACCCCCTCTACCGGGACGGCGAATATCAGGGTGCGGCGGCGGTCTATCTGAACGAGAACGACTGGACGAAGCTGTTCAGCCGGTACCAGTACGACGCCATCCTCACCAAGCCCAACGGCGATGTCATCGCCTGCTCGAACGCCTCCTTCCTCTCCCAGAAGAACGCCAACAAGTACCGTCCCGCCGACGCGGCGCGGTATGTGAAGGTGGATGGGAGCCGCTATCTGCGCAGCAGCCGCTCGCTGGAAAACGGCACGGTGCTGGCCTATTCCTTCATCTACTCGCCCCCGAACTACGATTATCTTCTGGTGGGGCTGTTCCTGATCTTGATGCTGGGCCTGAGCTGGTCGGCGATGTTCGTCCGCATCATGCACGTCATGACCGAGCAGATGGTGAAGTCGGTGGACACCCTCGTGCAGGAGATCCGGGTCATCCGGAAGGAAGACCCCGACCATATCATTGAGATCGACACCGGTGACGAGATCGAAGAGATCGCCCATCAGGTCAACAAGATGGTGCGCAGCATTCAGGAGCTGAGCCAGCGGAACATGGATCTCGTCGAGGTGAACAGCCGGATGGAGATGCAGAACCTGCAGGCCCAGATCAACCCCCACTTTATCTATAACACACTGGACAACATCCGCTATCTCATCCCGGCAGACCCCCAGCGCGCCCAGCAGCTCATCGGGCGGTTCATCGGCATCCTGCGCTACAGCATCAACAACACCAAGCATAACGTCACCGTCCGGGAAGACCTGAAGTATCTGCAGGACTATCTCGTCATCCAGTCCACCCGCTTCGGCGCGAACTTCTCCTACGAGATGGACATCGACGACGCCTGCATGGAGTTCATCATCCCGAAGCTGCTTTTGCAGCCCCTGCTGGAAAACAGCATCAAATACGGCTTCCAGAAGAAGCCCCGCATCCACGTCAGGACGCGGGGCTGGCTGGAGGAAGACGCGCTCTATTTCACGGTAGAAGACAACGGCGGCGGGGTGGACGCAGCGACGCTGGAACAGCTGCGGGGCATCCTGCGCGCAGAGGAAGTGAACATTGAACACAACGGCCTGCAAAACATCAACCGCCGCATCTGGCTGGGCTACGGCGGCGACAGCGGCCTGACCATTGACAGTGCCGAGGGCGAGGGCTTCACGGTGAAGCTCAAGCTCCGGCGGGGAGGGAGGTAGACCATGTATCGAGTTCTGCTGGTAGAAGACGAAGAGATCATCCGCAAGGGCATCCGCTATTCGGTGCCGTGGGAGGAATATGGGTGCAGCGTCGTGGCGGAGGCCGAGAACGGGGCAGTGGGCGAAGAAAAGATCGCAGAGCTGCGGCCCGACATCGTCATCACCGACATCACCATGCCGGTGAAGAGCGGCCTTGAGATGATCGCCGACACCCGGGAGGAATACAAGTACATCGCTATCATCCTGACAGGCTACTCGGAGTTCGAGTATGCCCAGCAGGCCATCCGGAACGGTGTGTCGGACTATGTGCTCAAGCCCCTCGACATGGACGAGATGGGCGCTGCGCTGGAAAAGGCCGTCCGCCTCGCGGGGGACAGCCAGTATCTCCAGAAGCGGGAGGATGAGGCGGAGGCCGTCCGCAGCCGGACCGCCCTGCCGCCCCTGAGCGAGGAAAAAGTCACCGACCCGCTGGTGCTGCGCATCGTGGCCTATCTGAAGGAGAATTACCAGAGCAAGATAACGCTTGCCGACCTGCAGGAGCAGTTCCACTACTCGGAGCGGTACATCAACCAGAAGTTCCAGAAAGAGCTTGGCACGACGGTCATCGACTACCTCAACCGCTGCCGCATCCAGAACGCTCTTGAACTCATCCGGAAAGGGGAGATGCCCATCTCGCAGATCGGATGGGAGTGCGGCATCGGCGAGTACAAGTACTTCAGCCACGTCTTCAAAAAATACATGGGCTGCTCGGTGCGGGAGTACCAGAGCACCCTGAAATAAGAGAAAATGAAAAAATACCGAACAGTCCCTGTTCGGTATTTTTTCTATTTGTTCTGCAAATTGAGTATTATTTTTGTACGGAAAGCATTAAAATGGGACTATCGAAAGGTTTCAGGTAAAAAATGGAGGTTTTTACTATGAAAAAGATTTCTCGTCGTTCGTTCCTGATGGCTACCGGTGTTATCGCAGCTTCTGCTGCTCTGAGCGCTTGCGGCGGCTCCTCCGCCAGCACCTCTTCTGCCGGTTCTACCGCCGCTTCCACTGCCGCTTCTGGTACTGCTGCACAGGGCGGCGGCGACATCGTCATCTACTCGCCCAACTCGGAAGGCCTGCTGAACGCCACCATCCCCCTGTTCGAGGAAAAGTACGGCGTCAATGTCGAGCTGATCCAGGCCGGCACCGGCGAGCTGGTCAAGCGCATCCAGTCCGAGAAGAATGACCCCTACGCCGACGTCCTGTTCGGCGGCTCCTGGTCGCTGATGTACACCAACGAGGATCTGTGGGAGCCGTATGTCTCGGCCAACGACGGCAACGTCATCGATGCCTACAAGAATAAGTGCGGCCGGCAACGTGCTGGACGGCAGCGTTCTCATCGTCAACACCGACCTCATCGGCGACATCAAGATCGAGGGCTACGAAGACCTGCTGAACCCCGCCCTGAAGGGTAAGATCGCCACCGCCGACCCGGCCAACTCCTCTTCTGCCTTTGCACACCTGACCAATATGCTGCTGGCGATGGGCGGCTACGAGGACGATAAGGCATGGCAGTACGTCCACGACCTGTTCGAGAACGTGGACGGCAAGATCTGCGAAAGCTCCAGCGGCGTTTACAAGGGAGTTGCCGATGGCGAGTATGTGGTGGGTCTGTCCAATGAGGATCCCTGTGCTCAGCTGGTTCTGGACGGCGCACCCGTCAAGCTCGTCTACATGAAGGAGGGCACCGTCTTCCTGCCTGCTTCCGCCACCATCATCAAGGGCGCAAAGAACATGGACAACGCCAAGCTGTTCATCGATTTCATCCTGAGCGAGGAAGTGCAGAACATCTGGGGCAGCACCCTGACCAACCGCCCCGTCATGAAGGACGCCGCCACCAACGACGCTATGACCCCGATGGC
>OHYI01000322.1_pt1 | contig 15988 bp, 17 predicted proteins | sample 1580231 | NCBI WGS metagenome assembly OHYI01 (sample SAMEA3882555, study PRJEB24775) | human gut metagenome | biome: human-associated habitat; feature: intestine environment; material: feces | place: Netherlands | collected 2009/2010
CAGCCTTTATGCGTTCATACTCCAGTCTGCTTTTTTCCTTCTTTTTCAGATATTCAGTTATCCCTGCGACAGTAAATCTTGCACCAAGCCTGCTCCCTCTGACCGCCATCGGCTTTCCTTTTTTATCCGTCCTGTATTTCAGGGCATAGGATATGGTATTGCCCCGGAGCCGAACATCCATCAGATAATACACCTTCGCATAATCAATCACATCCTGCAAAGTCTTATTCTCCGGTCTGTTCATGGCATTTCGCAGAAGCACCTTTATTTCTTCCCGAAACGACAGCTTATCACGCTTTTTCATCTGATATTCTGCGAAGCTCTGGCGCTCCCTGTCTTTATCCTTTACATAATAGCTGTCACGATACGAATGAACCAGTCCACGCTTCCTGCACTGTTCCCCGAAATATCTGCACATTTCCTTCAGCTCTGCCGGTCCCCGTCTGAAGGACTTTCCATCTTTCACATTGCAGTTGCTCACCAGAAAATGCACATGTGTATGTGCTGTATCTGTATGCACTGCAAGCAATACCTCATATCCTTTTGAACAGAAGAACTCCCTCGCAAAATCCTCTGCTATTTTATATGCCTGCTCATAGGTCAGTCCGTCATTATCCTCCGGGTGAAAGGATATCGAAAGCTTCTGTGCCAGTATCTCCTTCTGCTTATACCTGCTGTACCTTTTGTCATGCATCTTTCTTGTTATAAGCAGGCTGTTTGCAAAGTTATCTCGGTTACAGCCGAAAGCTTTATACAGGTGTGGTTCTGTCTTTACCACACCATCTTCCACCTGCTCTTTTCTTCTGCCTAAAATATAATCGGCAGCACTTTTCAGCTGTGCCACCGATTTGCAATAGCTGTAATTCACATTTACATTGCCATATACATCGCCCATTACAATGTACCTCTCTTTCCTCTTTATTCTTGTTTATATACTTGTTTCTGCTGTCGTTTTATCTCATAACAACTTCTCTGTAATCTTCAACAGCAGGTCTTCTATCTTCTTTAAAAATACATTGGTTGCCTGAAACTGAATATCCGAGAACACTCCCGGATATATATTGATGGTATAAGCAATCTGGTTGATATTGACTCCCTGTTTCTTCATTTCATGCACTGCCTGTGCCAGCAGCTCCCGGATATCCTTTAGTGTCACACCATCCACACGCTTTCCGTCATATACATCAAGAAGATAGTTAAGGAAATCTGCATTTCCCTTATATCCGCTTGCTTCCTTTATCCTGTCAAATCTCTTTTTTAATGCTTCATCCACTCGAATGTAGATAACCTTGTCTCTTGCTCTGTTTGCCATATAAGTCCTCCTATCTGTCTAAAAAGTGTAATAGTCACTTCCTGTCACATGAAAAAAGCAGACACATGACATACATCACATATCTGCTCATTGCATCCTGTTATTCTGTTTTTATATCCATCTGGCTACATATCTGCCTGATGATATAACCCTTTACTGCGGGTGTGCCCTCTTTCTTTGACTGTGGCTCCACTTTTTTGTATGGATATAGCTATATCTGTAATTCCGGCTACATTCCGCCACATTATTATTGCCATATGCTGCCGCTTTTAAGCTGTACCGCAGCCATTGTTTAGAAATTCTCCGCAGGCAGGGCACATCATCCCATCTGTCAGCCTGCTGTAAAAAACACAGCAGACTTCCGAAAGCCATTCTGCGCTTACCGCTCCGACTGGCTTTCCCACATCTCTTTTTTTGCCAGAAGAAATCTCTCTCCTGTGTTTCGATGTGGTTGGGATGATATAGGCAGGTAGTACCGCTGGCTTGCCAACTCGTCAAAAAAAGGAAGCGAAAATGCCTTACGGCATCCCCGCTTCCTTTTTCTTCCTCATTGTCTTCACCATCGGTGCTACCTGCTTAAGGGGCACAGCCCCCTAAGAACCCCCACCGGATAAATATTGCCACCTGCAAAGGTGGTATCAATATTTTCCGGCTTTATAGCCTTCATCCCATAGAATCTTCTGCACTTTTGCTTTACACACCAAAGCTGTAATCAAGAAATTCATTATCCTCCGGTTCTTCCTCTGCTGATTCCCCCAGAACCGCTTCGGCAGTATGCCCCTGCTTAATTCTGCCATTTCCATTGCCATTTGCAGGGCTTGGCATTACCGGCATACCTGCATTTGCACCTGCCACAGTGCTCTGAAATCCTGCCGTAAGCACTGCCTGTTGCTGAATCAGATACATTCCCGCCAGTGTCGGAAGATTTGCCAATGTTTTTTCAGCCACCTGCGCTACGATGCGTTCCACAAAAGCATCTTCTTTTTCCCTTGTTTCAAGATACGGATCACGCTTTTTTCGCAGATGCCTTTCGTAATAGTCATTGATGGCACAGATAACAAATTCATTCTGTGACTTAAACTCTTTTTCCACCTCATCAGAGTGAAGCAGGCTCCATGCCTGCATTGCACTCTCACTGTTCCGGTTAAATCGGACATTCTTATTCCATGATTTTTCTGCCATTTACATCGCCTTCTTTCTCTGCTGATGCTTTAAGATCATATAGCAGTAATACTCATACCCCTTTGCATTAGCTCTGATATCATGGTCAAATGTCACTCTGTCCATATCATACTCGCCAAATGCCTCTACAATCCTTGCACCACCGCCCATAACATACAGCCTCATCATCTGCTCATTGTACTCATAATCACGCAGCTTCTGGAAAATCTGCACTGCATACTCTTTTGCAGCTTCCACCATCAAACCTGCATATGGTTGTGCAATATCTGTCTCCCCAGTGCGGAGGAAATTCTCAATTACCTCGTGCATCAGTTCCGTTCCGGTATTATCACGAACCTTATTTAAGATAGCTTTCTCACACTGATACACTCCCAGCTTTTCTGTCCAGGACTTGCTTTCCATAGGTCTGCCATTGTTCAGATACATCAGGTTCATTGTTCCGTTTCCGATATCCACAAGAAGGTTCATTCCCTTGAAGTCTTTCAGGTTCTCCGCTACCGCAGAGTAGCACTGCGGCATTACCGTACAGCCTGTGAACTCCATTTCATAGGTTCTGTCCTTGTAGCCGACTTTTACAATTCTCTCTTTCATCATATAATCCCGGAAGGTATCTCTCTGTGCCTGCACCCATTTCAGCGGAAGTCCTACCGCAAGGTGGATACGGACAGCATTTCTTCTGTCCGTATAGCCTCTTGCTTCCAGCTCTTTCACAACTGCCGCCATTGTAAGCACATAGTTATCATCATCTGTCACTTTGTCTGTAACAAATCCTTTGTGTCCTTCCCCGATGATATAGTATCTGCCATTCCATTCAATAAAGTCTCTGGCAAATACCGGAGCCTTATCACTCACACTTACCGCAGTCGGAAATACCCTTCTTGCGGTCTTAAAATTACCATAGCCTGCATCTACTCCAATAATCAGACTCCCGTTCATCTTATATTCTCTGATTTTCTCTGTCATAATAAAATCCTCTCTTTCTTAAATTGCATATTTTTCTTTTACCTCTTCTGCTGTTGGGAAAATCCCGGTATCAACATATACTTTGTTTTCCCCGGCAACTACCTCTGCGATATGCGTATCATTATCTGCCATAAGCAGTTTTTCCGCTTTTGCACTCGCATTCTCCAAAGCTTCTTTTATCTCAGCCTCCTGCACCTTTGCACGGATTGCTTTTGTTTTTGGCATGAACTTTGCCCTGCGCCGCCTCTGATACATGGCATTGCGCTCACGAAGTCTTTGTTTTTCCTTTATTTCAGCCAGTTCTTCTTCCGTCAGTTCCTGTGCCGGAAGTTCCACTTTACCGATGAAGTTAAGGTAAATCTCTATCTCCATCACACGCTCGCCATCAATCTTTTCCGCTTTGTGGACAAGTATCTTATCCACAAATTCATTGATGATGACAGGTGTTAATTCCGTGATATCCGTGTATTTATGGACTAGTGCCAGAAATTCCTCCGTCCGGTCTGTATCCTCGTCATACTGCGTAAGCTGCTCCCTGCATGTCTTAATGGACTGCTCCAGTTCTGCCTGTTCCTTTTCATACCCTGCCGATAGCATTTCATATCTTTTGTCAGGCAGTCTGCCAAGGGCATTGTCCTCATACACTTTTTTAAGAAGGATATCAAGCTCTGCATACCGCTTCTCCTGATGCTTTAACGCAGCCTTCAGCTTCTTCGCCTCACTCTGTTCCCGGATTTCTGATGCACTGCGGATGCTTTCGACAAATGCTCTCATCCATCCTTACACTTTTACACGCATACTGAATGGTTTCAAGCACAAGCTGGTCAATCACCTTTGCCTGTATATTGTGCGAACAGCAGACCTTTCCTGACTGGTCATGGCTGTTATTATAATTGCCGCAGTTATAACAGGCTGGAGTTGTTCTGACACTGCCATCCGGCAGTCCTCTCCAGTTTCTTCCGGCACGTTTTCCCTCATTACGATAATGCATCTTTCCACCGCAGTCCGCACAGAAAATCTTACCCACAAACGGATTTGTCTCGCCCTCTGTGTTTATCCTGCGTTTGGTCTTTCTAAGCTCCTGCACCATATACCATGTTTTTCTGTCAATGATCGCCTCATGGGTATCCGTAAAGACCACTATCTCGTCACTGTCATTTCTTACAGCAGTCTTATCCTTATAGGAAAGCTTCTTTGTACGGAAATTCACAGTATCTCCCATATATTCCGGTTTTTCAAGCATTCTTACGACACTTACTCCTGCCCATTCATATGGCTTTGACATATCACACCGGTTCTTGTAACATCCATATCCCCGCTTTGCCTGATAATATGAAGGTTTTTCCACCTTTTCCTCAGTCAGTATCCTTGCAATCTGATATGGTCCGATTCCCTCAACTGCCATCCGGAATATCCTGCGGACAACTGCCGCAGCTTCCTCGTCAATGAGCCAGTGATTCTTATCTTCCGGATCTTTGATATATCCGTATGGTGGATTGTTGGTAATTGGTTTCCCGTCCCTGCCCTTTGCCTGCAATACTGCCTTTATCTTGCGGCTGCAGTCACGCAGATACCATTCGTTCATGATATTTAAAAAAGGGGCGAATTCGCTGCTGGTGTTGATATCACTGTCAACACCATTAGAGATAGCAACGAAATGGACACCTTTTTCCCGAAAGAATACCTCCGTGTAAAATCCTACCTGTAGGTAATCCCTGCCGACTCGGCTCATATCCTTTACAATGACTGTGCCAATGCTTCCGTCCTCAATCTGCCGGAGCATTTCTTTCCATCCCGGTCTGTCAAAATTTCCACCGGAATATCCGTCATCTGTAAAATGCACCAAATCGGTATATCCATTACTCTTTGCATAGTCCTCCAGCATTTTCTTCTGGTTCACTATACTGTTGCTGTCTCCCGCAAGCTCATCGTCCCTTGAGAGTCGCTCATAAAGAGCAGTTATTCTGTTTTTCGATTTGTCAGTTGTCTGTCTGGTTCTGTTCATGCCGAACTCCCTTCCGGCAACTGACTCATTTGTGGTAGCTCTATCTTATCATAATCCGCTTTCTCTGTCAGCACCTCTCTTGAAATAATATGGGAAATCTTGTCCGAAAAGGTATCTGTACTGTTTTCACTCGTTAATACCCTGATTTTGTAAACTGTCCCACCAATCCTGCGATAAAAAAATCCAGCTTCACATGAGCCGGACTTTCTATTGCCATTATTTAGTTTTTCTGCCTCCATAATCAATCCTTGCCTTTCTCTCTGATAAAAATTATAATTGTTTCATGCTTCCGTTTCGTGTAACCGAAGCTTTTATTTATCCATACTTCATAGCCTTTTTGCTCCTTTCTGTAATTGCTTTAGTAATAAAAAGAATTACTCTCTTCACTAATAGGAGAAATACGGCTACAAAATCGGAAGTGTTTTGAAATTATTTTTGAAAAAAATTTTTAAGGACTGATTAAATTGCCAAAATATGAGGAACTAAAAGCTTTCCGCAAACAAAACTTAATACCGGAATACAACGATTCTTCCAGTGAGAAAACTATGCTGCACAGGGAAGCTCGTGCATTGGCAATCAGCCGTCTTGAAGAAAGTGCACGAACCGAGGAAGAATTCGCAAATGTTATATCGTGGTGGGATAAACTTGATGACAACAGGGAACGCAGAGAGCGATACCATGAAATCGGACGCTCTGAAGTACCGCTTGAATGGCACGCCTCTGATTATGTCCTGCCCGGTAATGCCAACTATGACATGGTACTGTGGCAACAGATACTTGCCGGCGATTTTATTGATTATATCTTTGATGAGCCGGATTACATCCATGAGCTTGTACGCAGTCAGGATTTATGCCTGATATTAAAGAATATGAAAGAACACCAGAAACAGCTTTTGTACTATGTGATTGTCCGGTCATACTCCACTCTCCAATACGCTGAGCTGAATGGAAAAACAGACCGCAATGTGCGTGGTGTAAGGGAAACTGCCATAAAGCAGATAAGAAAGAAATATAAGACTGCTCTCGAAACAAGGCTGCTTCATCTGCCTTGGACACTTACATTGGACGAAAAATATTTTTTTGAAAACGGGGTAAGAACTAAAGACGAAAAGAATTCTGAAAAACAGTGACTATGCTGCCTGAAATATATAACAGGGTAATATGATACTTTTAATGTTTTGTCAAAAAAAATTGCGTTGAAATTTCAGAATGATAACCCTTGACCTATAATGTGTAATCGAATAGAATTGTTAATAGATTACAGTTTCTTTATATAGAAGTTATACGAATTGAATTTCAGACGATTGCTCTGATTCCAGTGAAATCAGATTGGAGGCTTTTCATGAAAAATCTATTTGAACATACCAGTTCCCCATGGATACGGTACAGCAGTTATGAATACCGCACTGCCGAAGATGGAACTTTGTATATTGTAGTATCTGCGGATGCCAAACCAGAAATGTATAACCCTATGAAAGATGCAGAATCACTTGTACTGGCTGCTGTCAATATCGGTTTGCAGGTCATGCATAAAGCACCAGAAGATGAACTGAAAAGTATGGTTCTTCGTTTCATCAATTCCTACGGATTTTTAGGCTTTATGACTGCACTTCCGACAACTGCGGAATTTATCACCTATGAATCTGTATATCTTCCAAAAAACCATTTTATTAAAGAAGAATCTCTATCAACAGAAAGTTATCTCGATTATTTTTATCCGTTTGATAAGATGGATTTTCACAAAAAAGGGGTAGAATCAAGTTGGTCGGTATCCGACAAGGATGGCATTGCAATCGCACTTGCAACGGGAAAGAATCCACAGGCTGTTACGATGAGTTTTCAGAAAGAATATGCAGAACGCTATGACTGGCTGGTGAAAGAATTTTCCGACTGGGCATTTACCTTTACCACAAGTTTCTTATATTATATGGACTACGACAGTCTTGATGAACAGACAAAAAAACTGTATCGTCAGGGTATGTCTGCATTTGGCGGAATATCCCCGACTTACCATATCTCATTAGCGGAAAATGCCCCGGTTATCGTATGGAACTTCCATTCCCTGCTCGTCATGATCCAGATGTGCTTTTCTTTTATGCTTACGGATTCTGACTGCGATATGAAGCTGTGTAAGCACTGTGGCAGGGCATTTATCGCAAGCCGTAAGGGAAATGAGTTCTGCTCTCCGAAATGCAAGAATCAGTATAATGTCTATAAGACAAGGGCTAAGAAAAATAAAACAGATGAATAATGAATAAATGACATATCTGGAGGAAATACTATGGACAATATGATTAGAATTGATAAAGATTATATCGAATGGCTGAAACATGTTAAAAAAAGATTTAAAAATACACAAATAAAAGCATCTATCAAGGTTAATGACGAGTTGCTTAGGTTCTACTGGTCAATCGGCAAGGATATCGTTAACATGCAGGCTGAAAGCAAATGGGGCGGTGCTTTTTTTGAAACTTTAAGTGAAGATTTAAAAAAGATGTTCCCAGGTGCAAAAGGATTTTCAACCACTAATTTGAGATACATGAAAAGATACTACAATTTATTTGGTGAAATTCTGCCCCAACTTGGGGCAGAATTACCGGAGGCTACAAATCTGCCTCAAGTTGGGGCAGAAATATATGCCATTCCATGGGGACATATAAAATTAATTGTTGATAAATGCAAAGATGAACCCGAAAAAGCAATGTTCTTCGTTGATGAAGTAATAAAGAATAACTGGTCAAGAGCTGTTCTTCTAAACTTCCTTGACACTAATCTATATGAACGCCAAGGCAAGGCAATAAGTAATTTTCAAACAACACTACCGGCTTACACCGGTGATTTAGCTCAGGAAATAACAAAAGATCCTTACAATTTTGATTTTATTGCTTTAAATCGTGACTATAACGAAAAAGAATTAAAAGATGCCCTGACCGAAAAGGTTATGAATCTTTTAATTGAAATGGGAAAAGGGTTCGCCTTTGTCGGTCGAGAATACCCTTTACCTATAGAAGGCACAGAGGAATATATTGATTTGTTATTCTACCACCTAAACCTACATTGTTATGTCGTAGTAGAGGTCAAAATAAAAGAATTCAAATCTCGTGATATTGGTCAGATAGGTACTTATATAAACATTGTTGACGATATTGTCAAAATGGATTCCGATGGAAAAACTATTGGCTTGATCATCTGCAAAGAAAAAAATAATGTATTAGCCAAATATGCTGTTAACAGTTCCAACAAACCAATAGCAATTTCAGCATACGAATTATCGAATTTCTTACCAGAAAATCTTGCAACATTACTGCCTTCAACGGATGAGCTGGAATCTCGATTACTGCTAGATGAAGCAGTCAATGAGAATGATAATAACAACCAATAGCTCCATTCTCGTATATATGGTAAGACAAAGCAGGAACCATGACGATTCCTGCTTTATTCTTATCTATAAATCAGATCATGCAACACTACTTCCTCTGCTCTGCTCCGGATGTTATTCATCTTCCGCACCCATCCGAACTGATCTACTGACTTCAAGTGCTCCGTCACACTTTCACGCTCAGCCATTCTTACCGTAAGCATATCCATCATGTCATTGCATTCCATATCTACTTCTTCCAGATGTTTCCACAATTTTTCCGTAAGAACCAGATGTGTATACATGGCATGATGATTTTCAAACAAATACCTCTGTCGCATTCTGCCATATTTGCCAATCTGATAATTGCTTCCATCTTCCAATTCCAAATCTGGAATCAATACATCGCCTTCCCAATGATATGTTAACTCCATACGCTGCTCCTTCCTTTGTGCTAAATGTTTACAGTTTCAATTAAAAGAGTATCACCTTCTTAATACAACATCTGCAATCTATCATTCACCACAAATGAGCCAGCCGCCTATGTTGTGTTATATTAGCAGATGGAGGTTTCCGCTAAACAACACTGTTTTGGGAAATCTGACATCTACACTTCACAACATATCACTTCCAATCCGTATTCTTGTAAAATCAGGTTTACAGTCCCAGCAGCTGTTTCTTCTTCGCTTCGAATTCCTCTGCCGTGATAACGCCTGCATCCAGCAGTGCCTTATACTTGGGCAGTGCCACGGTAGGATCCTCTGCCTGTACGGGTGCGGCCTGCGGTGCACTCTGGGTACTCTGGGTTGCGGCGTGGGGATCGATTACCTGTTCCTGTACCTGGGGATCGATGATCTGCATCAGGTTCTGTGCCAGTGCATGCAGTCCTTCTGTCTTCTGGGTATAATCATCCAGATAATCGATGGTGCTGGGCTGATCGGAATCGAACTTCGGTGCTCCTGTCTCTTTGTAGAAACTCTTCCAGTAAGGATGATCCAGTGTGATCTCCACAGCGAATTTCTCCACCGGATTCGGAATATTAAAGTCCGGCTCGGTCATACGGTCTCTGTAATCCGGATCATCTCTTCTGAAGTTATCGTCTCTTCTGCTGTCCTCCATACTGCGACGCATTTCCTCCATCATCTCATACTGATGACGCAGCATTCTGTATTCGTCGATCCTGGGCTTTAACTCATTTAAACGTTCCTTGATATCACTCTTGCAGCTCCGGAAGTTCCCCTTTTCTCCTTCGTACAATACCTCGCCGTCCTCCAGAATACGGAAGGACTTAATGTCGGAGGGCTCCAATGCAAATGCCGTGTCAACAACTCCCAGCCGCAGCAGCTGATGATCCATATCCAGCAGCAGACTGCCCTTGAAAAAGCCGAAGTCATAACGGTAAGTCTCCGTGAAACTGTCACGCAGAGGCTTATTGGCATCATAACAGTTGATATATTCCCGAAATTCATCCAGCGTCATGGAATTCAGTACGCCGTCCGGCAGATCGATCTTGGCTGCACACTCCTTACAGAGATTCTGCCCTTCCACTGCGGATGCCAGCAGTCTCGGTGTCGGATTTCCGCAGATTGGACATAACTTTTTGTTGTTTGTAAATAATCCCATCGTTTTACCCTCCTTAAGAATGTATGTGGATTACATGATCTCAATTAACTTTTTCCGGTGAAACCCGCAGATTCCCGCTGCGATACGATCCGGTATTCTGTGAAGCATACTATTGTAGTTTTCCACGGAATCGTTATAAATCAGTCCACTGGTCTCCACCATATGTTCATAGCTTTTTGCTGCTTTCCAGTACTTCTGATAAGTCTCCTGTGCCTGCAAAAGCGGCATGCCTTCCAAGATCTCTGCAATTTTTTTCTGTACTCTCAATAATTCTCTCTGTTGTTCTGCCACCCATTCCGGCAGTCCGGCCTCTCCGGCAGTCTGTGCACTCTCCAGCGAATGTTTCATTCTCCGGAAAGTCTCCGCATCCATGGTCTGTCCGAGAAACTCCGCCAATCCTTCCAGTGCCTCCCGCTCTGCGGAGAGCTGTACCAGAGTCTGGTACATGGCATTCCGGATATTTTCTTCCTGTGTCTCCAGCTTACGCCGCACCGACAATAGCCAGACACCAAAAAGGGAGGCAAGCAGCAACACGATAATCACAATTTCCATCGTTAACTCTCCCTCCCCTTTTCGTCTTTTTAAGATCTTTTCAAACTATCTTACTGCACAAAATAAAGTCCGTCATAACCATTCATATCAGACATAGCGATCAGTGTTACAGTATCTCCCACCTCAGACAAAAATCCGGCATAGGTAACCTCTGTTCCACCAAAATCAAGTGTCATCTTGATAGCTGTGTTGTCATCGGAATACTCATAAGTACCTTCTGCATTTCCGCCGCCCTGTACCATGGTAACTGCACCGTCTTCACCAAATACAAGCTGTAAGGTACCGCCATAAGTCTCCAGTGTTGCGTTCAGATCCTCTTCCTCCATCTCAACACCATCGATCATACCGCCGGCAAAGTTCCATTCTGTACCACTCAGATCCGGGATTTCCATAACTGCCACCTGTAACAGGGGACCGCCCTCTGCTTCCGTTCCTGCCTCTGCTACAGTCTCTGTGGGAGCTTCTGTTGTTTCCTGGGTCTGTACTTCCTGGGTCTGTACTTCCTGGGTCACTTCTTCGTTGGTGTCCTCCACAACTACCTCTTCCTCACCACAGGCTGCCAGTGACAATGCCAGTACCAGTCCCATTGCGCATGCAAAATATTTTTTCTTCATAACAGTTTCCTCCTTCTTACAACAGTTCTCTGTTGTCTGAAGATAGTGTACCTTATTTTTTCCATTTATGACCGTTTTTGACACCAATCGACCCAAATATGACATGAAACGACCGGAGAAAAAATTCTCCGGTCGTTTTATGCTAAAAATGTCTGGTTTTTACGAAAGAAATAGGAAAAAAATTTGTCTTTCAGTTCCGAATATTTTCCATGCGGAATCGGGATCTGGGTACCGTCCGACAGGATCACTGCTTTGTTAGATATGCTCTTTACATAATCCATATTGATCATATATGACCTGTGGCAACGGACAAAGCATTCATAATCCTTCAACTGTTCGCACAAATCGTCCAGTTTACCAACGCTGTCCAGTACTTCTCCGTCCTCTTTGTGAAGCAGCAGATTCCTCCCCGTTACCTCGCAGTACTTCAGTTTGTCCAGTTCCAGCCTTGTGATTCCCGTCTTACATCGCAGGATCAGACTGTTCTTTTCATTCTTGCGGCACTCCCTGAGTACCGAATCCATCAATCGGTAGAAGCTCTCCTGCCAGATAGGCTTCAACTGATAAAAATAGGCCCCCACTTCATAGGAATCCACAGCGTATTCCGAAGAGGATGTCAGATAAATGATCTTCACCGAAGTATCATACTTACGGATCTCTCTGGCGGCACTGATTCCATCCTGTCCCGGCATCAGAACATCCAGAAATATAATATCCAGCCGGGTCCCCCGCTCTACTTCCGACAGCAATTCCAGCGGACTGTGAAATGCTGCATAAGTAATATCCTGATTCCGTTCTACCCGATATCTGTCCATCAGAACGCTTAATTCCTTAAGTACTGACAGATCGTCATCACAAAAAGCTACTTTTATCATGATTCTTCCTTTGCCGCACAAACCGATGCAGCTCATTCGTTTTATCGTATGTGTCTTGACATGTTTTTCTACGCTTATTACAATAATTATATCCGTACATCGATGTACGATGCAAGGATAATTTTGAGAAAGGCATATTTTTGATGTCATCAAACGAAGAAAACGGAAAAAGTGAAAAAAGACTGATGTCCATCGGAGAAGTCTCCAAAGCGATCGGCATCACCAGAAGAATCATATTGAACTACGAAGCCAAAGGTCTCCTGCTTCCGGATAAAAAAGAAGGAACTGCCGGGAATCGCTATTATACCCCGGATTCCATCTCCCTGATCCGCTCCATCCGGGTACTGCAGAATTTAGGGCTGTCCCTGGATGAGATCTCCTCCTATTATAATGGATCCACGGATCTGGAACCATTGATCGAACGTCTGGAAGCCTTACGAGACGACCTGACGCAGAGTATCGAGAAGTTAAAGCAACGTACTGCGTCCCCGGCTGCTTCCGTGATACAGTTTCTTACCCTCCCCGCCCAGACGGTGTACTGCCGCAAGGGGGCTTTTAACGGAGTGGAAGAACGCAAAGAATTCCTGCGGGAGGTCTTCATGGAAGCCATTCATCTGTACGGCTCCGACAGCAGTAAGCGGATGTTTTTCATTGAGTACAATCTGGAACATCCGGAAGAATTCACCTGTTGTATCTCCGTACCTCCTGCCAGCAAGGGAGAACATGTGGTGCATCTGCCGGAGCAGAAAGCTCTCGGCATCTTCTATCACGGCTGTTACGAATCACTCCCGGATGCCCGTAGAGAACTGTCTGCCTACGCAGCTGCGCAGAATCTGTCTCTGTCAGGCACGGTACGGCATACTTATCTGGAAGGTCCTCCCCAGCATAAGGATCCGGCGAATTTTATCACTCAGGTGGCTCTTGTTTTACAATGATTCAGTCAAACAGGATTTCCTCCACCGTTACGAACTGAAAGCCTCTTTTCTGCAGAATATCCACTACTTCCAGTGCTGCGGTGACAGAAGTCTCATAATAATCATGCATCAGAATAATATCGCCGTCCCCCGCCTTCTCCACCACTTTGGACGCAATACAGTCTGCATTGTGGGAACACCAGTCCAGAGGATCGATATTCCACAGAACCGGGAACATATTCAGTTCTTTCTCAAAGCTTTTGTCCCAACTGCCGTAAGGCGGCCGGACAAAGCTTATTTTCTCCCCTGTGATTTCTTCGAGAATTTCATTGGTCTGCACCAGCTCCTCCCGAAAGCTCTCCCGGTTGCGGGAAGTGAGCTGTATGTGACTATAGGTATGGTTCCCGATCAGATGTCCTTCGTCCTGTTCTCTCCGGATAATGTCCGGGTAATTCTCCGCATTCTCTCCCGTCACGAAAAAAGTAGCTACCACTCCCCGCTCCTTCAATCCATCCAGAAGCTGTTCCGTATACTTCGGATGCGGCCCGTCGTCAAAGGTCAGCGCGATCTTTTTCGGTTCTCCTGATGTCCCGCACACGCCGGTGTCTGTTTCTATATAGGTTCCATATGACTTCTGCTCTGCGTATCGTTCCGTTCCCACTGACAGACACAAGATTCCCAGAAGCATGTCAAAGATCAGAATTCCCGCCAGTACTTTTTTCATTTCAAGCCGTCCGTTTCACGCTTTCACAGAAAATATATGCATTCTCAAAAGTGACCATTCCTGCTGCCGCAATAAAACATGCTTGCAAAAAAGGAGACCCGAGACTCTCATCTCCCGGATCTCCTCTGTATGTTACTTTTTTATTTATACTCAGATCTTGAATACGGAAATCTCGTTCTTAAGTCCTTCCATATTCTCATCCAGTACACTTGCAGTAGTGCTCAGTTTCTCCACATGGTTCAGAAGCTTATTGGCCACATCGTTGACGGTCTCGGCACTGCCTGCGGTCTCCTCAATGATATCGGAGATATTCTTCACGGCTGCCACAGCAGCGCTACGCTCACCGTCTGCCTTCTCCGTGCTTACCACGATATCTTTCAGCCCCTCGATCAGCTGGCCCATACGCTCCTGCATCTCGCGGAATACTGCGATCACTTCTTCCACAGCTTTGGTCTGGAGTTCTACCATTGCTTTCGCCTGGCTTGCACTCTCCACGCTGTTCTGGGTCTGGGCTGTAATGTTGGCCACATTGTTGCGGATCTCGCCGGCTGCCTTTGCAGAATCATCTGCCAGCTTACGGATCTCTTCTGCTACTACAGCGAAGCCTCGTCCAGCCTCTCCCGCTCTTGCTGCCTCAATCGAAGCATTTAATGCCAGCATATTGGTCTGGTTCGCAACACTGATGATCTGTGACATACAATCCTGAATCTGTTTTACGGACACTTCAAAGTTTGAAAACATACTTTTAATCTCCTCAAAACTATCCCGGATCTCCATCGAACCATCTCTTAACGTATTTACCTGATTTTGGGCATTTTCCACAGAAGCAGCAATTTCTCCCTTTACATCCTGAAATCTTCCTGCAGCCTCTCCGACCGTTCCGAAAATTTCCTGAAAGGATCTCATATGCTCCCGCAATTCCTGATTTTCTTCTATCACAATATCAAATGCCTTCTGTATCTTCTGCAGTTCGTCCAGGGATTCTACCTCATTGACCACCAGTTTCCTTTGGTATCCTCTCAGACTGTCCGCTACATGAACAAACGGATGCACATCCGGTGCTTCTTTTTCTATTACTTCTGTATTTTCCTTTTTTGATTGTCACTCCAAGTACATCTCCTGCAAGTGCTTGCCATTGAGGATCGTATGGAAACCCTCCTGCACGTGTGTTCACATTTGTTGCAGTATATTTGTAGTTTGGCACATTGTTATTCGGTGCAATAACTTCATTACCTATAATCAGATAGCCTTGATTACTACCCAGAAGTTCGAGTTCAGCATCTGTAAAGGGAAGATACGGAGATAAATCATACGTATTTTCTGTATTAAAGAGGTATGTATCCTCGTATTTATCTTTGAATTCTTTGTATGCCTCAAGAAAAGCATTGTCATCTTCGATATCGAAGATTTTGTCGAGTTCGTCATCTGCTTCTTTTAAAGAAGAGTATGCACCTCTAAATCCTAAGTCGTTGAAGAAAGCTTCCTTCTTTTCCAGACTCATTCCTTGCAGTTTGTTCAAAGTCTCTTGGTAGACATTGTAATCTTTAAATTTCAAAACTGCTTGGTTCTCTACGTTACCAGATCTTGTTGTGTTACCATTGTCGACAAAGTCGTTTAAGTTTACCACTTCCAGATCTTTGGAATTCTTTGTGTTCTCTAATGTTTCATCGTTGGAACACGAAATGCATAATAGTAGTAATGCAATAGAAATAATACTTTTAATTTTCATTTTTAGTTATTTAATCGGTTAATGTATATAAATAATATTCTGTTCTTTAGTAGATGCCTATTAATTAAATAGCATTGATAATTTATATTTCTTCAAGTGTGATTTCTCCCGTTACGTCTATGGTGGGTGAGGTTATT
>OHYI01000335.1_pt1 | contig 15377 bp, 8 predicted proteins | sample 1580231 | NCBI WGS metagenome assembly OHYI01 (sample SAMEA3882555, study PRJEB24775) | human gut metagenome | biome: human-associated habitat; feature: intestine environment; material: feces | place: Netherlands | collected 2009/2010
CTCTGCGACAGGAGCGCATCGTACTAAAGTACGAGCGTGCCGCGTTTCTTATACCTTGCCAAGGGCTACGGGGATTTGATAGCATTTCTTTACTAACTTTCCATTTACTTCAGTACCACTTTATCCAGATGCCAGATCTCATCCACATACTGCTGGATGGTTCTGTCGGAGGTGAACTTGCCAGAGCATGCCACATTGAGGATAGCGCTCTTAGCCCAGTTGTCTTCGTCGCGGTAAGCGGCTTCTACTCTCTTCTGTGCCTCTGCGTAGGACTTGAAGTCCTTGAGGATGAAGTAGGTGTCTGCCTTGGCGGTGCACTGGGTATTCAGCAGAGAGTTGTACAGCGGACGGAACAGTTCGGGATCTCCCGGTGCAAAGGTTCCGTTGATCAGCTGCATCAGTACCTTGCGGACATCCTGATCGTTGTTGAATATCTCCATGGGATCATATCCGCCATGATTCTCATAGTTGATAACTTCCTGTGCGGACAGACCGAAGATGACTGCATTCTCCTCGCCCACTTCTTCTACAATCTCCACATTGGCACCGTCCATGGTTCCCAGAGTCAGGGCACCGTTCAGCATGAACTTCATGTTACCGGTACCGGACGCTTCCTTACTTGCGGTAGAAATCTGCTCGGAGACATCTGCTGCCGCAAAGATGATCTCTGCGTTGGATACGTTGTAGTTCTCGATAAATACAACCTTGATCTTGCCATTGATGGCGGGATCGTTGTTCACCACATCCGCTACGGAGTTGATCAGCTTGATGGTCAGCTTTGCGTTACGGTAACCGGCTGCTGCCTTCGCGCCGAAGATAAAGGTTCTGGGGTAGAAATCCAGTTCCGGATGCTCCTTCAGTTCGTTATACAGGTGCATTACATGCAGAATATTGAGCAGCTGTCTCTTGTACTCATGCAGACGCTTTACCTGTACATCGAAGATGGATCTGGGATCTACTTCGATACCATTGTGCTCTAAAATGTATTTTGCCAGACGTACTTTATTCTGGTACTTAATGTTCATGAATTCCTGCTGTGCCTTTTTGTCATCCGCATATACCTTCAGGCGGGAGATCTGCGGCAGATCGGTGATCCAGTCGTCACCTACGTGAGCCGTTACCCAGTCAGCTAACAGCGGGTTCGCATGCAACAGGAAACGTCTCTGGGTGATACCGTTGGTCTTATTGTTGAAGCGCTCCGGGAACATCTCGTAGAAGTCCTTCAGCTCCTGCTTCTCCAGGATCTCGGTATGCAGTCTTGCCACACCGTTGACAGAGTAGCCGGAGACGATTGCCATATTTGCCATCTTCACCTGTCCGTCGTAGATGATCGCCATCTTACGGATCTTCTCCTGTACATCCACGCCGGGTACATTGCTGTACTTCTGCTGGATATCCAGAACGAATCTGCGGTTGATCTCCTCTACGATCTGGTAGATTCTGGGAAGCAGTCTGGAGAACAGTTCGATGGGCCATTTCTCCAACGCTTCCGCCATAATGGTATGGTTGGTGTAAGCGCAGGTCTTTGTGGTGATCTCCCATGCTTCTTCCCAGGTCAGATAATAGTCATCCATCAGCACACGCATCAGCTCTGCGATTGCTACAGTAGGATGGGTATCGTTCAGCTGGAACGTAACCTTCTCATGGAATTTATGGATATCGTCATGCTTTCTCATGTACTTCTCTACAGCTTCCTGTACGGATGCAGAGATGAAGAAGTACTGCTGCTTCAGACGCAGCTCCTTACCTGCATAGTGATTGTCGTTGGGATACAGAACCTCTACGATATTACGTGCCAGGTTCTCCTGCTCTACCGCCTTCTGGTAGTCACCCTTGTCAAAAGAATCCAGCTGGAAGCACTCTACAGGCTCCGCATCCCAGATACGCAGGGTGTTTACAATGCCATTGCCATAACCCACGATGGGGAAATCAAACGGAATTGCCTTAACAGACTGATAACCTTCCTGGGTAAATACATTTCTGCCATTCTCATCGGTGTGTACGCTGACATAACCGCCGAACTTTACGATCTTGGCGTATTCGGGTCTGCGCAATTCAAAAGGATTGCCGTTCATCAGCCAGTTATCGGGAACCTCTACCTGATAACCGTCGCGGATTTCCTGCTTGAACATGCCATAACGATAACGGATACCGCAGCCGTATGCGGGATATCCCAGCGTTGCCAGGGAATCCAGGAAACATGCTGCCAGACGTCCCAGACCACCGTTACCCAGTGCTGCATCCGGCTCCTGGTCTTCGATCAGGTTCAGATCCAGTCCCAGTTCTTCCAAAGCTTCTGCTACGGGCTTATATGCCTTTAAGTTGATCAGGTTATTACCCAGTGCTCTTCCCATCAGGAACTCCATGGACATGTAGTAGACCATCTTGGGATCTTCCTTCTCATATGCCTTCTGGGTCTCCATCCAGTTCTCTACGATACGATCCTTGATCGCATAAGATACTGCCTGGAAGATCTGCTGTGCATCTGCTTCTTCCAGATTCTTACGATACAGGGTGCGCACATTATATTCCACACTTCTCTTGAAGAGCTCCTTGTCGAACTCTTTTGCCTTTACCGGCTTCTCGCTGGCTGCTACTGATTTTTTCACCTGTGTTCTCCTCTCCATTGCCTCTCCGGTACTGTACTCTTCTCAAGATATTCCGCACCGGATAGCGTTATGATTTCATCCATATTCTTAACCAAATATAGGTAATATTATAACAAACTTCCAGGCGCATTCCAACTGTTTTCGTAGGTTTTCGTAAGTTTCGTAAATGTTTTTCCGAAACAGAAAAGATTCCGCGGTCCTCCCCGTTGGGAAAACCACAGAATCTCTTTATTCCGGCATTTTATTGCAGAACTTTTATACTCTCTCCACAGCGATCACTGCGTTCTCGCCATTGATGTTCCATTCCTTGGATACGGCATATTCCGCACCACTTGTCAGTTCGTCTGCCAGAACCTTTCCGCTGATGGCGTCTTTGTTCTTCCGGGCGATCTCGGACAGCCTGTCGTTGCCGTTGATGGATACGCGGATGTGATCAGTCACTTCGAAGCCGCTCTCCTTACGCATGGTCTGGATCTTGCTGATGATCTCGTATACGAAGCCTTCCTCTACCAGTTCCGGTGTCAGGTTGGTATCCAGCACAACGGTCATCTTATTGTCCTCCTGAGATACATAGCCTTCCTTCTGTGCCATGTCGATCAGCAGATCGTCCTTGGTCAGTTCCACAGCCACACCGTCTACATCGAACTTTAATGCGCCGTCTGCATTCAGTTCATCCATGGCTGCGTTGCCGTCCAGTGCAGCCAGGTGCTTCTGGATGCCGCCTAACTGTTTGCCATATTTAGGTCCTACGGTACGCAGCTGAGGCTTGAAGGTATAGGAAGTAAAGTCACGTACGTCATCGGTGAATACCACTTCCTTGACGTTTAACTCATCCTCAATGATCTCCTGGTAGAACTCACTTAAGGTGAAATCTGCCTTGATATACATTCTGCTGATGGGCTGACGGTTCTTGATGGCAGCCTCGTTACGGCACGCACGTCCCATAACGACAGCATCCAGTACATCCTCCATATCCTCTTCCAGCTTCTTGTCGATGTGATCCTTGTTGACTACAGGGAAGTCACACAGATGGATACTCTCGGGAGCGGATGCATCATTGCTTCTTACCAGATTCTGGTAAATATCCTCGGTCATGAAGGGGATCATGGGTGCGGCTGCCTTACAGATGTTCACCAGTGCAGTGTACAGCGTCATGTAGGCATTGATCTTATCCTGCTCCATGCCCTTTGCCCAGAAACGCTCACGGCTGCGTCTTACATACCAGTTACTCATCTCATCGACGAAGTCCTGCAGAGCCTTGGCAGCCTCGGGGATACGGTACTGGTCCAGATTGCTGTCTACTTCTGCAACGGTAGAGTTCAGCTTGGACAGCAGCCACTTATCCATTACGGGCAGTTTGTCGTATTCCAGTGTATATTTGGAAGCATCAAAATTGTCAATATTCGCATACAGTACGAAGAATGCGTAGGTATTCCACAGGGTACCCATGAATTTACGCTGTCCTTCCTGTACGGCTTTGCCGGAGAATCTCTTCGGCAGCCAAGGTGCGGAACTGGTGTAGAAATACCAACGGATGGCATCTGCACCGTAGGTCTCCAGTGCGTTGAAAGGATCTACCGCATTGCCCTTACTCTTACTCATCTTCTGACCGTTCTCATCCTGTACATGACCCATAACGATAACGTTCTTGTAAGGAGCCTTGTTGAAGAGCAGGGTGGATTCCGCTAGCAGAGAGTAGAACCATCCACGGGTCTGGTCCACTGCCTCGGAGATAAAGTTGGCAGGGAACTGCTGCTCGAACAGTTCCTTATTCTCAAACGGGTAATGATGCTGTGCGAAAGGCATTGCTCCGGAATCGAACCAGCAGTCGATCACCTCGGGAACACGCTTCATCTGCCTGCCGCACTCGGGGCAGGTGATGGTGATCTCATCGATGTAAGGACGATGGAACTCTACGGTCTTGGCCTTCTCATTGCCGCTCATCTTGTACAGTTCTTCACGGCTGCCGATGGAATGCTGGTGTCCGCATTCGCACTCCCAGATATTTAACGGAGTACCCCAGTAACGGTTACGGGATACGCCCCAGTCCTGAATATTCTCCAGCCAGTTGCCGAAACGTCCCTCACCGATGGAAGCGGGGATCCAGTTGATGGTCTTATTATTACGTACCAGATCATCCTTCACAGCGGTCATCTTGATGAACCAGGACTCTCTTGCATAGTAGATCAGCGGAGTATCACATCTCCAGCAGAAAGGATAATCATGCTCGAACTTCGGTGCATCGAACAGCTTGCCCTCTGCGTCCAGATCCTTTAATACCAGAGGATCTGCATCCTTTACAAATTTACCGGCATAAGGAGTCTCTGCGGTCAGGTCACCCTTGCCGTCTACGAACTGTACGAAAGGCAACTCATAGTTGCGTCCGATACGGCTGTCGTCTTCACCGAAAGCAGGAGCGATATGAACGATACCGGTACCATCGGTCATGGTTACATAATCATCGCAGGTCACGAAATGTGCCTTTTTCTTCTGCTTCTCAGCGGCATCTCCCGCACACTTGTACAGAGGCTCATACTCCTTGTACTCCAGATCCTTACCAACATAAGTCTCCAGTACTTCGTAAGCTGCTTTACCTTCTTCTGCCAGGCTGCCCAGTACCTTGTCTGCCAATGCCTTTGCAATATAATAGGTATAACCGTCAGCAGCCTTCACCTTCAGGTAGGTCTCCTCCGGATTCACGCACAGTGCTACGTTGGAAGGAAGGGTCCAGGGAGTGGTGGTCCATGCCAGGAAATATGCATCCTCGCCCTTTACCTTGAAACGTACGATAGCGGAGCGCTCTTTGACTGCCTTATAGCCCTGTGCCACTTCGTGACTGGACAGCGGGGTTCCGCAGCGAGGGCAGTAGGGAACAATCTTGAAGCCCTTGTACAACAGACCCTTGTCCCAGATGGTCTTCAGTGCCCACCACTCGGACTCGATGAAATTGTCATCATAGGTAACATAAGGGTTATCCATGTCCGCCCAGAAACCAACGGTACGGGAGAAATCTTCCCACATTCCCTTATATTTCCAGACGCTCTCTTTACATTTGTCAATGAAAGGTGCCAGACCGTATTCCTCGATCTGCTCCTTACCGTCCAGACCCAGCATCTTCTCGACTTCCAGTTCTACGGGAAGTCCGTGAGTATCCCAGCCGGCCTTACGGGGAACCATATATCCCTTCATGGTACGGTATCTGGGGATCATATCCTTGATGGTACGGGTCTCTACATGACCGATGTGAGGCTTACCATTAGCGGTAGGCGGTCCGTCGTAGAAGGTATAGGTTTCGCCTTCCTTACGATGCTCCATACTTTTTTTGAAAATGTCGTTGTCTTCCCAGAATTTCTCGACTGCTTTCTCGCGGTCTACAAAATTCAGGCTTGTGGGTACCTGCTTGTACATAGTGCGCTTCCTTTCTTTTCTTATTACAGCATCATACTATTCAGCACCTCGTTCACAAAATCGCATCTTCGATGCTTTCCTGAATAGTATCAAAAAAAGCCCCGTCCTGTAACAGGACGAAGCTCATGCATTCGTTAACCACCTCTTACAACATACTTCCTATTATATAGTATATAGGAGTGATATGCTTCCCGGTAACGGCGGGATTCCGTTCAGAACTACTGACCTGGGCTTTTGTTCTGACAGCTCAGAAGTGATTTTCACGATTCCCTTACTCGCACCGATCTCTCACCATCACCGGTTCGCTTTGCCTTTCTGCGGAAAAGTTACTCTCTTCGTCAATGCATTTTTGATATACCGCTATTATATATCTCATTTTTTTGCGTTGTCAAGCCGGATGTTGAGATTTGCTTATAAAGCTTTTCTTTCTTGCTTTTCCGACATTTATTTCATATAATATTTTTAGCACTTTAATGTGTATCGGTTAGATCGGAAGGGGCAGGGAATTCTATGGAAAATACACAGAAAAAAAGCAGCGGTAAAATATCATATACTCTGCAGATCATCGGACTGCTTCCTTTACTGGCGCTGGGAATTGCGATGTTGTTTTTCACTTCCCAATGGTTCACAAAAACTATGTATCAGGAAGTGGAACGTGAATTGTATGATGCCACGAAAAGTGCCACTACACTTCTGAACGCTGCCTATCCCGGCGATTATCACCTGGAGGGAGATGTTGCTTATCTTCTGTATAAAGGAGAGACGGATATCACCAGGGACTATTCTCTTCTGGATCAGTTCAAAGAGGATACCGGACTGGACATCACCCTGTTCTATCAGGATACCCGCATTCTGACGACCCTGTATAATGCCCAGGGTGAACGCATCGTCGGTTCCGGTGCTCCCGATATTGTGATCCAGGATGTTTTGAACACCGGCGAAAACCATTTCTACACTCATACCCTCATTAACGGCAAAGCTTATTTTTCCTACTATATACCTCTGCGCAATCAGGACGGCAGCGTCGTCGGAATGCTTTTTGTGGGCAGACCCAGTGAAACAGTCTCCCTATCCATTCAGAATTACGTCTATCCGTTGACGTGGCTGATCATCGGTTTTGTGGCTCTTGTGACTGTCTGCATTTATTTTTACACCAGAAGATTCGTGGCTGTATTACTCCATATCCACAGCTTCCTGTCGGAAGTAGCCTCCGGGAATCTGAACGCCACACTGGATCATTCCGTAACAAAGCGCAGTGATGAGTTAGGTGATATCGGCCGCTGTGCCCTGTCCATGCAGCGTTCTCTTCGTACCATGATCGAGCAGGATGCCCTGACCGAGCTGTACAACCGCCGCAGCGGAGACAAAAAGCTGCGGCAGATCTTCGAGGAAGCCAGATCCTCCCGCCATTCTTTTGCGCTCGCCATCGGAGATATTGACTTTTTCAAAAAGGTTAACGATACCTACGGTCATGAATGCGGGGATGCCGTACTGAAAAATGTTTCTGCCCTGCTGAAGCAGCATATGTGGCGCCGTGGCTTTGCCGCACGCTGGGGTGGTGAGGAATTTCTACTGGTGTTTGAAAATGTAGATCTTGCAGAAGCGCGGAAGCAGCTGGAGCTTCTCATGGACAAAATCCACGAACTGGATACGCTCTATGAGGGGCAGCACGTAAAAGTAAATATGACCTTCGGTCTGATCTGTGACCCCGACAAAGATATTCATGCATTATTAAAAGAAGCTGATGAGAAATTATATATCGGTAAAACAAACGGTCGTAACCAGGTGGTATCTTAACCCGGTTACGACCGTTTGTTATTTGTTTCTGATCTTGTTATCTTTAACCTTGCAGGCATTCCGGATTCAACAGGAAATCATAAATATTGATTGTCAGAATACCATATTCATCATAATATGGCTGCACAATATCTTTTGTAATGACAAGTTTCTTAAAAGAGTCATCAATCTTCCGGAACGGTCGGATTTCCTGCGTCCGCTTCGCTTCGTCCGGAAGAGAATATGCCGATTGAATGTAATATCTGGCAGAACCAAGATTGCAGACAAAATCCACTTCCAGCTGCCTGCGGTTTACCTTTCCTTCCAAATCTTTTTCTGCGATAGGGACAACACCTACATCCACACTATATCCCCGCATCCGGAGTTCGTTATAGATTACATTTTCCATGGAATATGTCTGCTCCAACTGCCGGAAATTAATTCTGGCATTCCGAAGCCCCAAATCAGAAAAATAATATTTCTTAGGAGTCTCTATATATGACTTTCCCTTAATATCATAACGCTGTGCTGACTCTATCAAAAAGGAATCTTCAAAGTAATCCAGATATTTCTTTATGGTTGCAGAAGTAATTTTAGATTTCTTCACGGTTTTAAAAGTGTTCTTTAGTTTTTCCGGATTGGTCAACGAACCGATCGCAGAGGAAAGAATATTTAGCAGATCTTCCAATTCCCCAATATTCTTTATACGATTCCGTTTCGTAATATCACGGATATAAATTTCGTTAAATAAATTCTGCAGCGCTGTTGCTTTATCCCCGGCACCATCCCGCAGAACCACCAATGGAATTCCACCGTAAAGCATATATTCAGATAACCCGGTATATTTATCTCCGTTATAAACAGACATAAATTCAGCAAAGCTGAGAGGGTACATATGAATTTCATCACCCCTGCCTGCAAATTCCGTAGCAATGTCCTTTGACAACAGTTTTGCGTTACTTCCCGTCACAAACACATCAATATTCTCTTTGCGAAGGTATCCATTCAAAACAGCCTCAAAGCAATCCAGCATCTGAATTTCATCCAACAGCAGATAATATATTCCCTCTCCTGTAGTTTTCGACCGAATATATGCCATAAATTTCTCCGGATCCACACCCCGCTTTTCCTTTTCAATCTGAATAAGACTTTCACCGATCAGGTAAAGATCATCCGCAGAATCAAAGGCAAACCGTATGATATGGTCTGCTTCCACACCGGAATCTAACAAATGATGATAGAAAATGTTATTCAGCAGATAAGACTTACCACATCTTCGAATACCGGTAATCACCTTGATTAATCCATTGCTCTTTCTTTTTATTAACTTTTCCAAATAGAAATCTCTGCGAATATCCATATATTTTCTCCCTGGAATAGATTTTTGCAACTGGTTGCACTTTTCTATTCCATTATATGGATAATTTAACTGAAAATCAATATACTTGCTTCATTTTTGGAAAAGATTTTTGCAACTGGTTGCACTTTTCTATTCCAAATTGTAAATAAACAAAGTAATTATTTATTATTGTTCCATCTGTCTGCCCAGGAAGCCCGCCGCAGACAGAGCCAGTTTCTGCTCCACTTCTCCCATTTTGCTTTTCCCATCATTTTCCAACAGGATCACGCTGCCGATGACATCTCCCTCGCAGATGATCGGGGTGATCAGCTGCCAGGCATAGTCCACGGCAATGTCTTCCGCAATGTTGACATAGTTGCGGTCTCCTTTTGCGGCAATCACAGTCTCTCTGTTATTGACCTTCTCTTCCAGTTGACGGCTCACGGATTTATTTAACAGCTGCTTACAGCCTCCTGAGACGGCGATGAACTGGTCTCTGTCCGCGATCAGTGTGGCATGTCCCGACACCTGTGCCAGGCTTTCCGCATACTGTTTGGCAAATGTGGTCATCTCTCCGATGGGGGAATATTTTTTCAGGATGACCTGCCCCTCTCTGTCGGTGAATATCTCCAGCGGATCACTCTCTCTGATGTGTAACGTGCGGCGGATCTCCTTCGGGATCACGATGCGTCCCAGGTCATCTATTCTTCTTACAATTCCGGTTGCTTTCATCATTTTTTCCTCCATGATATATTGCGTAAGATAAATCATCATCTCGCATTACTAATCATTAACGTTGCAGTTAGTATGCGAAATGCAGGAAAAAATATACTTTAAATTGCCAGATACACCGTCATTCAGCAGCGCCATTGCTGGCTTATATTTATAGCAGTTCTGTATTTTCCCTCAGAATGATTGTTTTATATTAAAATTAAAATGCATCCATTCAATTTTTACTCTTGCATGATCGAATTTTTCCATTCTCAATCAGACTGTTTCGTACTGTATTTTCCTTATTTCTATGTTACACTTATTCTGTTTACGACAATTTTTTATGGGAGAGTTTAAACTATGAATCACAAAAAGAATAACAGAAGCTCATTTTCCGGCAAGATCGGTTTCGTCCTGTCGGCAGCCGGTGCCTCGGTAGGTCTGGGCAATATCTGGCGTTTCCCGTATCTGGCAGCCAAATACGGCGGTGGTATCTTTCTGCTGATCTATATTATCCTGGCGCTGACTTTCGGTTATACCATGATCGTGGCAGAGACATCACTGGGACGCATGACAGGCAAAAGCCCCGTAGGTGCCTTTCATACCTTCGGGAAATCCAAATGGTTGTCCTTCGGTGGATGGATCAACGCTATTATTCCTATTCTGATCGTTCCTTATTATTCCGTCATCGGCGGATGGGTGATCAAATATCTGGTGGAATATGCCAAGGGTCACGGACATGATCTGGCGGCGGACGGTTATTTTTCCACGTTTATTTCCAATGGTGTCTCTACAGAGCTGTGCTTTATCGTATTCACTCTGTGTACTCTGGGAATCATCTACGCTGGTGTCCGCAACGGTATCGAGCGCGTATCCCGCATTATGATGCCGATCCTGGTAGTGCTCTCCGTGGTCATCACAGTCTATTCTGTTACCAGACCGGGAGCACTGAGCGGCGTGAAGTATTTCCTGATCCCGAATCCTGCGAATTTTTCCTGGATGACCGTCGTAGCTGCCATGGGGCAGATGTTCTACTCTCTGTCCATTGCCATGGGTATTCTCATCACCTTCGGCTCTTATATGAAAAAAGATGTCTCCATTGAAGGTTCCACGAAAAATGTGGAGATCTTTGATACTGCCATCGCGATCATGGCAGGTCTCATGATCATTCCCGCCGTGTTCGCATTTTCCGGCGGAGATCCCGATACCTTACAGGCTGGTCCTTCCCTGATGTTCATCACACTTCCCAAGGTCTTCGATAGCATGGGAATGGGCACCTTCGTAGGTATTATGTTCTTCGTACTGGTACTGTTCGCAGCCATGACCAGCTCCATTGCACTTACCGAAAGTGCTGTGTCTACTTTCGAGGACGAGCTTGGCTGGGGTCGTAAAAAATCTACCCTGATCATGGGTGTGATCATGCTGGCACTGGGAACGTTATCCTCACTGGGTTACGGACCGCTTGGTGCTGTGAAGATCATCGGCATGCAGTTCCTTGATTTCTTCGATTTCCTGACCAACTCCGTGATGATGCCTATTGCTGCCATCACCATCTGTCTACTGGTGTCCCGCGTCATCGGAGTAAAGGCTGTGGAAGAAGAAGTCATGCACGGAGAAGCCGCTTTCCGCCGCAAAAAGATATTCAATTTCATGATCAAGTATCTCTGCCCGGTATTTGCTGCGATTATTTTATTAAGCTCTGTGGCAAATGCATTTGGACTTATTTCTATGTAAGATGCCAGGGTCATAAACAAGAACCTCACGCTGTGCTCGCACAAACGTGGGGTTCTTGTTTCATGACCCGCTCCGATATTCGCATAAAAGGGAAGCGTCAGCTTCACGATATGCGAATACCGGGCAGGATTGTGAGAGTGCGCAGCACGGAGCAATCCGTCAGGCATCTTACATCTTACTATATGTTAATGATCCGTCCTGTCTCCGCATTTACTCTATGTGAAATTGAGATTACCGTTCTTCCTTCCGAGGCACGCTTCAGTGCCTGCAGCACCTCTTCCTCGGTCTGGGCATCCAGATTTGCCGTAATCTCATCCAACAGAAGGAGCTTCGGCTTCGCCACCGCAGCTCTGGCAATAGATAACAGCTGCCACTGTCCCTGGGAGAAGATCTCCTGGGTACAGGGAGTGTCATAGCCTTTTTCCAATTGTTCTATCGTCGCATCCAGTCCCGCAATTCTTGCAGCCCCCCGTACCTCTTCCATGGTAAAAGAATCGTCAAACAGCGTGATCTGATCCTTCACGGTACCGGGTACTCTATGAAAAGTCTGCTCCACATAGCCGTACAGGCTGCGCTTTTCATGTTCCGGAATCTGAAAAGCATCTCTTCCCTGAATCAGCACTTTACCCTCTCCCGGCTGATAGAGTCCCAACAACAGTTTGAAGACCGTACTCTTCCCTGCTCCGGTTCTTCCGGACAGTGTCACCTGTTCTCCGGGATATACTTGAAAATTTAAAGCCTGCAAAATCTTACGGTCATCATCCTCATAGCTAAAGGTCACATTTTGCAGTTCCACAAAAGGTTTTTCCGATCTATTCTGTGGTTCTGCCGGTTTTCCCCCGGAATTTCTCTCCGGCAATTCCTCCAGCGCATAGAATTCATTGATCCGGTGCACACCCGCAATGGCGGACTGTATGGTCTGGATCTCCATTCCCAGACTCTCCACAGGGGTAAAAATCTGTGAGATATAGTTAATTACCGCTACCGCTGTACCTGCAGACATACCGAACAGTGTCAGCACCTTTGCATTACCGGAGGCAGAAAACAGCATCACAACCGCCACCACGATAGCATTCAGGATCAGGATCACCGGGGAATAAATGGCATCATAAAAATTCGTTCGCTCTACCGCACGGTAGCTCTCCGCAATATATTCATCATAGCGCTGCTCCATGTAGCGCTCTTTTCCCAGCGTATGAATGGTACGGATATTGTGCAGCGTCTCCGGCACATGTCCGGATGCTCTGCCCACGGCGCAACGATTCTCGATCTGGGCTTTCAGCATGTTTTTCTGCACCGTCCGGGTGAACCAATACAGAAATGGAAGCAGAACCAAAAGTACGATCGCCAGTCCTCTGTTTTTTAACCAGATCACCACCAGGATACTTATAATCTTACAGGCATCGGCGAACATACTGATGATTCCGGAGGTGAACAGGTTCTCCACCGTATCCACATCTCCTACGAACCGGGATACGATAGTACCGGGCTCCTGCTTCGTCAGTTCCCCTGCCGTCAGGTTCGTATATTTCTCCATCATGCTGCTCCGCAGTGCATGAGTGATCTTCTGGCCGAAGACCGTCAGCAGACCTTCCCGAAGGCTTTCGGTCAGACCGGTGAGCACCGTAAAAGCAAAATATAGTATCACCAATGCAACCGGAACTGTGTTTCCTGCGGTGATCGTATCCACAATACTTCCGAGGATCCAGGGCGGCAGAAGCGCGGTTACGATGGCACCTGCGACTGCCAACAGGATTCCCAGTGACAGCCCTGCATAGCCTGTCACAGTCTGCCGGATCACGCTGCGGACATTTTTCACATTCTGCCTCTTATTTTTCTGCATCTGTTTATTTTTCTGCATGATCCGGACCTCCCTCCTGCGTACTGTGTGCATCGGCGCCATCCGCCTGTGCTTCATACAGTCTCGCATACTCCGGGAACTTTTCAAGGATCTGTTCGTGGGTTCCCGCGGTCACTTTTCCATCCTCCATCCACAGCACCTGATCCATTTCGGGGAACAGATAGAGTCTGTGGGACAGCAGGATCACGATACTGTCCGCTGTAAACTTCCGCAGATTGGCGAAGACCTCTTCCTCCGTCTTACGATCCAGTGCGGAAAAAGGATCGTCCAGGATCAGGACCGGACGCTTATGGCACAGGGTTCTCGCCAATGCCAACCGCTGTGCCTGTCCACCGGAGAGCCGGACACCGCCATTTCCCACAATGGTGTCCATACCCTCTTCCATCTCTGCCACTTCACCGTCGAAACAGACTGCCTTCAGATACTTCTCCGCATCGTCATCATCGCCCAGCAGTATATTGTTACGGACACTGTCATTGAACAGCTCCGGATCATGTCCCAAGTATCCTATCATGCCGGTGCGCTCCGCTTTGGTCATTTCGGATAATTCTTTGCCGTGGAAACGTATCCTTCCTTCGTAAGGGTATTCACAGAGGAAGGTCTTACCCAATGTGGACTTACCACACGCCACTGCTCCGGTGACACCGATGATCTGTCCCGGGAAAGCGGACAGATTGAAGTCCTCATAGATCTTCTCTCTGCCGGGATAAACAAAGCTTACATGAGATACTTCCAGCATTCCCGGCTTCTGTACCAAGCTGTCGTCCTCATAAGTGTCTTCCTTCATCAGTGGTTTGATACGCTTCCAGGAGACCTGAGCTTTATGTACCGCATTGAATAGCTTCGCTGCATGAGAAGATTTCACGGCTAACTTCAAAAAGCAGGATAAAAACGTGGTAAACACTGCCACATCCCATGATTTCCAGCCGGTGCCCAGCACATTTCTACTGCCGAAATACAGGATAAACAGTACGCCGATCATGGAGATGATCCGGTACAGCGGCGGAAATGCGGTACTCCAGATATTGGCCTTCACAGCAGATTTTTCATAAGCGGCAAGATTCTCTTCATATGCCTGCTCCCGCTCTTTCTCTCTGCCATAGACACGGTAAGTAACAGCGTTAGTTGCTCTGTCCAGTGTTGCGTCGCTTAAATCTCCGGACTGCTCCTTATAAGCTGCTCCGGTGCGTTGCACGTTACGCTTCATCTTCTCCGCCAGCACATATGACGCCGGTAAAAACAACATACCTAAGATTGCCAGCCGCCAGTCATAGAATAACAACATTCCCACATATGCCGCCAGTGCCACACCGGTATCGAAGATCTCTGTGGTAAATTTCCTCATCCCCTCCGCGCAGTCATCCACATCCAGGATTGCCTTGGTCATGACATTTCCAGCACCCTCTTCTTCCAGTTCGGCACGGCTTCTGTGCACCAGGCTGTGGTAAAGGGTCTCTTTCATGTCACGATTCACATTATTAGCAAATCGTCTGACATAAAAACGTTTGATATAACGGGAGATCTGCACGATGGCAATAGACATCACATACGCGGTCACCAGCACCAGCATATCCCGGTATCCTGCTTTCCCACCCAGAATGTCCACCAGGCATCCCGTCATCCGCCCCTCAAACCACGGTCCTGCCAGCAGTCCGAGGTTATAGATCAGACCGGAGATTGTTACCGCCAGCAGCACAGGCCACTGGGTTTTGAAATAATGCAGGATCTGATCCTTTTTCGCTGCCTCAGATATCTGTTTCATCCTCTCCGGCTCCTTCTTCCACACATTTTGCCACATTGACAAATCCTGCCCTTCTCACGTCACCCATCAATTCTGCTTCTTTCCTCAGCACTACATAAAAAGATGTACTATCCTCTGATTTAGATGATACCAGGGTCAAAAGGTCTAAGCCCACATGAGCTTGCTCATAAGTGGGTG